>R25__coassemble_924_pt1 | contig 15734 bp, 12 predicted proteins | sample R25__metabat2_low_PE_006 | metagenome-assembled genome bin R25 | reverse complement strand
TCATCATGGATTTCCATAAATAAAAGCAATTTATTCTTCAAAAAATACAAAGAGATTCTATGGCATAGGCAACGCCATCTTGGTCATTGGTTTTTGTAATAAAATTACAATTTTCCTTCAAAATGTCATAACCATTCTCCATGGCAACTCCCACGCCAGCCATCTGTATCATAGCCAGATCATTTAAGCCATCGCCACAAGCCATGATTTCTTCCGGGGGAATGGAAAGCTTCTCACCTAGTCCAAGAAGGGCGCTTCCTTTATTGCATGTATGATGATTAATTTCCAGATTATTTCCCAGGGAATGGGTAATGGCCAGATCCGGGATATCCTTCATAACTTCAAAGGCTTTCAGCTTCTCCTCTTCATTGATAAAAAACATATTGATTTTTTCAACGGGTGTCTTCTGTTCTTTTAGAAAGGCCCGCAAATCATCGATTCTGCTTCTGGAACTTCTTATCATTTTCTCGATGTGGTATTCGATATTGTACTTCTCCAGATGATCATAAAAGCGAGCTTCACACCATCCTCTGCCCATGGTATAGATATCATAATAGGTGTCATATGCTTCCAAATCATCCAAAAGCTCCAGGGCCCGTTCCCAGGCAATACCATTTTCATAAATGACTTCATTACTTTCTCGGTCAATCACAGAACCACCATTGGAAGTAATCATATAACGGATTCCATCTATGGTATTTAAATATTCCGGAATGGCCGAACGTGCTCTTCCGGTGGCAGGAACGATATAAATACCATGAGAAATACATCGACGAAATATTTCTCTGGTATGTTCTGTGATTCTTTTATCACTGGTCAGCACCGTACCGTCTAAATCCAGGCCGATCAAGCGGATTTTTTTCTTTTTTATCTCCATTTGCATGACTCCTTTCCTTCATGGTATCCCAAGCTTCATGTGCTGTGGCGATGTTGAATCCCTCATGAAAGAGTTTTTACAAAATTCTTATTCCTATCTGAGCTTTTCTTCTATATTCTAGGCAAATCTGTAATTTTCTATCGTTACAGAGATGGACCGATTTCCATTCCATTCATCGATTTTCGGATAATAGATCACATGAATATGGACGGATGTATTTAAGCCACGAAGCAAACGATCCAATGTATTTTGCCCATATTTTTCGACAATTTCCTGACAGAAGGCTTGCGCTTCCCCAAAATACATGGCATTGATTCGATAAGCATTTTCATCCTTTAAAGATAATTTGACATATTTTTTTACTTTTCCAACCAGTCTGAGACTGACAAGCTGTAGATTCTTCTGTGCAAAGACCGGCTTCTTATTCTCTGTTCCAAAAGGCTCCAATAAGGAAAGTTCCTCCAGAAAAGCCTCGGAAAGATAGGAAAATGGAACCGGAATATCAATCATGATCTTCTTTACAAAATCCTCTTCCGTCAAGCTGGTATTCTCATTTAATCTACTTCGCATCTCCTCAATACGACCTTCCTCAATAGAAAGGCCTGCTGCCATAGGATGACCACCAAACTTGATAAAACAGTCTTTGATCTTCGTCATCTCGCGATGCATATGATAAGCCTCAATGGAACGACCGGAGCCTTTGAAGCCTTCCTTTCCACGGGTTAAGACAAAGGTTGGTTTATTATAATGTTCTTTCACTCGTCCGGCTATAATTCCGGCGATGCTTTCATGGGTTTGAGGAAGGTAGATTACCAATACTTTATCATGGGCATGGCCTGTCTGTTCCAGGTATTGTATGGCTTCCTCCGTTCCTTTTTCGGTCATCTCTTTTCTCTCTGCATTCAGAGCAACCAATTCCTCTGCCTTTTGTCTGGCAATTTCTTTATCCTGACAGATCAAAAGCTCCATGGCATCCTGTGCACTTTTTAAGCGTCCCGAAGCATTGATACAAGGTCCGATCACAAATCCCAGTGTATAAGCAGATATATTTTTTTCCATCGAATTCGTTGCTTCCAGTAGAGCATGAAGCCCGATAATTCCGGAATGCTTCATCCTCTTTATCCCTTCTTTTAAGATAATTCGATTTTCCTTCTGTAAAGGCATCACATCACATTCTGTCGCTAATGCGACAATCGGAAGAAAATGTTCCAGCTCCACCGATGGAATTCCATAAAGGTCATACAAAACCTGTATAAATTTAAAAGAAACCATTGCACCACAGATACTCTTATAGGGGTAAGAACAGTCTTCTTGCTTTGGATTGACCACTGCTGCAGCCTCCGGGATATGATAAATGGTCTTTCCATCTTTTTCTTCAAATGCCAGATCATGATGATCTGTTATGATCACTGTCATACCAAGTTCATTGGCATAATCGATCTGTTTCAAAGCAGTAATTCCATTATCGCAGGTAATAATGGTATCAATTCCATCATTTTTCGCTTCTGTGATCAAATGTTCATTGATACCGTAACCATCTTCGATACGATGAGGGATACAATAATCTACAGCAGCGCCACACTTTCTAAGACCCAGCAGAAGAATATAATTGGAAGAAACTCCATCTACATCATAATCGGAAATAATCCGTATCTTTTTTCCTGCTTTTATCTTATCCTGCATGATAGAAGCAGCCTTTTTTACATCTTTTAATAAATAGGGAGATGGAATATCTTTCATCGTTCCATAGAGATAAATCTGCATCTCTTCCTCTGTGATCAGATCGCGATTTCTCATTAATCTGGCAAGCACCGGACTGATATGAAAGCGATCTGCTATCTTATTGAAATCTGCTCTTTTTGTAGTCATCATCCATTTTTCCAAGGCAATGGTCCCCCGTTTCTATCCATTACATTATCCAGTAGAATATGCCACCTTGTCCGTATGCCTTTTTGCATAGCATGCCTTCGTAGGGTAAGCACTTTATTTTTGCATGTGTAAGATGGAAAAGGCTGTCGTCTGATCATAACAGCCGACAGCCTCCTCGTATCATTTCATAAATTCTTATCTTTTCTTTTTGCGTTTCTTTTTATTTTTTGCCTTAGCTGGAGCGGCTTCTTCTTCAGAGAAATCTTCAGAAGTACTGTCATCTTTCGTTACGGCTACCGCTTTTTTCATATTTTTATTCTCTTTATTCTTACGACTCTTCATGTAGAACCATACAGGACCGGTAATGCATACGGAAGAATAAGCACCGCAGACGATACCACACATCAAGGTGAGCGTAAATTCTTTGATTGACGCAACACCGAGAATATAAAGCATAAAGATTGTAATGAAGGAAGTCAGGGATGTATTGATGGTACGTGTAAATGTCTGACTGATACTTGTATTCACCACAACATCAAGACCCTGTTTCATCATCTGATTATTCTTCATATTTTCACGAATACGGTCAAAGATGATGATCGTTGCATTAATCGAATAACCAAGAATGGTAAGCATACATGCGATAAATGTATTACCTACGGAAAGACGGAATACAGAATAGATGGTAAGCACTACAAATACATCATGTAATAAGGCAATTACTGCGGAACCACCGAACTTCACATCCTTGAAGCGGAAAGCAATATAGATCAACATACAGATGGCTGCAATGATAACCGCAACGATAGCGTCGCTCTTCATTTCATTGGAAACGCTGGCTGCGATCTCCTCTGTCTGATAATCATCTACATCATAAGCTTCTTTTAAAGCATCCTCCAAATCCTGTCGCTGAGCAACCGTAAGCTCGTTTGTCTTAATTACGATCTGAGAAGAATTGATCACCTTCTGGGTCTGAACCGTTTTTACATCAACGGCATCCATCACTGTCTGCTGGATCTGGGCATCCAAATCATCTGTGATATCCTCTTTCAATGTCATGGTTACCGAAGTACCGCCGGAGAATTCCAGATCATAGTTAAGAATATTACCGATACTGCTCTTATTGATCGGCATAAATACAAAACCAAGAAGAATCACAATCAAGGATCCAATGATACAGAACTTACTTATACCAACATAGTTACGAATCTTAGGAGCCTTTGCACGTCCATAGAACTTTTCATCCTGCACACCAAGCTCATAAAAGCTTAACATAAGATGTTTTGTCACAAACAAGGCCGTAAACATGGATAAAAGGATACCAATGGCAAGTGTCTGAGCAAAGCCACGAACGGTACCGGAACCTTTGAACCAAAGAACTGCGGCAGCAATCAATGTGGTAATATTACCATCCAAAATAGCAGATAAGGCTTTATCATAACCGCCTTTGATCGCATTAATGACAGACTTGCCATCTGCGATTTCTTCACGGATACGTGTGAAAATAATAACATTGGCATCGACAGCCATACCGATGGCAAGGAGTACACCGGCGATACCAGGCAGAGTTAAAGTGGCATCGAAGCCGTTAATTGCAAGAAGGTCAAGAATAACATAAATGGCCAAAGCAAGACCGGCAAGGAAACCAGGGAATAAATAAATTCCAATCATGAACAAAATAACCAGAGCAAGACCGATGGCACCGGCTCTTAAGGACGTTGCGATGGCATCCTGTCCTAATTTGGCTCCGACTACATTAGAACGCATCTCTTTCAGTGTTAATGGAAGGGCACCAATACGAATGGTGGAAGCTAATTCCGATGCGGTTTCATAGCTTTCCATATTTTCAATCACACAGTTACCATCTGTAATGGCAGACTGAACCGTAGGAGCACTTACAACCTGGCTATCATAATAGATATAAATCGGATTACCGATATTTTCGCTGGTTGCCGTAGCAAATGCTTCTGCACCTTCTTCGTCCATGGTAAGCTTAACTACATAGTTCTTTATTCCATTCTCTTCTGTGGTTCCGGCTTCTGCGCTCTTAATATTAGAACCAGTCAAAACTACCGTTCCATCTTCCAGCTGAAACTCCAGATCACCTGGCTTACCTAATTCTTCCAGAATAGCATTGGCATCTGTTACACCAGGAATCTCAACTGTGATACGTTTCGAGCCTTCTTTATAAACCTCTGCCTCTGTCGAGTAGTTTTCTACACGCTTTTGCAGCTTATAAATGGTATCCTCAATATCCGTATCGGATGGATTATCTTCATCAATCTCATAGGTGATACTAACACCACCGGCAAGGTCAAGACCAAGCTCAATATTCTTTGCAGAACCCTTATGCTGTTTTCCCAAACCGCAAACAACTGTATACAAACAGAAGGCTGTAACCAAAATAACAACCAAAATAGTCAGAATGGCCTTCTGTCTAGGGTTCGTATTCTTTCTGCGTGCTTTCGCCATTTTTCTAATTCTCCCTTTCCTCTGCGAATGCTGCTTTGATCATAATTGCACATTCTACACGTTTACGCTCCATTTCACAAGATAGGTCATAAGCGCCATTAATATTACCAGTAAACTTCCATGCATTGGCAGCACATCCACCACTACAATAAAATCTTGCAAAACATTCCTTACATTTATCCTTGGTATAGACATTACATGCCCGGAATTCGGAACAGATATCCTGTCTCTTAATTCCATCAAAGACATTACCAACGATGAACTCCTCCTCACCAACAAATTGATGACAAGGATAAAGGTCTCCCCATGGAGTAACAGCCAGATACTCTGTGCCGCTTCCACATCCAGATAAACGCTTGGCAACACATGGACCCCCTGAAAGATCAATCATAAAATGGAAGAAATTAAAAGGCCTTCCTTCCTTCTCCCTTTTAATCATCTCTCTTGCAAGCTTATCATATTCCTCAAAGATCTGAGGAAGATCTTCTTCGCGTATGGCATATGGTTCTTCCGGAAGCCCGACCACAGGCTCCATAGAAATCTGTTCAAATCCAAGGTCTGCCAGATGGATGACATCATTGGAAAAATCAAGATTATTTCTGGTAAATGTACCTCTGACATAATATCTTTGCTGATTTCTCGACTCCGCAAATCTCACAAACTTGGGCATAATAATATCATAGCTAGGCTTACCATTTCTCGCCGGACGCATATAATCATGTACCTCTTTACGACCATCGATACTCATAACAACATTATCCATCTCACGATTGGCGAACTCCATGATCTCATCATTCACCAAAACACCATTGGTCGTGAAAGTGAAACGAAAATGCTTATCATGAATCTTTTCAAGCTCTCTGCCGTATTCCACAACTTTTTTTACCACACCAAAATTCATGGTTGGCTCACCGCCAAAGAAGTCGACCTCCAGATTATGTCTGTTTCCGGAATTTGCAACCAGAAAATCAAGAGCTGCCTTTCCGACTTTTTCACTCATCATAGAGCGATCGCCCTTATACTCACCCTCCTCTGCAAAGCAGTAGCGACAGGCAAGATTACAATCATGGGCGATATGAAGACATAAGGCCTTCACAACCGTTTTGCGACTCTTTACATCATGAATATAATCTTCGTAGATATCTTCTGTGAATAATAAGCCTGCTTCCTTAAGTTCACAAACCTCCTGATAGGCTTCCTCTACTTCAGCCTCTGAATAATTCAGTTGCTTCTTCATGGAATCATTGTCATGGTTTTCAAAGAGAGCAATCACATCATAGGTAACGTCATCAACGACATGGATCGCACCGCTACAGACATCCATAACGATATTATAACCATTATTTTTATATTGATGAACCATTATGATTCTCCTTTCTATATGAATTTATAAAATATGCCTGAAAATCCGGAGACAAGCCGACAATCCCATCTTGCTCCAGATCGGATAATACATATTTGAAATCTATATTTTGAAAAATATTTTAACACACACATAGGGTGAACAGCAGATCTGTTCACCCTATTGCAAGCATATCTTTCAGGAAAGAATCACATGTACTCCTTCCAAGGTATCATCTTGCGATGAATAATTATTTATTATTCTCACAAGTCTGATTACCAACGGTACAGGATGTCTTACATGCAGACTGGCAGGATGTCTGGCACTCGCCACAACCGCCCTTGCACATGCTATTCGCATATGTCTTGTTACCGGTAAGAGTTTTAACACGCTTCATAACAACGCCTCCTTAATATCAATATACTCTATAGAGTGTCAACAACAGACACTTCAAGCCTAAGTATAGCATAAACTAACTACAATCTGCAACCCTTTTTTCTTAGCTAAGAGAGCTTTCCTCCTCGCATATTCAGGGACTGTTCTTTCTGGCATCGGAAAATGCAAAGCAATATCCGAGTTAAGAAAAAGGGCTGCCATATTACTATGACAGCCTTTCTTATTTACTCTTCTTCTTCTTCCTTCGCATAATCCGGTTTTTCTACTGCGATGATTGCTTCCTTCTGCATAGGAATACGGCAGTTACGATTATTACCAAATTCAACGATCACTGTGTTTTCCATGATATCGATGATCACACCATAAAAACCACTGGATGTGAGAACACTGTCACCTGCCTTCATTGCAGAACGCATCTCACTTTTTTCTTTCTCTTGTTTCTTGCTAGGACGAATGGACATGAAATAGATAAGTGCACCGAAAAGTACAACATAAATAACAATCATCATGACACCATTAGAACCACTTGTCAATAACATAATAGACCTCCATAATTATATAAATCTTCCGGAAAATCAATCTTCCGGTGTTAAAAATCCTTCTAGTGTGGATTTTTTAAACGCTTTGTAACGATGTTCTTCAATGGCCAGACGGATGTCTTCCATTAAATGATTATAAAAATAAAGATTATGAAGAACACATAGCCGCATGCCAAGCATCTCTTTTGCCTTCAAAAGATGACGGATATAGGCTCTGCTATAGGAACGGCATGCCGGACACTGACAGCCTTCCTCAATCGGACGATGATCCAATTCATGCTTCTTATTAAATAAATTAATCTTACCATGATGGGTATAAACATGTCCATGACGTCCATTTCTGGTGGGATAGACGCAATCAAAGAAATCAACCCCTCGATCTACCGCCTCTATAATATTGGCCGGAGTCCCTACTCCCATGAGATAAGTTGGTTTCTCTTCCGGCAGATATGGAACCGTTGCATCCAGAATACGATACATCTCTTCATGAGATTCACCGACAGCCAGACCACCGATTGCATAACCATCCAGATCCAACTGACGAATCCTCTTCGCATGCTCGATACGGATGTCTTCATAAATGCCACCCTGGTTAATGCCAAATAACATCTGCTGCGGGTTCACCGTATCCGGCCTGGCATTCAGTTCTGCCATCTTTCGCTTACAGCGTTCCAGCCATCTGGTGGTTCGATCCACAGAAGCACGAATATATTCCTTCTCTGCCGTGCTGGAAGGACACTCATCAAATGCCATAGCAATGGTGGATCCTAAATTAGACTGGATCTCCATACTTTCTTCCGGTCCCATAAAGATATGATGACCATCAATATGTGACTGGAAATAAACGCCTTCTTCCTTGATCCTGCGGAGACCGGCAAGGGAAAATACCTGAAAGCCACCGGAATCCGTAAGAATCGGTCGATCCCAAACCATAAACTTATGTAAACCACCAAATTCTTTGATCAATTTATCTCCGGTACGAACATGAAGATGATAGGTATTGGATAATTCCACCTGTGTTCCGATTTCCTTCAAATCGTCCGTGCTGACTGCACCCTTAATGGCGCCTACCGTTCCGACGTTCATAAAAACCGGTGTCTCAATGGTCCCATGTACCGTCTGAAAACGACCTCTTTTCGCTTTACCATCTTTTGTTAATAAAGTATACATAGAAACTCCTCACTTTAACATACGAAGTTTATTTTATCATATACGTTTATAATGCGTCAATGGTTCATTTTTTAATCGTATCATAAATTACTTTCAGATAATCCATACGACTGGACATATTGACCAATAGCCGATCTAAAACAATGCTTGCTGCCATCGTTTCCACAACGACGACGGCTCGTGGAACAATAATCGGATCGTGCCTGCCATGGATCACAATCTCCCGCTCTTCTCCATCACGATCCACGGTATGCTGTGGGCGTGCTATGGAAGGAGTTGGCTTAAAGGCAGCGCGGAATAAAATATCCGCACCATCACTCATACCTCCCAAAATACCACCGGCATGATTTGTCTTTTTGACCACATGATCCTCCTCTTTATAAAAGGGATCATTATTGATGGATCCCAGAGACGAGGCCACTGCAAATCCGTCCCCGATCTCAAAGCCTTTCACAGCTCCAATGGATAAAATCCCCTGTCCCAAAAGAGCACTGAGTTTATCAAATACCGGGTCTCCAATCCCTGCCGGCATTCCACTTATGAGGCATTCCACCACTCCACCGGAAGAATCCTGATTCTCTATACAGGAATCCAAATAACTTTCCGCCTCCTTAGCCGCAATGGCATCCGGCATATAAAGCTTGTTCCTGTCTCTCTCTTCCTTGGAAAAACGAGAGGGATCCACTTGAATCGGTCCGATGGACTTCGCATAGGCATAGATTTCTATCCCCATCTCTTTTAAGATCTTGGCTGCGATGGCCCCCGCAGCAACTCGTGCTATGGTTTCCCTGCCGGAAGATCTGCCACCACCACGATAATCACGAAAACCATATTTCGCTTCGAAGGTATAATCCGCGTGTCCCGGACGGTAAATATCCTTAATATTCGAATAATCCCTGGATTTCTGGTCCTTATTAAAGACGACCATAGAGATTGGAGTTCCACTTGTTTTCCCTTCAAATACCCCCGACAAAATCTCCACTTCATCGCCTTCCTGTCTCTTCGTTGTATATTTGGACTGACCTGGCTTTCTGCGATTCAGATATTGTTGAATATCCTCTTCACACAGAGCAAGGCCTGCCGGACATCCGTCCACGACGACACCCACGCCCTTTCCATGGGTCTCTCCCCAGGTTGTTACACGGAAAATCGTTCCTATTGTTGAACCTGCCATATCATTTTCTCCTATATCCTTTCCTTTACATTATCGCAGCAAGACTTGCTGATAAGCCTTGCACATTTCTTTCACGAGCTGCTCCACACACCAGTAGAAGCCATAAGAAACCTTCATGAGACCTTCACCTTCGGCTTCTCCACTAGGAATGAGCTTACCTACCATGGATGAAGAATTCTAATCTTCTTCCAGAAGATACATTAAGATCGAAAGCGTGGTGAATCCTGCCGTTTCTGTACGTAAAATCCGATGACCTAAGGTAATGACATGTCCACCATGCTCTTTTACCGCTTCAACCTCGCTCTCTTCGAAGCCACCCTCCGGACCAATAAAGATTCCTATGGATTGCTTTCCCTTCATATCTTGAAGAACACTTCGGGTATGAGTCATTCCTTTTGCATCCTCATAGGGAATCAGAATCGCATCCAGATGATCCGCTTCTTCCAAAGCCTGTCTCAGTGTCAAAACAGAAGACACTTCCGGAATCCGGTTTCGTTTGGATTGCTTTGCAGCGCTCTCAGCGATCATATTCCAGCGATCGATTTTCTTTTTTGCTTTCTTCTCATCCAGCTTCATCACACAGCGTTTCATGGAAACCGGAACAATCCTTTTTGCACCCAGTTCCACTGCTTTTTGAATGATCAGTTCCATCTTATCCCCTTTAGGAAGCCCTTGATAAAGAACAATTTCGCAGGGAAGTTCCCGATTCTCCCCATCAATATCTTCAATAGCAGCAAGAATTTCCTCGTTGGAAAGAGAAAGAATCGAACAAGTATATTCTTTCTCTTTTTCCTGGCAACAGAGACAAATCTTCTCTCCGGTCTTCATACGGAGTACATTTTTTATATGATTTACACTTTGAGGATTACGAATATGGATGGCATCCTCCATAATATCCTCAGTATTAATAAAAAACTGATACATTTCTACTCCTATTTTACATCCATTTCTCTCTGATTTTCAAATTCTTCCGGGTTTTGCTACAATGGATACCCAATCCTTCATATGATTGATTTCAAGAATCTCAAATCCATTTGCCAGAATTGCTTCTTTTACCGCTTCCTCCATGGTATTAATGATACCGGAAGTAATAAAGATTCCATCTTCCTTTAATAACGGAGTTACAATGGCAGAAAGAGGAATAATAACATCCGCAAGAATATTAGCCACAATGACATCATATTTCTTTCCTTCATTCATCTCATAAAATGCCTTCGCTTCTTCCGGATCAAGAATGTTCACGCGATGTACAGAAGCTTCTTGATCACTTACTCCATTAATCTCAAAATTCTCTTCCGTCGCACGAATGGCATTGGGATCAATATCGGTAGCTAACGCTTTTTTGGCACCTAATTTTAATCCGATGATCGACAAAATTCCGCTTCCGGTACCCACATCGAGAATCTCCGTATCCTCCTTGACATATTTTTTCAATCCGGAAATACAAAGCTTCGTTGTCTCATGAGATCCACTTCCGAAAGCAGTACCCGGATCGATCTCAATGACAATATCATCCTCACGCTGATCTTTCAATGTCTCCCAGGTAGGCTTGATCACAATATTTTCATCCAGTCGGAATGGTTTAAAGAAGACCTTCCAATTATTAATCCAATCTTCTTCTTCGGTTTCTCCTAAAGTAATCTTACCGCGGCCCATAGGAAGAAAAGCGGATAATTCTTCCATTTTATCCTGAATCTTCCGGATCACTGCCTGAAGATCCTCTCCCTCCTCTACATAACAGGAGATTCTTGCCGTACCGTCATCGGGAGCAATCTCATCCGGAAGAAGGTCCACATACATAATTTTTCTTTCTTCTTCCGTCAGCGGAACATGATCTTCTACCTCAACGCCCTCAATTCCCATCTCTTGTAATTCATAACTGAGCATATCCTCTGCAGCTGTTGTTGTCTCAATGGTTAATTTATTCCATTTCATAATGCTACTCCTTTATAACGCACTAAAAGCCATGCAGAACCACACTCTGCATGGCTAAAATTTATTTCTTTTTCTTTCCACTGAAGAAACCTTTCTTCTCCGTTTTATTCGTTTCTGTCTGGGATTCGCTTTCTGCGCCGGTCTCACCCATGGCCTGCTGGAATGCCTTCAAAGCTTCCTTCTGCGCTGCAGTCAGATGCTCCGGTACCTGTACCACAAAAGTAACGAAATGATTACCACGAAGCGATTTATTGCGAAGACTAGGCACACCCTTGTTCTTCAATCGAACCTTGGTATCTGTTTGTGTACCAGGCTTAATGGTATATTCATAAGGACCATCCACGGTGTCAATCTTGATGGTTGCACCAAGAGCAGCCTGTGTAAAACTGATTGGCTCTGTGGAATAAATATCGTATTCCTGTCGCTGGAACTTCGGATGTCTGGAAACCTGTACATTGACCAAGAGATCGCCTCTTGGACCGCCATTGATTCCCGGTTCACCCTTTTCACGAATTCGAACACTCTGGCCATTATCGATTCCTGCAGGAATCGGAACCTTGATCTTCTTACGTACCTTTATAAAACCGCTGCCGGAGCAATCACTACATTTCTGCTTGATCACCTGACCGGTTCCGTTACAATCCGGGCATGCCTGTACATTTCTTACCATACCAAACATGGATTGCTGTGTGTAAACAACCTGTCCGCTACCACCACATTTGGAACAGGTTTCCGGACTGGTACCTGGCTTTGCACCATTACCGCCGCAAGTCTTACACTCTTCCTTCAGGGCAATTTCTAGTTCCTTATCTACACCACGAATGGCATCATCAAAGGTAATTCGAACGGCTGCACGAAGATTCGCACCCTGTCTAGGACCATTCCTTCTTGCATTACTTCTGCTTCCGCCACCAAAGAAATCACCAAAAATATCGCCGAAGATATCTCCCATATCTCCGCCGCCAAAATCAAATCCGCCAAAGCCACCGGCGCCGCCGCCACCCTGCTCAAAGGCTGCATGTCCAAACTGATCATATTTGGCCTTCTTTTCGGGATCGCTTAAGACTTCATAGGCTTCTGCTGCTTCTTTAAATTTCTCTTCTGCTTCCTTATCACCTGGATTCATATCCGGATGATATTTTTTGGCTACCTTACGATAGGCCTTCTTTATATCAGATTCAGAGGCACTTTTATCAATACCCAGAACCTCATAATAATCTCTTTTCTCTGCCATAGTACCCTCCGAAATAATCGAATCTTCCACATATCGTCCGGCATAATTCTATGAGATACAAATCCCAGACTGCGATGAAAGAGGGGACAGGAAATCTCCCGCCTCCTCTTCTTTATCATCTGGCATCCGGAAAGGAGTTCCATAGACCTTCCCTCTGCTTATTCTTAGATTATTCGTAAATGAAATGATTAAAGTTCTGTGTAATCAGCGTCTACTACATCATCCTGTGCATAAGTTGCATTTGCATCCGGTGCAGGACCTGGCTGAGGACCAGCCTGAGCGCCCTGTGCCTGTTCATATACTTTTGCAAATAAGGACTGGGCATCTTTCATAAGCTGTTCTTTTCCTTCATTGATCTCAGCAACATCAGCATCTGTCATATTCTCAACAGTAGTACGCTCTAATACAGCTTTTAACTTATCAAGATCAGCCTGAACGGTAGCTTTATCAGATTCAGAGATCTTATCGCCAACATCTTCCATTGCTTTTTCTGTCTGGAATACCATATTATCCGCATCATTACGAGCATCGATTGCTTCTTTTCTCTTCTTATCCTGTGCTTCGAACTCAGCCGCTTCTTTTACAGCCTTTTCGATATCTTCATCAGACATATTAGAGCCGGCTGTGATCGTGATGTGCTGTTCTTTTCCTGTACCAAGATCCTTGGCAGAAACATTAACGATACCATTCGCATCAATATCAAAGGTTACTTCGATCTGAGGGATACCTCTCTGTGCTGGTGGGATTCCATCAAGACGGAACTGGCCAAGTGTCTTATTATCTCTGGCAAACTGTCTCTCACCCTGTACAACGTGAATATCTACTGCTGTCTGATTATTCTCCGCTGTGGAGAAAATCTGGCTCTTCTTTGTAGGAATTGTTGTATTACGCTCGATCAATCTGGTAGCAACACCACCCATAGTCTCAATGGATAAGGATAATGGTGTTACGTCAAGAAGAAGGATATCTCCAGCACCTGCATCACCTGCTAACTTACCACCCTGGATGGAAGCACCGATTGCAACACACTCGTCCGGGTTGATTCCTTTAAATGGCTCTTTACCTGTCAGCTGTTTTACTTTATCCTGTACTGCAGGGATTCTGGTGGAACCACCTACTAATAATACTTTACTTAATTCGCTTGCAGTAAGACCTGCATCCTTTAATGCTGTCTGAACCGGAGTAACGGTTCTTTCTACAAGATGAGCGGTTAATTCATTGAATTTCGCTCTGGTAAGGTTCATCTCAAAGTGCTTTGGACCTTCTGCGGTAGCTGTGATGAATGGAAGGTTGATATTTGTTGTTGCAGCGGAGGAAAGTTCTTTCTTTGCTTTCTCAGCTGCTTCTTTTAATCTCTGCATAGCCATCTTGTCACCGGAGAGATCTACCCCTTCTTTTGCCTTGAAATCATCTAACATATAACGTGTGATTACATCATCAAAGTCGTCACCGCCAAGACGGTTATCACCTGCTGTGGATAATACTTCAATAACGCCATCACCAATCTCGATGATTGAAACATCAAAGGTACCGCCACCTAAGTCATATACCATGATCTTCTGCTCATTTTCATTATCAAGACCATAGGAAAGTGCTGCTGCAGTAGGCTCATTGATGATACGCTTTACATCAAGACCTGCAATCTTACCAGCATCCTTTGTAGCCTGTCTCTGTGCATCATTGAAATATGCAGGAACTGTGATAACTGCTTCTGAAACCTTCTCACCAAGGTAGTTTTCAGCATCCCCTTTTAATTTCTGTAAGATCATAGCAGAAATCTGCTGTGGGGAATACTTTTTATCATCGATGGTTACTGTGTAGTTTGTACCCATCTGACGCTTGATGGAAGAAATTGTTTTATCTGCATTAGTAACAGCCTGACGCTTCGCAGGCTCACCGATCACACGCTCACCAGTCTTTGTAAATGCTACTACAGATGGAGTTGTTCTGAGACCTTCTGCATTTGTAATAACTACAGGCTTTCCACCTTCCATAACTGCTACACAAGAGTTTGTTGTACCTAAATCAATACCAATAATTTTACCCATTATGATTATCCTCCTGAAAATCTATTCTGTCATTAATTCACTACTTTAACCATAGCATGTCTTAACACACCATCTTTAAACATATATCCTTTTTGGAATTCATCGGATACAATATTCTCACCCATCTCTTCATTCTCCTCATGCATCACTGCATTATGAAGATCCGGATTAAATTCTTTTCCCTTTGCATCCATCGGTGTAACTCCAAGTTCTGTGAAGGCCTGCATCATCTGCTGATAAATCTTAATAATTCCCTGTGCAAATGCACCCTCTTTTTCTTCTTTCGACAAAGCATCGATTCCTCTTTCGAAATTATCGACGACCGGAAGAAGCTTCACCAGAACTTCTTTCGCACCGATATCATACATACGGCTTTGTTCTTTTGCATTACGCTTTCTGGCATTTTCAAATTCTGCCATTAATCTTTGATAACGATCGGTAAGATCTGCCACTCTTTCCTGGCTCTTTTCCAGCTCAGTTTCCAAAGACTTCGAAGATTTTTTCTTCTTTTTCTTACCGAACTTTTTATTACTTTCTTCTGCCTCAGCATCCGCATCCATATCTTCTACAGTTGCTTGCGCTTGTCCGGCATTCTCCTCTGTGCTTTCTTCTACTGCAGCTTCTGTAGCCTCATCCACAGTCTCTTCTTCGATACTTTCGTCGAATTCTTTTTTATTC
>R25__coassemble_918_pt1 | contig 15832 bp, 11 predicted proteins | sample R25__metabat2_low_PE_006 | metagenome-assembled genome bin R25 | reverse complement strand
GGATAAGGAAGAATCCTTTAAGATCATGGAAAATGTAAGAAAGGGTAAGGTTGCCAAAGGCAAATGTGATCAATGGGAAGACTGGAAGGCCGATATGATTGCCCACAATGTGCCGGATTGGTATATCTGGTCCTGTGAACAGATTAAATATATGTTCCCGAAAGCCCATGCAGCGGCTTATGTTATGATGGGATGGCGTGTTGCCTGGTTTAAGGTCCACCGTCCATTGGCCTATTATGCCGCCTATTTTGCCATTCGCGCTTCCGCTTTTTCCTATGAGACCATGTGCAGAGGACCGGAGATTCTCAACAAATATATGAAGGAATTGCTGGCTATGCCAAAGGACCAGCAGACCAAGAAAGACCAGGATTCGATCCGTGATGGACGAATCGCCATGGAGATGTATGCCAGAGGGTACTCTTTTATGCCGATTGATATCTATAAGGCCAAGGCCAAAGAATCTCTGATCATTGATGGAAAGATCATGCCGCCTTTATCGAGCATTGAGGGGCTGGGAGAGAAGGCTTGTGAGCAGATCGAAGAAGCAGCCGGAAATGGGGAATTTACTTCCCTGGAGAATTTCCGTAATCAGGCGAAGATCAGTAAAACTAGTGTAGACAAGATGGTAGAGCTGGGAATTCTTTCCGGTTTGCCGGAAACCGATCAATTGACCTTTGATTTTCTTATGTCCATGAATGGATGACAGGCTCAGACTTTCCGACCGATGTGAACAGATAGCGTTTACTAATGGATGATGGCAGACGTAAGTTTACGGATCGAGGATTGGAAAGATATCTTTATAAGGGATGATTTATCCCCTATCTTTATATTGCTGAATTGCTGGAAAAGTGATATGATAAGGAGTGGAATATCTGATTCCACTCCTTTTTCTAAGGAATGAAGCAACAGAAAGGGATATATTATTATGGCTTTTATTAAAAATGCAACACTTCAGGGTAACGCTTGGGCGGCTCATGATGCGGATATTATTGGTAATGTTACCATCGGTGATGAAAGCTCTGTCTGGTATCATACGGTGATACGTGGTGATGCGGCGCCCATCGTCATTGGTGCAGGAAGTAATGTACAGGATGGATGTATCATTCATGTAGATACCAGTCATCCTTGTACGATTGGTAATAGTGTCAGTATCGGGCATGGTGCATTGATCCATGGCTGTACGATTGGAGATAATACCTTGATTGGTATGGGTGCGATCGTATTAAATGGTGCGAAGATTGGTGAGGATTGCATTATCGGCGCAGGTGCGCTGGTAACACAGGATATGGTGATTCCGGATGGTATGATGGCTTTTGGTTCTCCGGCTAAGATTATTCGTCCTCTGACAGAGGAAGAGAAGAAAAGAAATCAAACCAATGCAATTACTTACATGTTGATGAAGAATGTTCAGCCGGAATGATAGAATCAAGTTTCAGGAAAGAAAGGATATATTTATAAGGAGGCAATCATATGGAGAATACCCAGTCAGGTTCTGGTGAAGGTAATAAGCATTATCAAGGCTATGATGTGAATCGGGCAGTAGCACAGAACAGATATAGAAAGAAACCATGGTTTTGGAAGGTTTTGGGAATCAGCTTGATTCTTACAGTCTTAATCTTAGCAATCGTGGTGGCAGTGGCTTTCCACACCAAGAAGCAGCAGACCGATTATCTGTCTAAGATCAATGATGCCAATACTTTGGATCTTTTATTGGAAGATCAATCGAATATTACCATTACCAAGTCTTATAGTAATCTTAAGGATCAGGATGATTATACCTTGACCCGTTTCTTGAAAGAGAGCGAAAAAGGTACCCTTTATTCCTATCTGAAGACAGAAGGTTTGGAAGAAGATTATAAGGAAGTATTAACCGGAGAGAATCTTTACCGTTTCGACGGCAGCTTTACTTACTATTATGGTTTTGTGGCAGATGATTTTGAGAATTATGTGGCTGATATTCAGGCAGAAGTATTACAGCTGGAAGGTTCTGAAACCGTACAAGAACAGACGGAAAGTACGGATATCATGAAGGTTACTTTGAATTACAGTGTTCAGGCCGGTGATCAGTATTCCAAGCTCTATGGTATCGAAACAGGAACAACGATTCAGAAAGTGTTAACCATTGATAAAGAATCTCTTCTTGTGACATCCGATGTGGAGACAGTCGGTGAGGAGGAAATCTATTCTTATAGTGTAACCTTTAATGGGGAGAATAAGAATCCGAAGTTCTATCGTGCTCTGATGGAGAAACAGACCATGCGTAATTGTAAGGTTTATTATGATTTTGGTGGTGAAAGTGAAGAAGAGTATACTTACACCATTCCTGTAGATACTTACTTTACCTTGTTGGAACATGCAGATTATGTAACTTATATGGATCAGAATTGTACGACGGAGTTTACCACTAGTCAGATGCAGTTCCAGAATCCATATACCGATTTGACTTTATATATGAAAAAAGGTGAATAAATCAGAATGAAAACAGAGAGATTATTTTACAAAGATGTCTATCTGAAGGAATTCGACGGAAAGGTTCTTTCCTGCGTAGAGCAGGAAGGGACCTTTCGGGTTATTTTGGATCAGACAGCATTTTATCCGGAGGGTGGTGGACAGCCGGCTGAGGGAGGAGTTCTTGGCGGTGTCAAGGTTTTAGATGTAAGAGAGGAAGAGGATGCCATCGTTCATATTCTGGAAGGACCGCTAGAGGAAGGAGAAGTGGTTCGTGGAAGGATTGACTGGGACAGACGATTCCGCTATATGCAGCAGCATTCGGGGGAGCATGTGGTCAGCGGCTTGATCCATGCAGATTTTGGCTATGATAATGTGGGCTTCCATATGGGAAGCGATTTTATTACCATCGATCTGAATGGTATGCTGAAGGAAGAAGAACTTTCCGTGATTGAAGCCAAGGCCAATGCCTATATTTGGCGAAATGAAGAGGTTCACATCTTTTATCCGGGTACAGAAGAACTGAAAAGTCTTCCTTATCGTAGTAAGAAGGAATTGACCGGGCAGGTTCGTCTGGTGGAGTTCCCGGGCGCCGATCTTTGTGCCTGCTGTGGCACTCATGTCAGTCATACCGGGGAGATTGGTCTGATTAAGCTGATTTCGGTGAAGAAGTTCCGTGATGGCGTGAGAATTGAGATGCTATGTGGACAAGACGCATTTTCTTATCTCAATAAGCACTATGCGCAAAATAGCAGAGTTGCGGTGGAATTATCCGTAAAGCCGGAAGAAACATATACGGCAGTGACTCATTTGGAAGAGGAGATTCAGAAGCTGAAGTATGAGATAACTGCCATAAAACAGGCAGGCTATCAGAAGACAGCGCAAGGCTGCAAGGAGAAGGGAAATGTATTGCTTTTCGAGGAAGCCATGAATCCGACAGACCTTCGTCGTCAAGCGGACCTTATCTTAGATCTTTGCGGTGGAATCTGCGCCATCTTTTCCGGAAATGACCAGGACGGTTATAAATATGCTGTGGGGGAACGAGATGGTAATGTGCGAGATCTGGTGAAAGAGATGAATACCGCTCTGAAGGGTCGAGGTGGCGGAAAGCCTTTCTTTGCACAAGGCTCTTTGCAGGCTTCCGGGGAGAGTGTCATTGAGTTCTTTTTAGAGAAGGGATTCACACAGATATTATAAGTAAGGAATAAATCATAAGTGTGGTATAAAGAAAAGGGCATCGCTTCTGCGATGCCCTAACTTTATCTTATTGTAAGACTTACTTATTAGGATCGGTTGGGTCCCATTTGGTTCCGGACTTAACCTTTGTTAAGCTAACATGTCCGAAAGGTCCTTCATTCTTAGAAGTGATGATCTGTACCGGTACACGTCTCTTCTTATTGGTCTTTGTAGCGACGTCATAGATTAACTTCGCATATTTCGCCTGAAGACGGATACAATGTGTAGTACAGCTTGTTCCAAGCTTGTTATAAAGGTCTGCTCTTAAAGTATTTGCCTTCTTAGTACGGTATGTACTAGAGTGGTATAAGGTAGGAGTTCCTTTAATATGAACTGCCCACTGATAATAACGATATGGAGCACCATTTGTCTTAGTATATACAAACCAACGCTTGTTCCATGTCTTCTCAAGACGGAATGTACCACTAGGTGTATCTCCCTTCTTTGCAGCAGTAGCGCAGATTACAGTAACTGCAGGAACCCACTCGCCATCACGCTTGTAATAGAAGGTAGTATTATGTGTTGTCTTGTTGGTAATGATCTTGAGATCCTTCTGGATAAACTTGCTATAACCAATGTTATCGATCAAGTTTGTATCAAGGACACCATCCTTATTAAAGTAATAGGTGTATGTCTTAACGCCCTTACCATAGCTTGGTAATTTCTTCTGCCAGCCAGTCACTGCGATACCTTTTCTGATATAGTATCCTTTTTTGTTATAAGTAACCCAACCGGTGTAGTTGGAAGCAAGAATACCACTCTTATAGTATTCCTTCTGGATCACAGCTGTAGTGTGCTTACCATTCTTGAAAAAGTGCTTTGTCTTGAGTGTCTTAACTGTATTGCTAGCTACATCATAGTACTGATAGCCGGCTGGTGTACGTCCGGTAGGAGCTACATTGGTGATGGCACCATTATTGGACTTATACATTGTGCTATTCTTCCAGAAAAGCTTGGTCCATGCATAACCGTTCGCATAGTACTTACCTTTATATGAACCGGTATAAAGCTGGATGGAGGATGTGATCGTCTTTGTTGCAGCATCTGTAACATATGGATTCACATTTGTAGCTAATATGACTGGAGTTTTCGCTGTTTCTGTACCATTATCATAAAAATTAGCGGCACATGTAGCAGCAACCTTCGCAAGCTTCTGATCTGTTCCAATGTAGTAGATACCAGGTTTTACCGTATAACCATTCTCTGTCACTGCTGTGATGACCTTGATGGCTACCGGATAAGTAGCAGCTTCTCCTGTGACAACGCCTGTCTCAGATACACTGATCTTGGCAGCTGTAGCAGCTTCTACCTTGAGTCCGCATGTCATAGCCAGTGCCATCGCACAGAACATAAACATAGCAGCCAGTGTTGCTTTTAAACTATGAGATTTTTTCATCATGTTTTTAAAAGTCCCCTTTCTTTTGTGAGATGCAAATGTTAAAAAGTTACAATAGTATGAGTATAATTTTTCGGAATTCACTAAATTACGAATATCCATGTTCTACTTTATCGTTTATTTCTTCAATTGTCAAGGCAATGTCGAAAATTACAAATTTTACACAAAAATTTACCCATTTTTGTTTCATACAAATAGAATAAAATGGTTTTGTATGGATGTTCGTCAATTATTTTCGGTTTTAATAATTTGACCCTACTTTTTAGGAATGTTATAATTTACTTAGATTCGTATGGCTTTTTACATGAGTATTTTTAAATGCCTGTTATGAGATAAGGAGCAAGATGGCTTGTGTCCTTATTTTGAGGAGGCAGAGGGAGAAAAACCTACTTATGGCCTGAGACGTGTATCAGCAGAAAGGGTGGAGCAGATATGAGATTAGTAGCTGGTGTCGATATTGGTAATGCAAGTACGGAGGTTTGTATTGCCAAGATCGAAGATAAGAATATGGAATTTTTAGCAAGCGGTATCGGTCCTACAACAGGAATCAAGGGTACCCTTGATAATATCAGTGGTGTTTTTTATGCCTTGAAGAATGGTTTGGATAAGCTTCATCTGGATTATAAGGATCTGGATGAGATTCGTATCAATGAAGCGGCTCCTGTAATCGGCGATGTGGCCATGGAGACGATTTCGGAGACTGTCATTACAGAATCGACCGTAATCGGACATAATCCATCCTCTCCAGGTGGAACAGGAATCGGTGTTGGTACTTCTGTGATGATCACTGACATTCCGAAACTGACGGAAGAGATGGATGTCATTGCCATCGTTCCGGCATCTGTTAACTTTGTCGAGGCATCCCGTCTGATCAATGAAGCGAAGCCTTGTGTGAATATCACGGGTGCCATCGTACAGTCTGACGAAGGGAATCTGATCAATCATCGTTTGAAGAAGTCGATTCCGATCATCGATGAAGTCCGTTTGATCGAAAAGGTTCCGGTCGATCTGGTATGCGCCATCGAGGTTGCACCGATTGGCAGTGTAGTATCGACTTTATCGAATCCTTATGGTATTGCCACCTTATTTGGCCTGAATTCCAAGGAGACAAAGAGAGTTGTTCCGATTGCCCGTTCCTTGATCGGAACACGTTCCGGCGTAGTAATTAAGACTTCCCAAGGTGATGTACAGGAACGTAGTGTAAAAGCAGGTACGATTACATTTATTGGTGCGAAGAAGTCCGTCACGGTGGATGTGGATGAAGGTGCCGGAAAGATCATGGATGCCATAGCTCTGATTCCGGAGATTGAGGATATCGAGGGCGAAGTTGGAACGAATGCGGGTAATATGTTAGATAAGGTCCGCCGCGTTATGGCACGTCTTACGGATAAGCATCCGAGAGATATTAAGATACAGGACCTTTTAGCGGTAGATACCTTTAATCCACAGAAGGTAAAAGGTGGTATTGCCGATGAATTCTCCTTGGAGAATGCGGTTGGTATCGCTGCCATGGTTAAGTCGGACCGTCTGCAGATGGAGATGATCGCACAGCGTCTGACCGAGAAACTACAAGTTCCGGTATATGTAGGTGGTGTGGAAGCAGATATGGCCATCAAAGGTGCTCTTACAACCCCGGGTACTTCGATTCCTCTGGCCATCGTTGATATGGGAGCAGGTTCTACGGATGCTTCTATTATTAATAGAGAGGGCAAGGTGAAGTTAGTCCATCTGGCCGGCGCCGGTAATATGGTTACCTTATTGATTCAGTCAGAGCTGGGCCTTGAGACCTTTGAGATGGCGGAGGATGTAAAGCGTTATCCGCTGGCTTTGGTGGAGAGCCTTTTCCACATCCGTCATGAGGATGGTACAGTACAGTTCTACAAAGAAGCTCTCGATCCGAATCTCTTTGCGAAGGTTTGTCTGGTGAAGGAGGATAAGCTGGTTCCCCTGGATGGTGTAGAATCCATCGAGAAGGTGAAGAAGGTTCGTCTGGAAGCGAAGAAGAAGGTATTCGTGACGAATGCCATCCGTGCACTTTCTATGGTTAGCCCGACCGGTAATCCGAAGGATATTACCTTCGTCGTACTGGTTGGCGGTTCTGCCCTTGATTTCGAGATTCCTTCTCTGGTTACCGATGCACTTGCGGATTATGATATCGTAGCCGGCCGTGGTAATATCCGTGGTGTGGAAGGTCCTCGTAATGCAGTTGCAACAGGCCTGGCAATGGCTTGTATGCCTCAGGAATAGAAGAATCGCATCATTTTATAAGAATATAATACAAGATGCCGTTACAGTATCGGTCAGGTCCGGTTGATACTGAGCGGCTTCTTTTTTTCCATATTTCCATGTTTGAAGTTCCTTCTATAATTGACAGAGCCCTGTTTTTTTGCTATTTTAAACACTAGAAGTTTCCGGGAGCATAGGCGATTTGTTCCTGGAAAGAGAAGAAAGAATCTTCGGCCTTCAATGAAGAAGGGGAATCCTTATGGTGATTTGACGATTGTCACCAGCTCATGAAGTGCCAGAAGGATGGATCATTGATATTTGATGAAAGGTTTAAAAGAGATGGAAAAGATTATAATCGTGACTGATTCTGCCAGTGATATCAGTGTGGAGCAGGAAAAGAAGTATGGAATCGAAGTGATTCCATTTACTCTTGCCTTTGGAGAGAAGATTTATACCAGTCGTGTTGACTATGATAATGAGAAATTATATCAGATGCTTGCAGAATATGATGATATTCCAAAGAGCTCTCAGATTACAGCCTATACATTTGAAGAGAAATTAAAGGAATTCTATGAGAAGGGATATACGGATGTAGTTTTCGTTCTCATTAATAGTATGGGTTCTGCTACCTATAATAATTCCATGATGGCCATAGATTCTTTCTATGAAGAATATCCGGAAGCAGAAGAGAAGATGCATATTTATACTCATGACGGACGTTCCTATACCGGAGCTTACGGCTATCCGGTTGTGAATGCGGCTAAGATGGTTATGGAAGGAAAGAAGATCAAAGAGATTAATGATTACCTGGCAGATCTCCTGAAAAAGCGTGAGATCTATTTTGGAATCTATGATCTGAAGTATGCCAGCAAGTCCGGAAGAATCCCTAGTGCAGCTGCCTTTATCGGAGATAAGCTGGGAATCAAGCCGGTCATGAAGATCTGGGACCGTGAGATTACAACCGCTGGAACCTGTCGTGGTGAAAAGAAGCTGATCGCTAAACTGGCACAGATGTCCGTGGCGGATATGGAAGTGGGTAGCCCATATCAGGTGGTATATGGATGCGATTTAAAGTGCAGAGATGATATGATTAAGAAGATGACAGATCTGGTGGGTTATGGTCCGGATGACTGCTATCAGATCGGCGCGGAAGTTTCTGCCAATGCCGGTCCACGCATCGCAGGCGTTATTTTTAATGCCAAGCAGGCGTGATCTTTGTGTGTAATTTTGAAGGAAGATAATGTGAGGCAGCTTTGATAAATAGCGCTGGGCGTAAGGAGGCTGCCACAGGAAGAAGCACTCGCCCTTGATGGCACGATTCATGCATGGATCGTGCCTTTTTTACTATATTGTAAGAAGAGAAAAACTGCATCATCTAAAAAGAGGATTTTCATTAACAAAGAGCAGCTTATGGTATAAAATAATTGTATTAAAATATTCATATAAGAAGCCGGATTGATTTTAGAAAATGTAATAGAGGAGAAAAAAATGAGAGAGAGAACGATTTCCATTTTGGGAGATTCCATCAGTACTTATGAAGGTTTTACACCGATGGGCTATGATTTTTATGACCGATATACGAGAAGAGAGGCAGGCATCAGCTCTGTGGAGGATACCTGGTGGATGCAGGTGATTCGCGCTATGGGAGGTCGGCTGGGCTATAATCATTCCATATCCGGAAGTACAGTAAGTGGTAATATCTCCTTATCCGGAACTTCCGGGATTCGTCAGCAAGCGCTTGCAATAAATGGCAGCCCGGATGTCATACTCTTATATATGGGAAGCAATGACTGGGCCTATTCCGTATTACCGGAAGAATTTGAGCAAGCTTATGCAAGTATGCTTACTTCTCTGAAGAAACTCTATCCATTTGCTAAGATTTATGCAGCAACCCTGCTTCGAGGTAAGGATGTCGAGGATCCTCAGATGAGATTCTTCAATATAGACCGTTGCGTTTCCCCAAGAGTTTATTCACGGATTATCAGAAAATGTATCGAAAAATGTGATGTGGAGCTGGTTGATCTGGAGAAGTATCAAGAGGAATACGCCTCTATCGATGGCGTTCATCCCAATGCAGATGGCATGAAAACCATCGCACAGCTTTGGAAGAAAGAATTAGGCCTTTCATGACGCAAGAGATTTTTCGAGAATATTTTCTGTTAATATGATGTAGTAAGAGCAGGCTGATCTATGAGAGTGCCTTATGCAGCATCATAGGAATTTTATCAGAAAATGTAAGAAAATGGAGAGAAAAATGAAGAAGAGAAAAAGAGGCTTATGGCTGGGAATCTTATTTTTATTGGCATTTGGTCTTCTGCTTCCAAGGATGGATGTCCACGCCAAGGCTAAGCTCAATAAGACAAGTCTTGTACTTAAAGTGAGTAAGAGTAAGCAATTGAAGGTGACAGGAACTTCCAAGAAGATTACCTGGAGCACTTCCAATAAAAATATCGCCAGTGTCAGTAAAAAGGGAGTCGTGAAAGCCAAGAAAGCCGGCAATGTGACGATCAAGGCAAAATATGGATCCAAAACCCTAAAATGTAAAGTTTATGTTGTGGCTTTAAGTAAAAGTAAAGCTTCTTTAAAAGCAGCCGGTTCCAGCCTTACCCTAAAGGTTTCCAATGGAAGTAATACCAGCTGGAGCAGCAGTAATAAGGCTGTGGCCAAGGTAAGCTCCAAGGGTGTCGTCACTGCCGTAAAAGGGGGAACGGCAACCATTACCTGTAAGAGCCGTGGTGTCAAGATGACCTGTAAGATTTATGTTCCTACGGTAAATCGCTCTTATCTGTGTCTGGATAATACCAAGAGTTCCAATCCGACCGGAAGCTTTCAGGTGAGCAATAGCAAGGGAACGCCGGTCTATTCTTCTTCGGATTCTTCTGTTGTGACCATCAATCAGAAGACCGGATTATGTACCGGACGTAAAACAGGTACGGCGACGGTTTATGCAAAAGTGGATGGATATACCTATTCTTGCAGTGTTTCTGTGGGTGTTTTTACCCCATCTTCCTGGATCAAATCGTCCAATCAATCTTACAAATATGCCCAGCAGATTAAGAGCAGTGACGGTAAAATCAGAACCTATCTGATCTATGGACAAGGTTACAGTAAAAATAAGGTCGGTAAGATTAGCAAAACCATCGTTACCACAGAAGTAGTGGAAGATACCGTCGTAAGCACGGAAACCCAAGAGTCCTTTGATCTGTCCAGCTATATGGGCAGCCATGGTTGTGCAACCTGTTCCACAGTAACTGTTTTAAGCGGATGGGCCTCTTATACCAGTCTGCCGAAAGCCTTCATCGAAAATGTAGAGCCGGATATCTTCGGCTACGATGTATGGAAGACGAATTATAAGAAGAGTAGCGATGATCAGATGCCCCTTTCCCTGACCGGCGTACAGAAGGTTTTGAATTATTATCATATCAAGAATAAATATGTTCGTTCCTATTCCGATCGTACCAAAGCATGGAAGGAAATGAAGAATCATCTTCTCAGTGGAAATCCTGTCATTTTTGTGGTGAGCGATCATAATAATGTGACCGGTAAGGACGATGGCCGTTGGACCAGTGGTAGACATACCATGGTTATGCTGGGTGTGACAGATACCAATAAGATTATCATTGCGGATTCTGCGGATCGCGCCAATAACTTTGGCAAGATGGGAAGAGTGAAGACCTGTGCGATCTCTGATGTGGGAAGCTATATGTTTACGAGTACGAAAACAGGAACGTCCCCTTATTACACCAGCTGGAAAGAATGTGGTGGCTATATTTTGGTCGGAACCGAGTAATATTCCGATCGGCCAGGATTCCCTGAAAGAGAGTTCCTTAAGGACGCCGCATCCATTGTCAAATAGAAGAGTGAAGGAAAAATATAGGAAAGAAAAGGTATTTTTTCTTATAATGCGTGACAAATCTTACTGGATTGTGCTATACTGAAAAACGAAAGAATAATGATGAAAAATTTCAAAATTATAGAAAAGGAGTATCAATCGTGGGAAAGAAAGATATCGATTGGGGTAGCCTTGGATTTGGTTATATCCCTACAGAAAAAAGATTTGTTGCTAATTACAAGAATGGTGCATGGGATGAAGGTGAGATGTCCTCTGAAGCAACCATTACTATGTCCGAGTGCGCAGGTGTTCTTCAGTATGCACAGACCTGTTTTGAAGGTTTAAAGGCTTATACGACAGAGGATGGTAAGGTTGTATGTTTCCGTCCTGACTTAAATGCAAGTCGTCTCGCTGATTCTTGCAGACGCCTCGAGATTCCTGTATTCCCGGAAGAGAAATTTATCGACGCAGTTGTTGAGACCGTTAAGGCGAATATCGATTATGTTCCACCTTATGGTTCCGGCGCTACTTTATATATCCGTCCATACGTTTTCGGTATTAGTCCGGTAATCGGTGTTAAGCCGGCAGAAGAATATCAGTTCCGTATGTTCGTTACACCAGTTGGTCCTTATTTCAAGGGCGGTGCAAAACCAATCACAATCCGTGTCAGTGATGTAGACCGTGCCGCTCCTCATGGAACCGGTGATATCAAGGCAGGTCTTAACTATGCCATGAGCTTGTATAATATTACAGACGCTCATAAGAATGGTTTTGATGAGAATATGTATCTGGATCCTCAGACCAGAACAAAAGTAGAAGAGACCGGTGGCGCGAACTTCATCTTCATTACCAAAGATGGCAAGCTTGTGACTCCTAAGTCCAACTCCATTCTTCCATCCATCACACGCCGTTCTCTTTGCTATGTTGCAGAGCATTACCTTGGCATGGAAGTAGAGCATAGAGAGGTTCTCTTCTCCGAATTAGAAGACTTCGCAGAGTGTGGTCTTTGCGGTACTGCAGCTGTTATCTCTCCAGTAGGTAAGGTTGTGGATCATGGTAAGGAAATCTGCTTCCCAAGTGGTATGGAAGAGATGGGTCCTTATACCAAGAAGTTATATGATACATTGACCGGTATCCAGATGGGCAGAATCGAAGCTCCGGAAGGCTGGATCAAAGTGATCGAATAAGCATAAATCATTCATAATTATTAGAGGGTGCTGTTGGATACAATAGCACCCTTTTTGTGCGATAAGGCCGACAAGCAGCCATCGTGCTCGCACGAATGGATATTTGTTGGCCAAGTACATCGAGCGGCTTTGCCGCGAGATGGATCCATCGCAGAATCGAGTAAGAGGGGCGAAGCCTCCACCTACTCGATTACTCGCCTACAGATCTGTGCTACTCCAAAGACCGCATGCATCTGTATCATGCGATGCGGAGCAGACGAAGGTCACATGTCCGTTTTTATTATAGATTCAACCTAGTAAATATTTTCCATATATGATATGATAAATGAAATCAATCATAAAAGACAAGGATGCAGGCCTCTTTGTTCTATAGTTTATGATAGATGGAATTAAAATAGGAGGATGACACATGGAGAGTACAAGAATCATCACAGAATATGATCAGTATCTGTTTGGACACGGAACTCACTATGATCTCTACGAGAAGCTGGGCGCACATCCGGACGTACAGGATGGGGTAGCCGGTGTTTATTTTGCGGTTTGGGCACCAAATGCGGAGCAGGTTTCTCTGGTAGGTAATTTTAATGATTGGAATACAAGCACACATCCGATGGAACGGATCGAGCCAATGGGAATCTGGCAGTTATTTGTTCCACAGATGCAGGCCGGAGAAGTTTATAAATATAGTGTGAAACCAGTTGGTGCAGAAGCAGTTCTGAAAGCAGACCCATTTGGTATGCAAGCAGAGCTGCGTCCCAATAATGCTTCGATTGTCGTAGATCTTTCTAACCTGAAGTGGCATGATAAGAAATGGATCCGCAAGCGTGAGAAGTTCGATGAGAAGTCCAGTCCGATGTTTGTTTATGAGGTTCATCTTGGCTCCTGGAAGAAGCATCCGCTGGCAGAAGAGGATGTGGAAACGAAGACGGGATTCTATAATTATAGAGAGGCAGCAGTCGCCTTGGCAGATTATGTGAAGGACATGGGTTATACGCATGTCGAGCTGATGGGGATTGCGGAGCATCCGTTTGATGGATCTTGGGGATATCAGGTAACGAATTACTTTGCACCAACCTCCCGCTACGGCAGTGTGGAAGATTTCCAGTTTTTTGTCGATTATATGCATCAGAAGGGCATTGGTATCATTCTTGACTGGGTACCGGCTCATTTTCCAAAGGATGCTTTTGGCCTTGCTATGTTTGATGGCACTGCTTTATATGAATATGCGGATCCTCGAAAGGGAGAGCATCCGGACTGGGGTACCAAGGTTTTCGATTTTGGTAAGAGCGAAGTCCGTAATTTCCTGATCAGTAATGCCCTTTACTGGGTGGAGAAGTTCCATATTGATGGTCTTCGTGTGGATGCCGTTGCCTCCATGCTTTACTTAAATTATGGCAGAAAGGATGGGGAATGGATTCCGAATGAACACGGCGGCACAGAGAATTTAGAAGCAGTGGACTTCTTTAAGCATCTGAATACGGTTCTTAAGGGCAGAAATCATGGTGTGGTTACCATTGCAGAAGAATCCACCGCCTGGCCGAAAGTCACCGATCAGGCCAAATATGGCGGACTTGACTTCAGTCTGAAGTGGAACATGGGCTGGATGCATGATTTCTTAGAGTACATGAAGCTGGATCCATATTTCAGAAAGTATAATCATAATAAGATGACCTTCTCCATGATGTATGCCTATGCGGAGAATTATATGTTGGTATTATCCCATGATGAGGTGGTGCATCTGAAGTGCTCCATGGTGGAAAAGATGCCTGGTTATCCGGTCGATAAGTTTAAAAATCTTATGGTCGGTTATGCCTTTATGACGGGACATCCGGGAAAGAAATTACTCTTTATGGGACAGGATTTCGGTCAGCATCGCGAGTGGAGTGAGGCCAGGGAGCTTGACTGGTTCTTATTGGCAGAGGATAATAATCGTAATCTGCAGAATTTTATGCGTCATTTACTGACTCTTTATAAGAAGAATAAGTGTCTCTATGATTATGATTGCGAGCCAGGCGGATTCGAGTGGATCAATGCCAATGATGGTGACCGCAGTATCTTCTCCTTTGTAAGACATTCGGAGAATGGAAGAAATAATCTCTTATTTGTATGTAACTTTACCCCGATCGCCCGTCCGGATTATCGTGTGGGAACCACCTGCCGTAGAAAGCATACCTTGGTTCTTAACAGTGATTCTGCGGTTTTCGGTGGCAGCGGTGCTGAAAAACCATTGACCTATAAACCGATCAAGCAGGAGTGTGACGGAAGAGAGTTTTCCATCGCTTATGATCTGCCGGCTTATGGTGTTGCGGTATTTAAGTTCTGATCGGGAGAAGGAAAGGCATAGATTCTTTGGATCGGATGGAGTTTTTCTCTCCTTCTTATTAAAATATGGTAGCGAATAAGAAGCATGTCATTTCCAGGCATGCTTCTTACTATGTGGAGTCGTGATGTTTACGGCATGGCAGTTTTTTATCGAAGGATACTATGGAAATTTCTTTCAATTATGCTATTATTTTAAATAGGCAGGAATATCTATCGGAATTTCTTGTTTGTGAGTAATTTATCTCGTCGAAGAAGACTTCCACTTCCATAAGTGGTGAGTAAAAGTTTAATGAAATTGTATTTTTTAATAAAAGAGGACAAACTATGAATTATAGTAATGGGATAAAGGCAGATGTTCATCTGACATTGGTACAACATAATACATCTTATTATCTGGATTACGACCAGGAGATCGTAGAAAAACTGAATCAGCCTATGGTTTATGTAAAAGTATCTCATCCCATCGGCTGGGAGCGCATTTATCCTATTTTTCAGCAGAATGCCATGATCTATGATGATTATAGCACTTACATGAAGATGCATGGCTGCGCCTGCTGTTCTCTGACCTCCATTTTGGCTGCTATGCGCCGAAGTAAGTCTCGTTTTATGCCACAGGATACCATCGTAGAAGCGGAGAAAAATCTGCTTCCCCGTTGGGAATACGATAAGAATTACGATCGGCCGGTGGAAAAACAGATGCCGGTTACTCTTTATGGAATCTGTCAGATTCTGCAAAAAGAAGCCATTTCGTGTAAATATGTGGCTTCTTTCCAGAGAAAAGAAGCCATGGAGATATTGGATCGTCATCTTCGTAGTGGTAATCCGGTGATTTTTGAACTTAGTCGTATCCGTTATAAGGGGAATATTCCGGTCAGTATCAATGATCGGAAATATGCCGGCTCTTATCACACCATGATCATGTTGGGATATGATAAGGAAGGAAAGGTGATCATCACAGACTCCGCTCAGAGAGAATGGGCCGGTTCCTGGCAGAGACTGAAGAGGGCCGATCTATCGGATCTGATGAATTATATGTTTCCTCAAAAGAATACAGAATCGACACCTTGCTATTTCCACAAGCGTAAGAATACCGGAGGTTTTCTTCTAGTTCACGTATGGGATCGGATCGAGAATATCATTCAGAAAAAGATAGGTAACAGTTCAGCCTTACCATAGTCAAAAGGG
>R25__coassemble_884_pt1 | contig 16352 bp, 8 predicted proteins | sample R25__metabat2_low_PE_006 | metagenome-assembled genome bin R25 | reverse complement strand
AAGCATCCTGCATATCCTTTATGATGTATTTATTGTGATTTTTTTTGATTTTTAGTTTTTTCTGTGTTTGTATCGGATTAGGAGTATAAATCTTATTTGGTTCCAGCCAGGTTTTAAAATACTGCTTCAGATCCGTAATATCTCCCACTGCGTAGGCTGCAGTCACCACATTTGTCATAACGGCACCGCCAGCCTTTTTCAAGGTCGCCACTTCGCTGTTGAGCATATCGGACTTAATCTGATTCCACAGATCACTACGGCTTCCACCTTCCGTAATGGTAATATGATCAAGATTCACGCCGGCCTTACGATAGATGTCTGTAATACCAATATAATCATAGCCGATGGCTTCCAGAACCGCACGCCACATGACAGCCTGATCTGTATCGGTCGTCACATTTAAAAAGGCGCCACTGGCATTGGCAAAGTCTGCGGTTCCTCCGGTCAGGTAAGGAAGGAAGAGAACACCATTGGAACCGGCAGGCACTTGCTTTGCTTTTTCAGATAAGATATCATAATAAGCACCATCATCCACTTTATCGCAAACATTATCACGATACCAACGTAGGGATAAACCACCGGTACGGATAAAGCCCCAATAAAAGTAAGTATTTTCCAGGGTTCCACTATTAAAGATCAAGCCGGCTTCCGGTGTAGAAAGCTCCGGTTTGATTCCATCGGTTGAAACACAGAACATAGCACAGGTTCCGGCCACATCCGCTGCCATATTCACATCTGTAAGACCACATCCGATCATAGACTGCATGGTATCCCCGGCACCACCACAGATTGGAGTTCCCACAGCAAGACCGGTATACTGAGCCACTTCTTCTGTCACTCCACCAATGATATCCCATGGTTTCACAATCTTCGGCATATATTTACGGTCAATCCCCAGGATATCCAGCTGCTTCTGTGACCACTCTTTCTTATATACATTATAACCCAGTCCCCAGCCAGACATAGCGCCCCAGTCTACGAAGGCATCTTCACCTTTTAAACCGGCCAGTCTGGAAAGTACATATGGCGCATTATGCATAAATTTAACCCCACGTTCCTGAAATGCCTGATTATTTTTCAGGAACCATCTGGCAAACATGGCAGGAAACATAACATTCGGAATGGCATTACCGGTTTCCTCTGCCCATATGGTATGCCCTTCTGCTGTCAAGGCCTCCACATCCGCCTGGGTTCTGGAATCCAGATAATTAATATAAGGTGTAATGGCCTGTCCGTCGGCATCCACACCCACAATGCCACAGATGATACCATCGCCAAAAATGGCGCGTATCTCAGAAGGATCAATCCCTTTTTTCTTGGCCTCGGCAACACAATCCCGAATTCCCATTTTTACTGCATCTAAATACTCATCGGCATTCATTTCCACCCAGCCTGCCTGTGGATAGTAGAGATAGGTAGGATAATTGCTCTCTGCGATACATTCCATCTCCAGACTATAGAGTACGACCTTTACACTTTGTGTTCCTGCATCAAAACCGATGTAATACTTTCCCATAATAAGAATCTCCTTTTTCTAAAAAATATGGATATAAGTTAGCGCAACTAACTTATTAAAACTGGGATGATGCTTGCTTCTTCTGCGTATATCTGCTTCGTCTGCATCATCATGACATGAGTATCCAAGTGTCGAAAGAAAGGCCCATGCGACTTAGATCGCACCACAGGCTATGACACTTTTCATATATTTGTGTAGAAAAAATCTTCTTATATTTAAGCAGAAAATCTGTCATTGACACATTATTCTGCATGCATAGCAACAAAAGTAGATTACTAGCATATTTTGTGCGCTATGACAAAGCAGATGAAAGTTTCACTGGACCTTCTACTGAATCATAGCAATAAAAGTTGCACTGGACCTTCTACTGAATCATAGCAATAAAAGTTGCACTAGACCTTCTACTGAATCATAGCAATAAAAAAGCCCTGAGTTACAAAACTCAGGGCATAAAATGTAAAATAATAGGTAAATGATGGAAACTGTTATGATGGTATCATCAGATTTCACTTAAAATTCGAACGGATTCCCAGCAATTGAATCGAAGTCCTATCTGTCAATTAGAAGGAAAACTCTTTCAAGACAAATCCAAGTGTCATTCAAATAAAAATACGATCAAAAACTCTTCTTACTATAATTATCATCTACGTATCATAATTCTTCTTCCATCCGGACTATACCGTCGGCTCCAGAATCACACTGGATCATGCCTAGTAGGCTCGCGGGCTCATATAGTGTATGTTAATACAAGATATATACCGCCGGTCAGGAATCACACCTTGCCCTGAAGACTTATTCTACTCACAGACTCTATTATACTATGAAAATGTATATATGACAAGGGAATATTTTCCAAAAATATGGTTAAGGAGAGAATCACGGTAATACTATAATGCTACATGCACCCGATGGCGACGACCCCGGTGAAGGTCAATCAGATTAGAATAATTCATCTTATCTACATGCACCCGGCGACTCTTAGTAATTTATTTAAATATTTTTTAATCTATACGAAAGAAAAAATCCTCCCGGATCAGCAATCTTTTCATGCAAATCCGGAAGGATATCCCCTATCAAATGTGATGATTGAATTATTCCTTATTATTATTCCTTATTGTAATAAAGATACAAAAAGGGGCTGTTTCAACAGCCCCTCATTAATTAATCATTCTTCTCTTCTGTAGTACTATCGTCTTTCTTCTCTGTACTATCTTCTTTCTTCTCGTCTTCGCTCTGTTCTGCCTTAATGGCTTCTTTTGCTTCATTGATCTGCATATCGAGACCATAGTTGGCAGCCTTACGGATCAGATCGTCATCACCGGAATCGGTAATGATCTCATAGAAGTAATCCTTTGCCTTATCTTCTTTGCCGGTCTTCTTATAGCACATTGCTAACTGATACATGGTCTCATAATCATGATCGCTGTACTTATATGCTTTCTTGAAGTCCTTCAAAGCATCTTCATATTTATACTTGTTATAAGAGTCCATACCACTTTCATAAAGCTGGCTGGCCGCATTCGGATAAGCAGTTTCTTTCATGGAAGAATAGAGATTCTTGGAGGTATCAGAAGGTAAATCACTCTTTGTGATCTTCGCAAGATATTTTGCACATTCTACGAAATCATCCTTGGAGAATGCCTGGCTGGCCTTCAGCAGGCTATCGTACATACTATCTTCACCGTCGGATCCTTCATAAACAGAAAGTCGCTTATTCAAAGTGTTATTCTCTGTCTCGAGAGAAGCCTTGTCTTCCTGTAACTGGGAGATCTCGCTGTCTTTTTGCTCTACTGTCTGGTTATATTCCTTCTTCAGATTATTATAATCAACACTGACGCCGGCTTTTACGCTTGGGATTACTAAAACGAACATCGCTACCACACCGATGGCAAGACCGATGAGCATATATACAAATTGCTTCCAGGTCTCTTTATTCGGATCTTCATAGTGGTCGACCGGACGAACATTCTTTAAATTATCATTATCCGGCTTAAGATGATCCTCTGTGATCAGCTGAGGGGCATTCTGTGGGTTCTCCCCGATTTCTGACAGATAACGAAGAGCTGTCGTGTTCATGTTATCGATGGCTAAGGCATTATAAAGATCAGTTTTCGCTGCATCATTCTCTCCGGCGCGCATATGAAGCAGGGCAAATAAGAGATGTCCTCTTACGAAGTTCGGTGTCAGGCTTAATACCTTCTTAATCTGGATCATAGCCAAATCGTCACTACCCTGTTTCGCATAGGATAAAGCCAGATTAAACTTCTTGGCGGTTTCATTAATGGTCTCAAAGATGGCCGGATGTTCTTCCATATCACGAATGTAGAGATTCGCTAAATTCTCTTCGATACTCACTAAAGAGGAAGATATCTTCCAATGCATATAAGCCTTTCCGGCTTCGCCCATCTGATAATATACGAGACCGAGAAGGTTTCTGGCATCTTTGTGTGCCTTATTGTAAGTCAATGCTTTCTCGAGCTGTACGATTGCACCGCTCAAATCTTTCATATTCGCCTTTTCCAAACCACTGTTATAATAGTAATTGGCAGTATTATATGCTTTGGCGATATGCTTATTATTGAATCCGCATGCGGTACAGAATCCATCATTACCGGCATTACGGCCACATTTCACACATTTCATGGCAATCCTCCGCTATTATTTCTCTTTCTTACCCTGCATGGTTTTAACCATTTCTTCTACAAGATCTGTGATATCTTTTACGTCATTATCAAATAATTCTTCTGCTCCGACTTCCACACCAACGGCTGGTTTAAACTTCTTTAATTCCAATGTAAAATCAATCATGATTTTCCTCACTTTCTACCCTAAAAAGTATTCCTTATTCATAAGTATAATGCAAAAACTGTTTTAATAATTGCCAAGCAATTTTTTTAATTCACCGGCAAGATAAAGAGAACCCAGACATAGGAGATTCTCATCCTCTTTCTTCTGAAGGGATGCCTGCTCAAATGCCTCCTTCGAATCCTCATATATGTAAATCGGTGCTTTGGTATACTTACGGAAGCATTCCGCAACCGTCGATACAGCTGCACCTCTTGTTGTCTCAATCTTCGTGATATAGATGCTTCCCCAATCAAGACCGGCAAGCATGGATATCATACTCTCATAATCCTTGTCCGCACACACAGCGAAGAGAAGATTCCATCGATTCTTCTGCCGATTCTTTTCAGAATCCTCCGAATCTGCTTGTAAACTCTTCGAAGCCATCTCTGTACCCTCCGAATCTGATCGTAAACTCTTCGAATCCATCTCTGTACCCTCCGAATCTGATCGTAAACTCTTCGAATCCATCTCTGTATCCTCTGAATCTGCTTGCGACATCTGCTCTGTCTTCATCATCTGACAGATCTGCTCGATCGCGCCCGGATTATGAGCTCCATCTATATATATGCCTGGGGCGATTTCTTCCATACGTCCCGGCCAGTACATCTGCGCGATTCCCACTCGCATGGATTCCTCCGGTAAATCCGGAAGGATGTGATGAATTGCCACCATGGCAAGCGAAGCATTTATGGCCTGATAGGAGGCCAAAGAATGCACAGATACACAATCAACTTTATAATAACGATTCTCCAATGAAAAATCAATCATGTTTCTCATATTTTTTAAAAAAGTAACATCTCTGTAAGAAACATGTAATACTTGAGCATGTTTTTTGCATGCCTCTTCCTCGATCACCTGAGCCGCGCCATTCTCTTCATCAAGATAGAGAACCGGAGTCCCTTCCTTAATGATACCGGCCTTCTCTCTGACGATCTCCGGGATCGTGGATCCAAGTAAGGCCGTGTGATCCAGACTGATGGATGTGATGATGCATAGGATGGGATCTGTCAGAACTGTCGCATCCAATCTACCGCCGAGTCCGGTCTCCACGATGCAATAATCCGGATCTTCCCAGGAGAAGATCAGCATTCCCATCAAAAATGTAATTTCAAAATAAGTCAGCATGAGAAGATGATATTCTTCTCTTCGGTCCAATAATTCTTTTACTCTCTCCCAGGCGCCAACCAGAAGCTGATCGTCACATTCCTGAAAGTTTATACGAAACCGCTCATTGAAGCGCATCAAATGCGGGGACGTAAACAGAGCTGTTTTATAACCTGCATTACGTAGGATTGACTCCATATATGCACAGACGGAGCCCTTTCCATTGGTACCTGCAACGTGAATGACGCGAAGCTTGCTCTCCGGATGATCTAAGAGATCCAGATAAGCCTGCAGATTTTTAAGACCGCCATTTGCGCCAAACATGGGGATATGATTTATTTCTTCCAACATCTTCTCATAAGTCATGACGAATATCCTTATCACATCTTAAACTATTTCACTTGCGAGGCGTGTATTCGATAGGCCAGGCAAGTATTCTCTATTTATGGCAAATGAAAAGTTATGCCACTTACGCAGCATGCCTTTCTTATAATCACGGTTTATACAGTGACGTACCAAACTAACGCGCGAATCATTGCTCTTGATTCGCGCGTATATAGACTTTTATCCTTTTTTATTTACGAAGCTGATTCAAACGTTCTGCTACCTGCTCTGCCATAGCGGTATACTTAACTAACTTCTCACGTTCTGCCTCAACCTTAGCCGCTGGTGCCTTACTTGTGAACTTCTCATTATGAAGCATACCATTACAACGCTTGATCTCTCCGGCCAGACGTTTCTCTTCTTTCTCAAGACGAGCGATTTCTTTCTCAATATCAACCAACTCTGCAAATGGAAGATAAAGAACTGCATCCGGAATTACCGTTGACACTGCATCTTCTGCAATACCGGTTTTATCGGTCTGTGTATAAACTTCGCTGGCGTAACCGAGTGTCTCAAAGAATACCTTGGAACGATCAAAGATATCCAGGATCTCCTGCTTCTCAGAAACAACATAGACCCTTGCCTTCTTGCTTGGCGGTACATTCATGTCCGCGCGAAGATTACGGATATTACGAACGGCTGTCTTGATCACTTCAACCTCATGTTCCTCTGCCTTAAAGTTATATTCTTCTTTAAATACAGGCCAATCAGAGATCATAATGGACTCTTCTTCGTCCTGAAGACTGCAGAAGATTTCTTCTGTGATAAATGGCATATATGGATGGAGAAGCTTCAATGCGATGATCAAAACATTCTTCAAGGTATAAAGTGCTGCAGCCTTTGTTTCATCCTGGTCATTCCAAAGACGTGGTTTTACCATCTCGATGTACCAGTCACAGAACTCTTCCCAAATGAAATCATATAATTTCGCAACCGCAACACCAAGATCATAATTCTCCATATTCTCTGTGACATCTTTCACTAAGGTATTCGCCTTAGAAAGGATCCACTTATCCGCAGGCGTTAAGTCAGCCAGGGTTACGGAAGATAAATCTGCTTTTTCAATATTCATCAGCATGAAACGGGAGGCATTCCATACTTTATTGGCAAAGTTACGACTGGCAAGAATCTTCTTCTCCGAGTAACGCATATCATTTCCCGGTGCATTACCGGTAACGAGGGTCAGACGAAGGGCATCTGCGCCGTACTGATTGATGACCTCAAGAGGATCGATACCATTACCAAGAGACTTACTCATCTTACGTCCTAATTCATCACGAACCAGACCATGAATCAATACATCCTGGAATGGGGACTTACCGGTATGTTCATATCCGGAGAATACCATACGGATTACCCAGAAGAAAATGATATCATAGCCGGTTACCAATACATTGGTCGGATAGAAGTAATCCAATTCCTCTGTCTTCTCCGGCCAGCCGAGTGTGGAGAATGGCCATAAAGCAGAACTGAACCAGGTATCCAGGGTATCCTCATCCTGTGTCAGATGAGTGCAGCCACACTTACAAGCGCTTGGTGCTGTCCTGCTCACCGTGATCTCACCACATTCATCACAGTAGTAGGCCGGAATACGATGACCCCACCAGAGCTGACGGCTGATACACCAATCACGAATATTCTCTAACCAATGAAGATAGGTACGATCAAAATGCTGTGGTACAAAACGGAGTTCTCCGTTCTTTACTGCCTCGATGGCCGGCTTAGCAAGCTCTTCCATGGCTACAAACCACTGTTTCTTCACAAGCGGTTCTACGGTAGTATGACAGCGGTCATGGGTACCTACATTATGATTATGTGGCTCAATGCGAACCAGCCATCCCTCTTCTTCGAGTTCTTTGACGATGGCCTTTCTGGCTTCATAGCGGTCCATGCCGGCATACTTTCCACCATTTGCATTGATGGTACCATCATCATTCATGATATTGATTTCCGCAAGATTATGACGCTTTCCAACTTCGAAGTCGTTCGGGTCATGGGCTGGTGTGATTTTAACGGCACCTGTTCCAAATTCTTTATCCACATAAGTATCTGCCACGATCGGAATCTCACGATTCACAAGTGGAAGAAGAAGCTTTTTACCGATCAAGTCTGTATATCTCTCATCATCCGGATGAACGGCAACTGCAGTATCACCCAGCATGGTTTCCGGACGAGTGGTAGCAATTTCAATGCACTGATCTGTACCGATGATCGGATACTTGATATGCCAGAAGAAACCGGCCTGGTCTTCGTATTCTACTTCTGCATCGGAGATGGAAGTCTGGCAAACCGGACACCAGTTAATGATACGGGATCCACGATAAATGTATCCTTTCTCATATAACTTAATGAATACTTCTTCCACTGCCTTGGAACATCCTTCGTCCAAAGTAAAACGTTCTCTGTCCCAATCGGCAGAAGATCCTAACTTCTTCAGCTGACTTACGATACGTCCGCCGTATTCCTCTCGCCACTCCCAGGTACGCTTCAGGAAGCCTTCACGTCCAAGCTCATCCTTCGAGATACCTTCTTCCTTCAGCTTATTGGTTACCTTTACCTCTGTCGCAATACTGGCATGGTCTGTACCCGGCTGCCATAAAGCATTATAGCCCTGCATACGTTTAAAACGAATGAGGATATCCTGTAATGTATTGTCAAGGGCATGTCCCATATGGAGCTGTCCTGTGATATTTGGCGGTGGCATAACGATCGTAAATGGTTTTTTACTACGATCTACTTCTGCATGGAAATACTTCTGATCTAACCACTTCTGGTAAAGTCTTTCCTCAATCTCAGCGGGATTATATGTCTTATTCATCTCTGTTCCCATTTTATTATAACTCCTTTAAATGAATTCCTATCTATACTATACCTAAGTATTCCTTTGGTCAATCCTAATCTTAGGTATTTATTCTTCTTCCTTACTCTCCGGAAGATTGGTGATAACCAATCGATCGTCAGATTCTAATTGGCGCCGGAAAGCACTCTGCTGCTGTCTGACCATGGATTCAAAATAATATCTGGCATCTTCCTTCCGTCCATTCAGATTCAGATAGACCAGTTTATGATACTTGGCTGCATCCTCGGTATATTGCTGTTCTTCCATCAAGGAAGCCAGCTTATCTTCGAAAGAATCCAGCATGATCTCCGAAGCCTGAAAGCTCTCCTTTACTTCCCGGATGGCTCCCTGCATATCTCCATCACAAAATACCATCAGACAGAAATAATGGAAAAGGGAATTCTCATCCCCATTATTCTGATAAGCCTTGACAAAATCAATCTTGGCATCTTCAAAACGGAAAAGTCTGGCATGGGCAATGCCTCTATTATGATAAAGATTCCCCAATTCCTCTCCTTCGGTCTCTCCAAGATGCTTCATCGCCTCATCATAATGTTCGATTGCCATCGTTGCCTTTCCATAGTGGAGCAGGAGATCGCCTAACATCTTATACTGCCTGGAATATGGCAGATTCTTCAAAGAGCGGTATTGATCCAAAATCGTACGGATTTCTTCCTCCGAATAATAATTCCCCTCCCGAAATAAGGTGGCAAAAAACTTCATCTGGTCTTTCTGTGGGGAACGCAGTTTGATCAACTGGCGATAAAGCTTATCCAGTCCTAATTCTTCCTTCAGATAAATCAGAAGATCGTCATCCGGTAAAGTATGAAGATAACAGATCATATGCTGACTCAGATAATAACATAATTCTTCATAAGATGTAATGGAAACTTCCGTTTCCGGAAAACGATATTCTTTTTCTCCGATTCGTCCTATGCAGACGATTGTTTCTCTCATCTCTTCCTCCTCTTATGAAATCAGCTGAAATGGAAATACGGTAACCTTTTCCGTCTTTGGATACATATGTCCAAAACCTATATCTGTCAGGAAAATGATACCCTCGGTACAGGAAGTGAACTCCACTTCCACATGGAGACGAGTCGTCTTCGGCGGACGCTTCGGCAAATCCTTGATATCACAGGATGCGATTTCTGTCTCATTCTCCCTATGATTCATATAGAAAAATTCCACCTTTTGGCTCTTATCTAAAATGATATCCAAAGATCCGGTCGTATTATACCATTCTTTTCCGATTCTGGTAATCGGTACATACTGCTGCCGTCCGCCCTCCGCTGCCACGATACCGATGGTATGATAAACCATTTCCTCGCCCTGCATAAGGATCAGACCTTCCTCGATCAGGGAAGGGCTTTGACTGCCAAGCAAGCTGACACCGTTGGCATAAATATTCTGTCCGAGAAAGACACGGCGTCCGGAACAGAGGCAGTTCAAGGTACGCTTCATCCAATTCCCCTCAAAACCACTTCCTGTCAGAAAAATAATATGGGTCGGATTCTTCAGTAGGAACTGTTTTATCATCTTACAAAAATCCTGATCCAGATTAGGGCTTTCCTCGACGATACCATAATTCTTAAGATCCACTTCATGGGTTACCGCACGATAAGCTTTCTGCTTGGCACGATAAACCTGCTCTACCACGATATAACGCAGCATATTATTCTGATATTCCAAAAGCATGGTATTTCGATCCCAGACCACACGCTCCTGATGGAATACATATTCCACAAAAGCACGAAAGCGGCTAATGATATTCAGACCAAAACGTTCCACGAACTCCTCTGGCAAGAGAGCACGTAGTTTTTCCCTGCTTTCTTTGGAGACATCCTTTAAAGAAAAATGTACCGAAGAATAATCTTCCCAGCTCATCTGATTAAATTCAAAATACTTATAGATATAATCCAGACCTATGCTAAGATAATCCTCTTTTTCTCCCTTGGGAATTGAGAAGAATTCCTCACTCATCTGCTCTGTGCCTTCATCGTAGATACTTAACTGAACCGCTTCTTCACTCAGATCGATTCCCACAAATTTTCTCGTATTTAAAGCTTCCATTGTGTTTCCTCCATCTACTAAAGCAGTTTCATGAAATGATCTGCAAAATAACTCTGCATGAGATAGGTCTTCAGTTTCTCCATACCATTCTCTTCCCAGGTCATATGATTTAAGAGAAAGAATCGACTGTCATCTCCATCATAACGGAAGGTTTCAAACTGGATGGCATCCGATTCGGTCACTTTCTCTCCGTTCTCCTCCAGACGATAGTTCACATGATCGTCCCGGTAGAAGTGCATATGGCATACATACATGCCAGGCATAACTTCCTCGACCTTTTTCTCTCTCCAATAATCCTTCTCACCCTCAATCTCATAATAGAGAGTCACATCCTGATTCTGTCCGCCATGATAGGTAAGGAAGGTAAATTCCCGATAATAAACCGGCAGTAAAATCGTATCTTCATAATCATGATAAACCGGCAGATAAAACTTCTCATCCAGGAATTCCTGAATAATGGAAGCAGCAGCCTCCCGGATTCGATCACGCCAGTCATCTTTTTCCGCAAAATAATAAAGGAAATGAATCTTGGTCCGACGTTCATGCACACGATCCGCCAGGATTTCGCGGCCAATGGCCATATGCATCTCTTCCGTCAATTCCATGGAGCCTTGTAATTCCTTCAGAGAAGCGAACTCCAGATAGAATCCTATCACATGTTCAATCTCTTCATTATAATATCCTTCTTCAATGTCCTGCATCTGCAGATAATGATTCAAAAGTGAGGAAAATACAGGGAATACCAGATCACTATCATTATCCGTAAAGATACACTGTCTTAAAATCCTACATTCTAACTCGGAGGTCTCTACTTCGAACTTACAGCTGCGCTCCCACAGGAGACATAAATCACTCAATTCTCCGTCCAGATAACGAATCATATAGGACAAGGTATCCTTATTATATTTCTTCTGGAAAAAGGCCGATCTGGCAAGAGCAAGAACCGTCGGCTGCTTTCTCCACTCAAAAAACTCGATTCCAAAATTCGCCAGACGTAATCGTTTGGCCGCTCCTAAGATATGGATACCATACTTCTCTACACCAAAGAAGGCTGCTTCCAAGCGTCCGACCTCCATATAATAATCAATGAGCTTCTTACGGAAGTCTGGTGCTACTTTCTCGTAGTCCACCCGGCCAATCCACTCATCCAGTTCTTCCTTCTTCTGATGCTTGCTATAGTAGATCAAAAGCTGTTCCGAGGCATAGATACGAATCCATTCTTCATAGTCCGGACTGTTGATCACTCTCTGTGCGATCCTGGTCTCGTCCTCATTCATATGATCGCTGATCTGTCCGGAAAGCATCCGCAAGATTTTCTTATTGGAAGAATTCCGGCGAATCCATTCCGGCGGGAACTGCTTCAAGGTCAGATAAGTCGTAAAATAGGCCTCGATTCCTTCTACATAACGCTGTTCTTTACTGTCCACAAAATAAAGCTGGGTCCTGGTGTTAAAACACTCGATATTGGCACATCCGGATGACAAAGGATAATATTTCTCTTCCCCCACTTCCGGATAAGTCACATAAAGACCGATCATATTCGGATTATTACAACGAATCTTACAATAGAAGAGAATATCACAAACAGCCTTCGCATTATCCGGCTTCTCCAGAATCTCTTTCTGGAAATAAGTATAAAGAAAGGCCAGCTCTTCACTGATTCTTCCCTTTAATAACTGTTCTTCCACAAATGGCAGCATCTTCGAATAATATGCGCCGAAAACTTCCTCATAGGCATCCTTATTCTTCAAGATATTCGAATAAAGATAGGCCTTTTCATTGGCATCCAGTGTATTACTATAGGTAAAATAGATCAAAACACGCTGTGGCAATTTCTCATACTGGGAAAAATCTGTACTTCGGATAAAGAATTCATTCAAACCGACAATTTTAAGATTCGCTTCCACGGCTGCGCGGAAATAAGAATGATATTCTTTACCGATCCGATTCCCCTTGATCAATAAGGAGCAGATTACCTGAAGAAAGCGCTCATCCTGCTTGATCTGATATAATTTCAAAGCCAGATGGAATATGGACTTCTGATAATACTTGGCACGTAAAGCCAGTCTTGCAAACTGGTAAGCAAGGGATAAGGAAATCGCACCATAGCGCACACCCCAACTAAAGATACGGATCTCGAAGGAGCCTGTTTCTTCCATAAAATTAGGATTCTCATTTAAAAGAGCGCATGCTTCATAATAAAGCAAACAGCTATTACAGCCACTTTCAAAAAGCATCTTGATCGTATCATACTGCAGCTTTTTATTATAGACATATTCACGATCGATATAGATCAACATCCATAAAGCCAGATCCTTATGCTCCGTACGTTCATAAAAAGACCGGATGGCAATGACTGCCTCTGAGATGGCATCCGGTGTCGCATACAAGATGGACTTCAGATAAAGAAAATAATGCCATTCCAATTCTGTCAATGGATTCTGTTCCCTTGCTTCTTCGATCTCCTTAAGAATGTCCTCCGCTTCCTGCTTTCTCTGCTCCATCAAGCAAATATGCATCAGATAAAGCTTCCATTGATGATAGCCGGTACGTGCATAGAGACTCTCCAGTGTCTGTCTGGAATCTTCCGCAAAGTCTTCAAAACGAATGCCGCCGGTACGAAAATATAGGTAATTATGCATCAATTCTGCTTTCTGCTTCTTCATCTGAATCTGGCTCTCCTTCTCCGGAGAGATCTCAGGAAGTGTACCCCACCACTCAATCGGAACCTGGAAATGCTGTCGTACATGCTCAATATGAATCACGTCACTTCCCATGGCAAAGTTTTGATTCTTTTCAATACGTACCCTTAAAGCTCCATCCACGAAATCATCGGTGGTAAAGGATTCATGGGAAAGTGTCACCTGCCCCTTCTCACTATAAATCTTCCCTTCTACGTAACCATAGTGATCCATATGAATCAGAATCTCTGCTTCATTCTTGCCGGAATCGAGAATCCGAGTCTTCTCATCCACCGCAAGAGAAACCATTTCTTTATAGGAGGCTGCCGTCAGGAATTCCTCCATGATCTGATTCTTGTTTCTGCTCTTCATCAAACTGTGATACAAAATCTTTTCTTCCGGACGATCCTTGATAAAAACCTGGGAAAATCCCGGACGGAAAAAGATTTCTTTCGCCGCGGCCCGATCGTAATGGTAGAGGGACATAAATCCTGCCATATCACTGATCTGGCCGTCTTTCTCTTCCATACTTCTTGGCATAATGGTGATCATATAAGGGATATTGATCTCACCACCATTGGTGACAAAAACAAAATCACCACTATAATTCTCTCCCTGTATGGCCATAGTGGCATCAAATATATACTGGAAATTCTGATGCATACCCTCGAATTCTTCTACATCAAGCTTCATCTTATCGCTGGTAGAATAGACTCTTCCTTGAAATGGGACTCCATTATCACTTTCCAGAGACAAGCTTCCTCTGAAAACCTCTCCTTCTTCCACCAACAGATCCAGACCCGGCGTAGAAAGATGGATGATCGGGATATTACTGCTTTTCACTTTTTCATTCATAAAATCAATATTGTCTTTCACTGTCTTCCACCAATCTTTATGCTGTCAATGATTCACGATTCAACCTATTGCTTACTCATACAATAAATTTTATTATAGCAAATTATTCCTTCTTTCGCAATGTCACATAAAACAGATTCCTTTCTATATGAAAAACTTCCATGCGGCATGCCTTGCTCCACAAGGGATGATAGGTGTTTCACCGGAAGGGCGTGCCTTGTGCAGGAATTGCTTCCGGTCCAACATAGCCTGACTTGATGAATGAGAAATTCGAAGCTTTCGTTGGGAATCATAGCATTTGGATAGACCAGGGGCTTCATGCCCCTATCATAATGGACAAAAAACATGCCAAAGGCATGTTTTTTGCAAGAAAATTCAATCTTCCTTATTTTACTTTTATCTTCTTCACCTTACTCCAGGCAGAGTAATATTTCTTTCCATTCCAAGAAAAATAGCTACGGATCCGGATATAAGTGCTTCCCTTCTTCTTGGCCGTAAACTGATAGCTGGTCGAAGAAGCACGATAAGTCTTACTTACTTTATTCATAAAGCTGGCGCTCCTCGAATACTGTAGCTCAATCCTCTTCTGATACCATATACTTACTTTACCCCTTTTAATGCGAACCTTTTTTCCACCAAGAGCCTTGGCAGAAGTGATCTTTATCTGCCTTAAAGTGATATTCGAGACAGTATTACTCTTGGCACTGGTACTTAATACGCCATTTTGCTGACGGTAGGCAATCACATAATACTCATTATAATCGCCTTCTTTTCCGCTTTTGTCCACATACTGCTTCGTAGCGGAGGAAACCGTAGCCAGCTTCTTTGCAGCGCCCCCGTTATAACGACGATAAATATAATAGCCCTGGGCATTCTTCACTGCCTTCCAGGAGATGACAATGGAACTGGCATTATTCTTACAAGACTGGATTGATGGGGCTGAAAGCATATTCGATACATTCCAACCCGTACTCAGATGATTCTGCATCAATTGTGACAGATTCGGGCATCCGTAGCCATAATAGGCATCTCTTCCGCTGCTTCCCAGATCAACACAGTACTTCTTCAATTCCAGGCAAGCGCCCTGCACGGAAATATTTTTATTCAGAAGCTTCAGATATGCCATAGCTGCCGTGATATGTGGGGCAGCCTGCGAGGTACCACTCATGATTGCCGTATAATTCTCCGCTCCGGAAGTGGCCGCGGAATTACGAATGCCTGCGCTGATAATATTCGTACCAGGTGCGCAAAAATCGATGCTGGATCCATAATAGGAATAATCCGCAAGCTTCATATCCGATCCGATGGCCGAGACGGAAACCGTCTGGGTATTACAAGCCGGATAACAATTATTGATACTTCTTCCTGCGACATCCGAGGAGGTATTACCGGCAGCTGCACAGATCGGAATCCCCTTCGCATAAGCCTTGTTAATGGCATCATCCAGGAAGGTATACTTCGATGCATCGGTGGAAAGAAAACCATAGCTTACGTTCACCACATCTGCCTTCTGACTGATGGCATAATTCATAGCAAGACTGACGATCAGGGCAGAGGACGTACCACTTGCATCTGCCACCTTTAAAATCAGGAACTTCACCTGCTTCGGCGTCAGATTGGCAATGATACCGGCAACATGGGTGCCATGACCATTCTGATCCGTGATGATATAATTTCCATCCACGAAATTATAACTGGAGCTTAAAATCGTCTTTCCTTGAAATACAGAACTGCTTTTATTAATACCTGTATCGATGACTGCCACCGTCACAGAGGAAGTCAGACTCTCTACAGCGGACTCTTCCTTTAAAGAATACATTCCTGTCACCTGTCCGCCCCAGGAAGTCACAGACTGGGTGAGATTCTCCACCGCAATGACCGAATCGACATAACATCCATCTTCCCCGTAGATCTTCTTAATCTTCTCATAAGCTTCCTTGGTCGGTTCTTCTGTGTCAAAGCTAAGGATCGTTTCCTTCCCTTCTGTATAAATATACTACCCTGCCGCACCGTAATCATCCGAAAGGTCGGTAGAATATACCACGATACGCTT
>R25__coassemble_882_pt1 | contig 16392 bp, 14 predicted proteins | sample R25__metabat2_low_PE_006 | metagenome-assembled genome bin R25 | reverse complement strand
AAATATCAGAAGGGATAAATCATGGATTCCACCTTAGAAAAAGGCACAATTATTGCCAATCTTATTAATAAATATGTAGAAATAATCAGTAGTAATATCATTGATTTCTGCGGAAAATTCCTATTGGCTATTCTGGTTTTGGTCATTGGTTTTAAATGCATTAAATATATTGTTTCCTTGTGCGAACGGATCTTTGAAAGCTCCAGAATGGATATTACCTTAAAAACATTTTTGATTTCTGCCATTAAGATCGGATTAAAAGTCGTCATCATTTTTTGGACCATTACGATTCTTGGTGTTGCTACCTCTTCGGTTATTGCAGTATTAGGTTCTGCAGCGGTAGCTTTGGCATTATCCTTACAAGGTTCCCTGTCAAATATCGCAGGTGGGGTAATTCTTCTTTTAATGAAACCATTTCAGGTGGGAGATTATATTGAGGAGAATGCCTCCGGGAAAGAGGGTACCGTTGAATCCATAGGTATTATGTATACCAGGCTTCGAACGAGGGATAATCAGATGGTTCTTATTCCCAATGGTACACTTTCCGGAGATACCATTACCAATGTATCCGGTCAGCCGGAACGTATGGAAGATATCACAGTAGGAATCGAATATTCTGAAAATATCAAAAAAGTTCGCCAGGTTCTGCAGGAAGTCATTGCGGAAGAGGAAAAGGTGATTTCGGAGAAACCAGTGGAGATTTTTGTCAATAGTCTGGAAGATAGCTACATCGAGATGCGGATTCGTTTTTGGGTTGAGACAGGAGAATATTGGACTTGTCGTTGGAGAACCTTGGAAGCAATTAAGGAACATTTTGATGCAAATGAAATCAATATTCCATTTAATCAATTGGATGTCAATCTAAAAGAAGCGATACAGGAAACGAAAAATAAATAAATCACTTTCCTGCGACTTGGATTCTTCCAACACAGCAACAAGCCCTAAAGGGCGTAAATGAACCAAGGGCTCCTTTGCGTCCTTTTTAGACTGTGGACTCACACGTATCAAAAAAGCAGCCTTCCTATAAGCTTAGGAAAGCTGCTTTTTCTATCGTCGGAAAGCTGCCAATGGCAAGCGATTTTTGAAATCGTTACATTTTGCAAGGTCTGATTTACTTGATGTTTTTCTCCATCCATGCATCATTGATGGCAATCACAGCCTTCATGGCTTTTGGACCTGGAGCACCGATTGTGTTACGCTTTTCGATGCAGGTCTTGATGGAGATTGCTTCATAGATATCTTCTTCGAAGACAGGACTGATGGACTTGAATTCTTCCAGGCTCATATCATCCAGAGCAATTCCCTTATCGATACAGTAGAGAACCAGCTGTCCAACGATACCGTGAGCATCTCGGAATGGTACCCCATGATTTACCAGATAATCGGCAGCATCTGTAGCGTTGGTAAATCCATTTTTCGCGCTGGCTTCCATCTTATCCTTACGGAAAGTAATGGTTTTCAGCATACCATGAAAGAGAGCGATACAGCCCTTTACCGTATCAAAAGCGTCAAAGGTCATCTCTTTATCTTCCTGCATATCCTTATTATAAGCCAAAGGAATGCCCTTCATGGTAGTGAGCATGGAAGTTAATGCACCGTAGACACGACCGGTTTTACCACGAACTAACTCTGCAATATCCGGATTCTTCTTCTGAGGCATAATGCTGCTGCCGGTACTGTAGGCATCATCGATTTCGATAAACTGATATTCATTGGTATTCCAAATGATGATTTCTTCACAAAAGCGGCTTAAATGCATCATAATGATGGAAAGTGCACTTAATAATTCTATAACATAATCCCGGTCGGATACCGAATCCATACTATTAAGAGTAGGACCATAAAAACCAAGGAGAGAGGCGGTCATTTCACGATCCAGAGGATAAGTTGTACCAGCCAAAGCGCCAGAACCCAGTGGACAATAATTCATACGTTCATAAATATCACCGAGACGGTCATAATCACGCTTGAACATTTCCATATAGGCACCGATATGATGGGCCAGTGTTAAAGGCTGAGCTTTCTGAAGATGAGTAAATCCCGGCATGGCAGTATCTACATGTTCTTTCATAAGAGCATGGCAGGTCTTTAATAATTCAGCCACTTCCTCACGGATGGCTAACAATTCCTTTCGGGTATATAATTTCATATCCAAAGCAACCTGATCATTTCTGCTGCGACCGGTATGTAATTTTTTTCCGGCATCACCGATACGATCGATGAGGGTTGCTTCCACAAAACTATGAATGTCTTCATATTTCTCAGAGATTTCCAGGCTTCCATCTTCCACATCACGGAGAATGCCTTCGATTCCTGCAAGGATCTGATCTCTTTCCTCTTCGGTGAGAATTCCGGTGGCAGCTAACATCTTCACATGTGCCATGCTGCCTTCCATGTCTTCTTTATAGAATTTTTTATCAAAACTGATGGACGCATTGAAATTATAAACCAGCTGATCGGTTTCCTTGGTAAAACGTCCGCCCCATAACTGAGCCATAGTCATTCCTCCATTTATTTCTTTTGTCATTCCTAGGATTTATTTTACATGATATTTCTTAGGATGACAAGCGTATCATAGAAATCGGCTCTATGTATGGTGTGACTGTTTCAGCTGTCACTAAAATCCTACATAGAGCCGTCTTTTATTATGTGATATAATTTGGGATGATATTATTTTTCTTTATTCTGAACTTCTAATAACTTCATAGCACGAACCTTTAATGGAAGGCCGAAGAGAGTAATAAATCCGTCTGCATCATGGTGGTCATACATATCACCGGTGGTGAAGGATGCAAGAGACTCATTATATAAGCTATATGGAGAAGTAGTACCACATTTGATGATGTTACCCTTGTAAAGCTTGAACTTTACTTCGCCGGTAACATACTTCTGTGTGGATTCTACGAATGCGCATAAAGCTTCACGGAGTGGGGTAAACCATTTACCTTCATAGCAAACCTGAGCTAAGCGGTTACCAATATCTTTCTTCATATCCATCGTTGCACGATCCTGGCAAAGCTCCTCTAACTGCTTATGTGCTTCTAAAAGAATCGTTCCACCTGGTGTTTCATAAACACCACGGGACTTCATTCCAACAACACGGTTCTCTACGATATCAACGATACCAATACCATGCTTTCCACCTAAGGTGTTAAGAGTACGGATAATATCGGAAACTTTCATTTCTACACCATTTATTGTTTTAGGAACACCCTGTTCGAAGGTCATCGTAACATATTCTCCCTCATCCGGTGCCTTTTCCGGACTTACGGAAAGAACAAGAAGATGATCGTAATTCGGAGCCATGGATGGGTCCTCTAATTCAAGACCTTCATGGCTGATGTGCCATAAGTTACGGTCACGGCTGTAGCTGGAATCTGTAGAAAATGGAAGATCAATACCATGCTGTCTGCAATATTCGATTTCAGACTCACGGGAATCCAGTTTCCAGTTAGAATCACGCCATGGAGCGACGATTCTTAAATCCGGAGCGAGTGCTTTGATACCGAGCTCAAAACGAATCTGGTCATTTCCCTTACCGGTAGCACCGTGACAGATGGCAGTAGCGCCTTCTTTTCTGGCAATCTCAACGAGCTTAGCAGCGATGCCAGGACGAGCCATGGAGGTGCCGAGAAGGTACTTGTTCTCGTAGACTGCACCAGCCTGTACGCAAGGCATAATATAATTCTCACAGAAATCATCAACGATATCTTCGATATATAACTTAGAAGCACCGGAATACTTTGCACGTTCTTCCAATCCATCGAGTTCTTCGCCCTGTCCACAGTCTACGCAGCAACAAATTACTTCATAATCATATGTTTCAATTAACCAAGGGATGATTGCGGTAGTATCAAGACCACCGGAATAAGCCAGGATAACTTTTTCTTTACTCATGTCCATATCCTCCTAAATATAAATTTCGACTGTTGTAGTATACGTCATTCTTACATAATATGCAAGTATTTTTTCAATAATACGAATAAATATTAATTAAAACTTGCATAATATGCAATAAGTATGTATAATAAGCATTGTTTGATGTATAAATATTCATTAATGCGTAAAATATGCATATAGAATACGAAGAAAAAAGAAAGATGGCAGCTTTGAAAAGACAAAAGATTTATCTTGCATATAAAGAAAGAGTATGCGATAATTTCAATTTGTGTGAATGATAGGAAATAAGAAGCGATATCCTATGCTTTTTAGACGCAGGAAAGGAAGCGAAGATTATGATTAGAGTTGGTATTATTGGTTCTACAGGCTATGCAGGTCAGGAACTTGTTCGTATATTATTAGGACATAAAGAGGTTGAGATAAAGTGGTATGGATCCAGATCCTATGTGGATCAGCCCTATGCCTCTGTTTTTCAGAATATGTTTCAGCTGGTACCGGATATCTGTAAAGGAGAAGATCTGGAGAAGTTATGTGAAGAGGTGGATGTCGTATTTACCGCAACTCCACAAGGCTTGTGTGCCTCTTTGGTCAACGAAGAAGTTCTTTCCAAGATAAAAGTGATTGATTTAAGTGCAGATTTTCGTATCAAGGATGTCTCTGTTTATGAAAAATGGTATGGTATCGAGCATAAGAGTCCGGAATTCATCGAAGAAGCGGTGTATGGCTTGTGTGAATTTAATCGTGAAAAGATCAAGAAGGCGCGTCTGATCGCGAATCCCGGATGCTATCCAACCTGTTCATTTCTTTCCATTTATCCGATGGCAAAGGCAGGTCTCATTGATATGAAGTCCGTGATCATTGATGCGAAATCAGGTACCTCCGGTGCCGGCCGTGGAGCGAAGGTTGCCAACCTTTATTGTGAGGTAAATGAAAGTATTAAAGCGTATGGTGTGGCAAGTCATCGTCATACACCGGAGATTGAAGAACAGTTAAGCTATGCATCCGGTCAGGAAGCCATCATTAATTTTACCCCTCATTTGGTTCCTATGAATCGTGGTATTTTAGTTACTGCTTATGCGAATCTTGTAAAAGAGGTCAGTGAAGAGCAAGTACGTTCCATTTATGAAGAAGCGTATAAGGATGAACAGTTCGTACGTCTTTTAAATAAGGGAATCTGTCCGGAAACCCGTTGGGTGGAAGGAAGTAATTATGTGGATGTTAATTTTAAATTAGATCCAAGAACAAATCGTATTATTATGATGGGCGCCATGGATAATCTTGTAAAAGGTGCGGCCGGACAAGCCGTTCAGAATATGAATCTGATGTTTGGTCTTGCTGAAAATACCGGACTTATGATGCCTCCTGTATTCCCATAAATTTCAGGATGATTTTTGGAGTTTCTTAGAGAGTCGGAACTGCTGTTTTTTGAGTCTCGTAAGAGATCTTTCGTAGTTTATAAATAGATAGCATGAATAGAAATCGTGGAAAGGATCGTTAAAATGGAAGTAATAAAAGGTGGAGTTGTTGCTCCAAAGGGATATAAAGCCGCCGGAATCCGTGCAGGAATCAAACCGACCGCTACAAAGAAGGATATGGCCATTGTATATTCTGAACAACCGGCTACCTGCGCAGGAACCTTTACCCTCAATGTGGTAAAAGCAGCGCCTGTGTATTGGGATAAAGAGATCGTAGAACAGCAGGAGTGTGCGCAGGCTATCGTAGTAAATAGTGGAATTGCCAATGCTTGTACCGGTCAGGAAGGACTGGATAATTGTAAAAAGGAAGCAGAGAAAACAGGAGAATTGCTTGGTATTGATCCGGAAAAGGTTCTGGTGGCTTCTACGGGTGTCATTGGCGCACAGCTTAAGATGGATGTGATTGAAAAAGGAATTGATCTCCTTGCTTCTTCTTTAAGTGATACACAAGAGGCAGCGGATGATGCAGCCACCGCCATTCTTACCACAGATACCCATAAAAAAGAAATTGCCCTGACCTGTGAGATTGACGGAAAAACAGTTACGATCGGTGGAATGTGTAAGGGTTCCGGTATGATTCATCCGAATATGGGTACCATGCTGGCCTTTATTACCAGTGACGTGGCCATCGAGAAAAAATGTCTGCAGGAATTACTCTTAGAAGGAGTACAGGATAGCTTTAATATGGTTTCTGTGGATGGAGACACCTCGACCAATGACAGCTGTCTGATCTTATGTAACGGACTTGCAGAAAATGAGAGGATCACAAAGGATAGTCCATATTATGATACATTTAAGGAAGCTTTGTTTGCTGTAATGGAATATCTTGCAAAGCAGATTGCCGGTGATGGAGAAGGATGCACTCGTTTATTTGAAGTCATTTGTAATGGAGCGAACACAAAAGAAGATGCAAGGATCATCAGTAAGTCTGTCGTATGCTCTTCCTTAACCAAGGCGGCTGTTTTCGGAAAGGATGCCAACTGGGGACGTATTCTTTGTGCGATGGGATATAGCGGTGTCGTATTTGACCCGGATCTGGTAGATATTACCTTAGATTCCGAAGCAGGAACTTTAGACATCGTCAAAGCAGGAATTGCCACAGATTATAGTGAGGAAAAAGCCACAGAAATCTTATCTTGTAATCCGGTCCGTGCAATTCTTCATATTCATGCAGGAGAGGAAAGTGCGACTGCATGGGGCTGCGACCTTACTTATGAGTATGTAACGATCAATGCAGATTATCGTTCTTGATATATAGCATGCCTGCATTGTACGAAAGAAGGTTGTCTATTTGCATACATCTGTGCAAGCATTTCACAGATGTATGCTTCTGACAGATGTATGCTTCTGATAGAAAGGAAATAGGATATGATACTTGAGAATAAAGAAGTCGATTTGATCACCCAAAAGGCCAATACGCTTATTGAGGCTATGCCATATATCCGTCGTTTTAATGGAAAAACCATCATTGTAAAATATGGTGGAAGTGCCATGGTGGATGAGAAGTTAAAAGCGAATGTGATTCGTGACGTGGCTTTATTAAAATTAGTAGGTTTAAAACCAATCATCGTACATGGTGGCGGAAAAGAAATCAGTAAATGGGTAAAGCTTAGTGGGAAAGAAGCAGAGTTTTATAACGGCTTACGTGTGACAGATCAAGAAACCATGAACATCGCGGAGATGGTTTTAAATAAAGTGAATAAAGAATTGGTTGGCTTGATGCAGAAAATGGGTGTCAATGCGGTTGGACTTTGTGGAAAAGATGGGAATATGCTTCGTTGCAGCAAGAAGATGCCGGACGGAAAAGATATCGGTTTCGTTGGTGAGGTTGAGAAAGTCAATACAGAATTATTGGAAACTTTGATGGAAAATGATTTTGTACCTGTCATTGCACCAATCGGATTAAGTCGTAAATTTGAAGCATATAATATCAATGCGGATGATGCAGCATGTGCAGTTGCAAAGGCAATGAATGCTGAAAAGTTAGTATTCCTTACCGATATCGAAGGAATTCTGATGGATCCGAATAACAAAAAGACGCTTATTTCTGCCATGGATGTGAAGACAGCAAAGCAGTTTATTGCGGACGGTGTCGTTGGCGGAGGAATGATGCCAAAATTACAGAATTGTATCGATGCCATTGAGGAAGGAGTTTCCAGGGTACATATTCTTGATGGACGTATGGAGCATTGCCTGCTTCTGGAATTCTTTACAGAAAAGGGTATTGGTACGGCAATCCTCAAGGATCCGGAGTTTTAAGGAGGAATTGAAATGAGTGATATGAATCAGTATATGGAAGATGCGGAAAAAGTGATATTAAAAACTTATAATCGTTTTCCTGTAGTCTTCGAAAAAGCAGAAGATGTTTATATGATTGATATGGAAGGAAAGAGATATCTTGATTTTGGAGCTGGCATTGCGGTTTCTGCATTGGGATATTCCAATGAAGCTTACAAAAATGCTTTAAAAGAGCAGATCGATCTTTTGATCCATACCTCGAATCTTTATTATAATAAGCCGGCTATCGAGGCTGCAAAGAAAATTGTGGAAGCCAGTAAGCTGGATAAAGTTTTCTTTACCAACAGTGGTACAGAGGCCATCGAAGGTGCACTGAAGGTTGCGAAAAAGTATGCTTATCTGAAGGATTCCAGCAAGGATTATGAATTCATTGCGATGAATCATTCCTTCCATGGACGTAGTCAGGGTGCATTGGCTGTAACCGGTAATAGCCATTATCAGGATGGATTTGTTCCGATGGGAATGAGAGCTGTTTTTGCAGAATTTAATCATTTAGAAGATGTTCTTTCCAAAGTAAATGATCGTACCTGTGGAATCATCTGTGAAGTGGTACAGGGAGAAGGCGGTATTTATCCTGCAACGAAAGAATTCTTACAGGGTCTTCGAAAAATATGTGATGAGAAGGACATTTTACTTATATTTGATGAAGTACAGTGTGGTATGGGACGTTGTGGCTCTCTCTTTGCCCATGATTTATATGGGGTAAAACCAGATGTTCTTGCTTTAGCCAAAGGATTAGGTTGTGGTGTGCCGGTTGGTGCTTTTGTTACTGCAGAGAAAGCAAGTTATGCACTTGTTCCGGGAGATCATGGGACGACTTATGGCGGTAATCCATTTGCTACAGCAGCAGTAGGTAAGATCTTTGATCTTTTTGCATCGATGAATCTGGTAGAGAATGTAAAAGAAGTCGGCGCATATTTATATGAACAGATGGACGTTCTGAAGGAAAAATATCCTCAGATTGTGGATCATCGTGGAATCGGCTTCTTGCAGGGATTAGAGTTTGATCAGCCGGTCGGTCCGATTGTCAGTGCCGCTTTGGAGAAGGGACTTCTGTTGATTTCTGCCGGTACGAATGTGATTCGTTTTGCTCCGCCATTGATCATCGGAAAAGAACACGTGGATCAAATGATTACGATATTGGAGCAGGTTATTTCCGAATTATAAAGCCAAGAGCGAAGGATAGGTAAACTCACCTGTCACAAAAATTCTTTTTGTGACAGGTGGGCTTTTTTCTTGTGACCGGAAAGTTTTTTATCAACCCTCTTGTTTTTGTGGAATATTTTGGTATTATATATTTGATGAGAAAAATATGACAGGCTATATCCATATGTATGATTTGGAGGATAGCATTATGCTATATTTTTTTACTCATAGTTCTTACAACTCTTTTGGTAAGTATATGATTCGACGCGGATATTGCATTTTTCTGATGTTATGTCTTGCCATAACCTTGGAAGGATGCAGCTTTTCTTTTTTGTCCGATTTTTACCCACAGTCTGAAGATACGATTTCGATCCGGCGGGAGACGGAGTCAAGTGCGCAGGAGGAAAGCAGCATATCGGAAGAGAGGATTTATGTCCATGTATGTGGATGTGTTAGGACACCTGGTTTGTATGCCTTAAAGCAAGGGCAGCGTATCGATGCGGCGATACAGGCGGCCGGAGGTTTTACAAAGGATGCCCAGGAGAGCAGTGTGAATCTGGCAGAGTTATTAGTGGATGGAACTCAGATTGAGGTGGCAGCTAAGTCTGTGGATGAGGATGCATCTGCTAAGGATTCTACAGATGGGAAAGTGAATCTTAATACGGCAGATCAGACACAGCTTATGACCTTAAGTGGAATAGGAGAAAGCCGCGCTAAGGCAATCCTATCCTATCGGGAGGAGCATGGTTCATTTTCTTCGATTGAAGATCTGAAAAATGTCGATGGGATCGGGGATGGCATCTATCAAAAGATTAAGAATGAGATTAAGACTTAAGAAGTTTAGAAGTAATAGAGGTGCAAAAGTATGAAGAAAGTACTGGTTGTGGATGACGAGAAGCTTATCGTCAAAGGAATTAAGTTTTCACTGGTACAGGATGATATGGAAGTGGACTGCGCATATGATGGTGAGGAAGCTTTAGAGATGGCCAAAAAGACAGAGTATGATATCGTACTGCTGGATGTAATGCTTCCGAAGATGAATGGCTTCGAAGTATGTCAGATGATTCGTGAGTTTTCCAATATGCCGATCATTATGCTGACAGCGAAGGGCGATGATATGGATAAGATTCTTGGCCTTGAGTATGGTGCGGATGATTATATCACCAAGCCTTTTAATATTCTCGAGGTGAAGGCGAGAATTAAAGCGATTATGCGTAGAAGTTCCAAAAAACCAGTGGAGGAAGAGAAGAAGATTTTCGAAAAGAACGATCTTAAGATTGATTGTGACAGTAGAAGAGTCTTTATTCTGGGCAAGGAAGTGAAGCTTACCGCAAAAGAATATGATTTATTGGAACTTTTGGCTTTCCATCCGAATAAGGTTTACAGCAGAGAGAATCTTTTGAATACCGTTTGGGGTTATGATTATCCCGGAGATGTTCGTACGGTAGATGTTCATATCCGTCGTTTACGCGAGAAGATTGAGAAGAATCCGGGAGAGCCGGAATATATTCATACGAAGTGGGGGGTAGGTTATTATTTCCAGGATTAGATTTCGTAATCTTTTCCGCTACATTTCATTTCCGATATTAATTGGTATTATTATGGTAATCGCTCTGAATATTACTTTGCACATCGCAACAGAGCGATTACTTTATGCGCAGAATAAAAGGGCCGTCGAGCAGAAGGTCGATTATATCACGATTCAGAATAATATTCTTGCGAATCGTATTTTGAGTGATGGAATCGAAGAATATACGATGTCGGATTCCGTTTATCAGGATGATGATTCTACGGTGAATGCTTTGCAATCTCTGGCTAGTCAGTTAGAGGGACGTATTATCTTATTGGGAAGTGATTTTCAGATTTTATCTGATACCTATGAGATCGATGGAAATATTGGCAAGTATATTATAACAGAAGATACCATCAAGGCGATGAATGGGGAAAAGACAGAAGCAAAAGAAGTAGGGGATTCCTATGTTCAGGTGATCACGGGAATCTATGATAGGGAATCAGCGGAATGCATCGGCGCTATTGTCAGCTTAGCCTCCTTGAAGGATAGTCAGCAGCTTTATCGTTATGCGAAAGAACAAAGAGCAGCGATTGAAAGCTTATGCTTTCTTCTTTCCATTGCCCTTGCGATTCTGATCATGCTCTTTATGAATCGCTCGTTCTGGAAATTAAGAAGGAGTATTCATAATATTGCTGTGGAGCATGAAGAGGAGAGAGTGGCGGAAGAAGGCTTTCGTGAGAACTATCAGCTGGCCGTTGATTTTAACAAAATCACGGATCGTTATAAAGAACTTGAGAATAGCAGACAGGAATTTGTCTCCAATGTCTCTCATGAATTAAAAACACCAATCACATCTATGAAGATTTTGGCAGATTCTCTGCTTATGCAGGAGAATGTCCCTTTGGAAATCTATGAAGAATTCATGCAGGATATCGTTCATGAGATCGATCGAGAGAATCAGATCATTACGGATCTTCTTGATCTTGTTCGTATGGATAAATCCAAAGGGGAATTAAATATTGCAGCGGCGAACATTAATGAACTCTTGGAGATCTTGCTCAAGCGTATTACACCGATTGCTGAAAAGAGAAGTATCACCATTCATCTTGAAACCATGCGGCAGGTTGTTGCGGAAGTGGATGCCAGTAAGTTATCCTTGGCCTGTAACAATCTGATCGAGAATGCGGTGAAGTATAATCGTGATGGTGGAAAGGTAACCGTTTATCTCAATGCGGATCATAAGTTTTTCTATATTCGTGTCAAAGATAATGGGGTTGGTATCCCGGAGGATAGCTTGGATCGTATTTTCGAGCGTTTCTATCGTGTCGATAAAGCACGTTCCAGAGAGACGGGCGGTACTGGTCTTGGGCTGGCAATCACTCGTAATATTGTTTTGATTCATAAGGGTTCGATTCGTGTTCACAGTAAGGAAGGCGAAGAGACGACATTTATTATAAGAATTCCTTTAAAATATGTCGGATAATGTATGATAACAGGAGAAGATGATGAAAAATAAAATACTCGGTTTCTTTTTGCTGATCCTCTTGTTTGCAAGCTTATGCGCCTGTCAAAAAGAAGAAAAACAAGTCGTCGAGGCTGGAAAAGGTGAGATTTTGCTTTACTATCTGAATACGAACGAGAATGGTTTGGTGAAAGTTGCCAAAAAAATGGATCTGTCGGAGGATCCTTATGAGGCGGTTATTCAGGTTTTAAAAAAGTTAAAGTCTGTAGAAAAAGAAGATGGATACGATTATCACGCTTTATTGAATAAACAGATATCCTATAGTCAGGTTACGGTTTCGAAAGAGGGAAAGGCCGTGATTGATTTTGGTGCAGGTTATGAACAATTAAGCTCCAGTAAAGAAATCCTTGTTCGTGCAGGCATTGTTCGCTCCCTGGTTCAGATTGAAGGTGTGAATGAAGTAGAATTTACTATTGATGAGGTTCCCTTGGCGGATCAGAATGGAATCTATGTCGGTAGTATGAATGCCGAGGATTTTATCATGGATACCGATAAAAAGGCAGTATATGATAATGAAGAAACGGTGACTCTTTATATGTCTAACTGGGATGGAGACCGATTGATTCAGGTGGAAGTTGATTTACAGGCGAAAGATAATCAGTCGATCGAAGAGGCAGCTTTGGAAGCACTGAAATCTCCACACGGAGAAGGCACCAAGTCTCCGATTCCGGATAATCTGGTATTCAATCATATCAATGTCATCCAGAATATCTGTTATGTTGACTTGAGTGAGGAAGTGATGGATTCTATAAAGGGAATCAGTGAGGAAGTAAAAATCTATTCTATGGTAAATACTTTGACCGCTCTCACCAGAGTATCTCAAGTGCAATTTACGATCAATGGAGAAGTTGTTTCTGAGGTGAATGATGTGGAGAGCTTTGATATTCCGATGACGCATGATTATGCGCTCGACTCGGATGAGGTGATATACTAATATAAATGATGAAAAGACCTTTATTTGTAATGCTGATTGGGCTTGTGCTTGGAGAGCTATGCGGGTATCTGCTTTACTTTACAGGGCTTTTGATACCGGCTGTTCTTTTGGCTTTTCTTATTCTATATGATAGAAGAAAGGGCAAAAGAAAGCCGTTTTTTATCCTATTTTTCATTCTGCTGCTATCCATGCTTCTGGGGAATCTGTCAGCTTGTCTGGAGAAGCACAAGGTGGAAGTAATCCGGAATTTTTGTGAGCAGACAGATGGGGCGTCCTATTTTGTAAAAGGGGTCATTCTGGAACGTAAAGAATCCGACAGTGGTTATGTCACTTTTACACTAGGACGGCCGACGCTTGCACTTACGTCCGAGGAATCGGAATTTACTTTTCATGGCAAGCTTCAGTTGACCGGTAGTTTGTCGGAGGAGGAAAAAAAGAAATATCTTCCCGGAGATGAGGTCTGCTTTCCGGCAAGTGTCTCCCTTCCTTCCCTACCATCGAATCCAGGTTCTTTTCATGAAAGAATCTATTACTTTTCCAATGGAATTTATCTACGGGGATTTTTTACCTCCTGTGACCTTATAAAAAAGAGTCAATTTTCCCTGCAAAAAGCGGCCTATCTTTTAAGAAATCAGATGGAAAGGGTCTACAGGGACCATCTGGGGCAGGAGGAAAGTGCCATTCTTTCTGCCATGGTTTTTGCGGATAAGTCCGGCCTGACGCAGGAGGAAAAACAGCTATTTGAAGAAAATGGCTTGATGCATCTTCTGGCTGTGTCCGGCCTTCATGTATCTATTGTAGGAGGAAGGATTTATAAAACATTAAGAAAAAAAGGACAGACTTATCTTATTTCTTGTCTTTTCGGATGGATTCTCTATTTTTTTATGGCTGTATGGCAGGTTTTACCAGTTCCGTCAGCCGGGCCATCAGTATGTATGCATTCTTTTTGATGGCAGAATATCTGGGGAGATCTTATGATTTACTTTCCTCTATGAGTTTCTCCGCAATCTGGATGCTATTAGAACAACCTTATCGATTGCAAGCGAGCGGATTTTTGATTTCTTATGTTTCTGTTTTGGGAATTGGCCTGATCATTCCTTTTGTAGAAGAGAAGATTTTTCTGAATGCGAAAGCAGATCAGGGAAGAGGAGAGAAAAAAAGAAAAGGGAATTATCTTAGAGACTTTTTGATTTCTCTTAGAAGCAGTCTTCTTCTTTTTTTCTTAACGATGCCTTTGGTCATGCGATTTTATTATGAATGTAGTCCCTATTCCATTCTTTTGAATCCTTTTGTATTAGCTTGTATGGCACCCTTGATGATCAGCGCATTGTTGGCTGGAATCTTAGGCTTGTTTTTTTATAGTTCCGGTATATGGATCTCATCTTTTTTCTTCCATAGTAGTATGTTTCTTTCTGTCTGGAGACTCGTTTGCCTCCCTGCAGTATTGATCCTGCGAATCTACCATTGGAGCTTCGCGATGGTTCGGCAATGGCCCGGAGCTTTATGGATTACCGGCTGTCCTTCGATCGCTTCCATTTTTGTCATCTATCTGGCAGAAGGTCTTTTTCTTCTTTTTCTTTTTTGGCAAAGAACATGGGATGGAAAAAGAAGAGGATGCACAATTATGGTTTTCCTATGCAGCCTTCTTCTGATGGGCAGTGCTTTCCACAGTCTTCCTGCTTTTTCAAAGTCCAAAGAATTTCAGATTACCATGTTGGACGTTGGGCAAGGAGATGGGATTCTTTTACGTATGCCGGATGGAAAAAATATGCTGATTGACGGAGGAAGCACTTCGGAAGAGGAAGTATGGACACAAACCATAAAACCGGCCTTATATTATTATGGCATATCCTATCTGGATTATGTCGTGATCACTCATATGGATGAAGACCACATTTCCGGAATTTATGATATGCTGCAGTCCGGATATCCCGTTTCACAGCTTTTGACGGGAAGCTATTATGAGGGAAGCACTTGCTTGAGCGAAGACGATCTTAGCGGAATTGACAAAATTATGTTGAATCTTGCCAGGAAGAACGGAACAGAAATTCATTTCCTGGAAAATGGCGATAAGCTTTCCATCGGAGAGATCCGCTTCTCCTGTCTGCATCCGCAAGCGTATGAGGTCTATGAGGATCGAAATGATAAATCCTTGGTTTTCTATGTGGAGTATGGCGAATTTGAAGCATTATTTACCGGGGATCTGAGTCAGGAAGAGGAAAATCATTTGCTTTCTGCCATAAACCATCCGATCGACTTGTTGAAGGTGGGTCATCATGGATCCAAATATTCCACCGGAGATGCGCTGCTTGATCATATCCGACCGAAATATGCGATAATTTCGGCCGGAAAGAATAATCGTTATGGTCATCCCCATGAGGAATTATTGGATCGATTAAAGAAACATGATGTCAGAATTTATCAGACCATGTATTCCGGTGCAATTTGTATACAAACGAATGGAAAAACTTCTATTAAAATAAGAGCATTTCTTGTATAATGGGAAAATAGAAGCCAGAGATGGAAGGAAAAACATAAAGTATTTATGAAGGAAATTACAAAGAATATAAAAGAGAAACAATTTCATAAAGTCTATCTTTTAACCGGTGATGAAGATTATCTTCTTTTTCAAAGCAGACAAATGTTGAAGAATGCCTTGGTTTTGGAGGGAGATGAGATGAATTTTCATTCCTTTGAGGAATCCAAGATCGATCTTGCCGAGGTTGCAGCTCTTGCATCTACTTTTCCTTTTTTCAGCGAAAAAAGGGTCTTGCTTTTTAATCAGACCAAGATTCTGAAGACAGGAAAGGATGAATTCTTGAAGGTATTAGAAGAAATGCCGGAAACCACTTGCATAATTATCTGTGAGTCTGAGGTCGATAAGCGTTCCAAAGTCTATAAATGGATCAAGAAGAATGGTTATGTAGCGGAGCTTATGAAAAAGGATCAGAAGGAGAGAACACTTCTTAATTTTCTGGCAAGAATTTTGGCAAAAGAGAAGAAACAGATCCGTGAGGAAGATGCCAGATATTTTCTGGAAAGAGTGGGAGAAGAAATGTACCATATACGAAATGAAGCGGAGAAGCTGATTTCTTATCTTGGCCAGGAGACCATAGTCACCAGAGAGGCCATCGATGCGGTGGTCTCTGTGCAGATTCAGGATAAGATCTTTGATATGGTAACAGCCTTAGCGCAGAAGAATCAAAGTCTTGCCCTAGGCTATTATAATGATCTTCTCTTATTAAAGGAACCCGTGATGCATATCCTATATCTGATCGTTCGTCAGTATCGCATTTTAGTCATCTTGAAGGAGACAAACTCCCTTCGTAAATCAGAAGCAGAGATGGCCAAGGCTGCCGGAATTCCTCCTTTCACTCTTCGAAAATATGGAACACAGATGAGATTATATTCTCAGGAACAATTGGAATCCTGTCTGTCAAGAGTATTAAAGTTAGAAGAAGAGATTAAAACGGGAATCCTGCCGGATCAGATTGGATTAGAGATGTTACTGATCGAGTTATCCTCCTGAACATAAAAAACTTCCATGCAACATGCGTCGCTCCACAAGGGATGATACGCTTTCGGAATTGCTCCGCTGCTGAAG
>R25__coassemble_881_pt1 | contig 16394 bp, 14 predicted proteins | sample R25__metabat2_low_PE_006 | metagenome-assembled genome bin R25 | reverse complement strand
CTTATAAACAGAATAAAAATGAAGGAAATAAGATATTGAGTTGCAAAAATCTATTGTAATTCAAAATCAAGTATGATAAAATTCTTTTTGATTTATATGTTTTCATGACCAATTTCTTGAATCTTATGACAAAGAATGATACATTATCAAGGTATGATGTCATAGAGGAAGAGGAAACTATATTATGAAGAACCTATATAATATAGAAGAAATGGCATCTGTTTCAAAAGGAGGCATATCATGAAAAAATATACGAAGCAGGATATTATAGAGATGGCACATGAGAATGACGTGGAATTCATTCGTCTGCAGTTTACAGATTTATTCGGTGCCATGAAGAATACGGCGATTCCTGTCAGCCAGCTTGAAAAGGCTTTGGATAATAAGTGTCTGTTTGATGGTTCTTGTATCGAAGGATTTGTGAGAATTGAAGAGTCCGATATGTATTTGTATCCGGATCTTTCTACCTTTACCATTCTTCCTTGGAGACCACAGCGTGGAAAGGTAGCTCGTATGATCTGCGATGTCTATCGTCCGATGGGAGTACCCTTTGAAGGAGATTGCCGCTATCTTCTGAAAAGAGTCATTAAGATGGCAGCGGAGATGGGATATACCTTTGAGGTGGGACCGGAGCTGGAATTCTTCCTTTTTCATACCGACGAAAATGGACAGCCGACCACGATCACTCATGAGAGAGCGGGATATTTTGACATCACACCTTTGGATCTAGGGGAGAACGCACGTCGTGATATCGTTCTGACCCTCGAGGAGATGGGATATGAAGTGGAAGCATCTCATCATGAAGTTGCTCCTGCCCAGCATGAAATCGATTTCCGTTATGATAATGCCTTAAAAACGGCCGATAATATTCAGACCTTTAAGATGGCTGTGAAGACCATTGCCAAGAGGCATGGACTTTATGCGACTTTTATGCCGAAGCCAGTGACGAATGTGGATGGTTCCGGCATGCATATCAACATGTCTATGTCCAAAGATGGAAAAAATGTATTCTTTGATAAACAAAAACCGATGGGTTTGAGTGACGATTGTCTTTATTTTATTGCCGGACTGATGAAGCATGCCAAGGCTATGACCTGTGTTTTGAATCCTTTGGTGAATTCTTATAAACGTCTGGTTCCCGGCTATGAGGCACCGATCAATATTGCATGGTCCGAGGTGAATCGTAGTCCTTTGATCCGAATTCCATCTGCCAGAGGACAGGGAACCCGTATCGAATTACGTAGTCCGGATACGGCAGCGAATCCTTATCTTACCTTAGCGCTCTGTTTGGCAGCGGGCCTTGATGGAATAATTCATAAATTAGAAGCACCGGCACCAGTGGGTGAAAATGTCTATCTTATGAGTGATGAAGATATGGAGGCACAGGAGATTGAAAAGCTTCCTATGACCCTGGGAGAAGCCATCGAAGAGTTAGAAAAAGATACTTTTATTATGGATATTCTGGGTGACCATATTGGAAAAACCTATCTTCATGCCAAAAAGAGAGAATGGCAGGAATACTGCAGATTTGTGACGGAATGGGAGAAAGACCGCTATCTTTATAAATATTAAAGTGGGGATGATCCACCACTGAGAATCTGAGAACTTAGAGGGTGGAATATGAATATCATAGTTGTATTTCCAAAGAAGGATTTTGCAAAGAAGATATATAGTGTTCTTCAAAAAAATGGTTTCCATGTGGTTTCTGTTTGTTACACCGGAGCCCAGGGGATTATGGCGATCGAGCAATATGAAAAAGGGGTCGTACTCAGTGGCATTCGCTTTTCTGATATGACTTATCAGACGATCAAGGAGAATCTGACGAATTCATTTGAGATGATCGTACTTGCTTCACAAAACCAGTGGGAGCAGTATGGTGAGGACGACGTCTCTTTCCTTCCGGTTCCTTTTAAGGTTTATGATCTGGTGGAAACGGTTAACGATTATATCTGGGGACTGGAACAAAGACTGAAGAAGCAAAAGACCAAACCAAAAGCCAGAAGTGAGAAGGAAAAAGGTTTGATTCTCGAAGCCAAAGAGAGATTGATGCAAAGAAATCAATGGACCGAGGAGAAAGCACACCGTTTTTTACAGAAGGCCAGCATGGATGGAGGCCGCAGCCTGGTGGAGACTGCGGAGATGATACTGGAGATGTTTTAATATTTATATTATGTGGAATTATATTGCTATCATATATTATGATAGCCGAAAGAAGATTGTGAGGAAATGATATGTTTAAAGTGAATGAGAATTATTTAAAATTACCGGGCAGCTACTTATTTTCAAATATTGCCAAAAAGGTAGCAGCTTATGCGCAAGAGAATCCGGAGAAGGAAATCATTCGTCTGGGAATCGGTGATGTAACCCAGCCTTTGGCTCCGAAGATTATTGAAACACTTCATGGTGCAGTGGATGAGATGGCAGTAGCGGAAACCTTTAAGGGTTATGCACCGGATCTGGGATATGAATTTTTACGTAGCGTGATCGCGGAAGAAGATTACAAGGCCAGAGGAGCTGAGATTTCTGCCGATGAGATTTTTGTCAGTGACGGTGCAAAATGCGATTCCGGTAATATCCAGGAGATTTTCAGTGTGGATAATAAGATTGCAGTATGTGATCCTGTCTATCCGGTTTATGTGGATACGAATGTTATGGCAGGAAGAACCGGTACTTATGATCCGGCTACAGGAACCTGGAGTAATGTCATTTATATGCCATGTACTGCAGAAAATAACTTTGTGCCGGAGCTGCCGAAGGAAGAACCGGATATTATCTATCTTTGCTTTCCGAATAATCCAACCGGAACAACGATCACCAAAGATCAGCTGCAGGAATGGGTGGATTACGCCAATAAGATTGGTGCAGTGATCATTTACGATGCTGCTTATGAAGCTTATATCAGTGAAGAAAATGTGGCTCATACGATCTATGAATGTGAGGGAGCCAGAACCTGCGCCATCGAGCTGAAAAGTTTTTCGAAGAATGCAGGCTTTACCGGAACACGTCTCGGATATACGGTCATTCCAAAAGAGATTAAGGCCGGAGATGTTATGCTGCATTCCTTATGGGCCAGAAGACATGGAACGAAATATAATGGTGCTCCTTATATCATTCAGAAAGCCGGTGCTGCTTGTTATACGGAAGAAGGAAAGGCACAGTTAAAAGAACAGGTTGCTTACTATATGAAGAATGCCAAAACCATTAAAGAAGGTCTTCAGGGTGCAGGCTTTACGGTATTTGGTGGTGTCAATGCTCCATATATCTGGCTGAAGACTCCGGATCAGATGACATCCTGGGAATTCTTTGATTATCTTCTGGATAAGGCGAATATTGTCGGAACACCTGGTTCCGGTTTTGGCCCAAGTGGAGAAGGATATTTCAGATTGACAGCCTTTGGCTCTTATGAGAATACCTTAAGAGCAATGGAACGTATTAAGAATTTATAATGAAAAGAGTAGAAAAAGGGATTGTCCTAACATAACTACACGCCCAAGATCAGCGATTTCATGGAAACATGGAATCGCTGTTTTATTTCTTAGGGAATGAATTCCTATTTTCTCCATGTACTTCTTCTCTATTTTCATACATTTCTTTCTGGTTCTATCAAATGTTATGTAAGAATATTGAAAGAAAATCTAAAGAATCCCTGTCAAATGTGAAAATTGTTTTAATTCTCGGTGAAAAAGATGATTTTTGATTTTTTTTATGATATCATAGGTCAGTGAATGTAAATATTACAGGAGGAAAAACATGATTCGTAGAAAAAAGATTAATGATGACATTGAATTAACTCCGATCTTAGATGATGATTCTAGTATAGAGACTCCGGAAGGAAAGGAAGATGATCTCACGGAATTGGAAGATCTAGTGGAAGAGTCTTCAGAAGATAAGATGATGAAAAAGAAGAAACACTTCTCTTTTTCTCTGCCTTGGAAGAAAAAACAGAGTGCGGATAAAGAAGAAGAGGTCCATGGGGATAGCGTGGATGACGAAGAGAATGGCGAAAAGGATCTGAGTCTTTCCAAGGAGGATACTTCCGAGGAAAGATTGAAAGAGGAAAGTCCGGAGGAGGCAGTGGCTTCGTCTGTGAATTCGAAGGATATTCTCGGTTTAAGCGAGGATGGTGTGGAATATCTCGCAGTGGAAGGCGAGAAAAAGATAAATAAGAAAAAGATTGCGATTGTCGCAGCCCTTATCGTGTGTGCCATAGGAATCGGCATTTCCTTCCTCGTGAGGAATCTGGATTCCGGTAATGATGGAAAGGCTTATGTGGAGTCTGTCAGTGTACTTGCCGGATTGGGTTCAGCAAACGGTGGCACCAATCGATACACCGGCGAAGTGGAAGCGCAGGAATCCTGGAAGATTACATTGGATTCGGATATGTCCGTTGCTACCTGCTATGTAAAGGTAGGGGACGAAGTGAAAAAGGGAGATAAATTATTTGCCTATAATACAGAAGAGCTGAAGCTGAACCAGGAGAAAAAGGAACTGGAAGTGGATACCATGCAGAATGAGATTAATCAGCTGACCAAGGACATTGCCACCTATCAAAGTGATTTAAAGAGTGCCAGCAGTAGTGAAAAGATTGAGCTGCAAACACAGATTCTCACGGCGCAGACTACCATTAAAAAGGACCAATATAGCATTAAGTCCGGAAAAGAAGAAATCGAAAAGATTAAGAAAAACATTACTGATGCGACAGTAAAGAGTAAAATGGATGGTGTGATCAAGACCATCAATACTGCTTTGGGCGAAGGAAGCAGTGACGATTCTTCCGGTATGGATACAAGTACAGAAGATAGTTCTGTTTATATGACCGTACTTTCGGTAGGAGACTATCGTGTAAAGGGAAAGATTTCGGAAACGAACATCTCTTCCATCGAGGAAGGCCAGAGCATGATCGTTCGCTCCAGAGTGGATGATCAGACCTGGACGGGCGTGATCGATAGTGTGAAAACAGATTCCACAACAGATGACGAGTCATCCTCTTCGACTTCTTCCGATTATTATGATGAAGGCAGTTCTTCAGAGACGGCCTCTTCCTACTATTTTTATGTGGAACTGGACAGTGTCGATGGACTTCTGATGGGACAGCATGTACTTCTGGAAGTCGATAATGGACAGGAAGAGGATCGAGATGGTATCTGGCTGTCCTCGGCCTATATTCTGATCGAGGATGAGAATTATTATGCCTGGGTGGATAATAATGGTAAGTTAGAAAAACGTAGTATAGAAGTTGGGGAATACGATGAAGTTCTCGATGAATATCAGATAGTAAGCGGCTTGACAGCGGAGGATTACATTGCCTGTGATGATATCGATTTAAAGGCAGGCATGAAGACAACGACGGTAGATCCTTATTCGGAAGAGGATTCCGATGGAGAAGACGTGGATTCCGAAGAGGATGGCGTAGATAATGGTATCTACGATGAATTTGAAGAAGATTATGACGAAGAATCTTATGATGAGTCAGGGGATGACTTTGAAGATGACGGAGCATACACGGATAGTGATGATGAATCCAGTGATATCATCTATGAGTCAGAATAAGCTTATGGATCGATTTGCTTTAGTGTATGAAAGGAGTGGCCAGCGGCAGGTCTTCCTATAATCAGACAAGAAAGGAAAGAAAAACATTGCTTTTAAAATTAACGAATATATATAAAGATTATATGCGAGGAAAGATTGTTGTTCCGGTACTGAAGGATGTCAATGTCTCCGTAGAGGAAGGGGAATATGTTGCAATCATGGGACCTTCCGGTTCCGGTAAGACAACGCTGATGAATATTATCGGATGCCTGGACCGTCCGACAAAGGGGAATTATTTTCTGGAAGGACAATCTATCGTGGATTATGATGAAGATCAATTATCGGATCTGCGACTGAACACCTTGGGATTTGTATTTCAGAGCTTTAATCTTTTGAATCAGATGACGGCCCTCGATAATGTGGCTTTGCCTTTAAGCTATGCAAATATCCCTGTGAAAAAAAGACGTCAGATCGCCTATGCTGCTCTTAAAAGAGTGGGATTGGAGGATAGAATTCATTTCCGTCCTACGCAATTATCCGGTGGACAGCAGCAAAGAGTTGCTATTGCAAGGGCATTGGTAAATAATCCTAAGATCATTCTGGCGGATGAGCCAACCGGAGCCCTGGATAGTAAATCCGGTGTGGCTGTCATGGACTTATTCAAACAGCTGAATGAAGAAGGTGTAACCATCGTTATGATTACGCACGATGCGCATATAGCAGAACACGCAAAACGTGTTCTTCATATCTTCGATGGTGAGATTGCAGAGGATGTGGAAAGAAAGCGAAAGGAGGCAGAACAGCTTGAAGAAAATAAGCTTAAAGAAGCTAAGCTTGGGGAAGAAAAATCTGAACAAGAGTCCCAAAAAGAAAGCGCCTGGGAAGAAGAGTGCGAACCAACAGAACAAGCGCAAGAATAAGAAGCGGATTCGGCTGATTCTTCTCATTTTGCTGGGAATCCTGCTTCTGGCGGCAATCATAGGTGGGATTATCTATTATCAACAGAAGACCCAGAAGAAGGTTGAGGTTTATCCCGTAGCCACCTTGAATAGTTCAGATTGGTGGGAGAGTGATTCTACCTTATCCGGTACTTTAAGTTCCGATTATGTACAAGAGGTCCAGCTGGAATCCGGCAAGGAGGTTGCTAAAATATATGTAAAGGTAGGCGACACTGTAAAGGTGGGCGATACCTTATTAAAATATGATATGGAAGAACAGGAACTGGATCTTCAATTACAGGAGCTTCAGATTAAGTCTGCGGAGATGAATATTCAGAAGCTGGAAGATGAATTAAGTAAGCTTAAGGGTACGAAGACCACGGGTTCTGTCAGTGGAACTTCCTCCAGCTCTTCCAGTTCGTCATCTTCCTCCAGTTCTAATTCAACGGCGAATTCGCCTTATGGCGCATTAAGTATACAGCAGGATCAGATTCGTTTCCTGGCGGAAGAGGAGGTTTCCACCGAAGCAGCTACCGAAGCGGATCCGACAACAGAGGAGAAGAAAGAGGATACTTCTGAAGAGGAGAAGAAAGAGGATACTTCCGAAGAAGAGAAGAAAGAGGATACTTCTGAAGAAGAGAAGGAAGAGGATACTTCTGAAGAAGAGAAGAAAGAAGATACTTCCGAAGAAGAGAAGGAAGGAGACGATTCCGAGGAAGGTTCCACAGCAGATACCTCGACAGATACTTCCACGTCCACAGAAACACCAGATCCTTCCCCGGTTCCCGATCCGGATCAGGATGTTCCGGGAAGCAGCACCATTACCAGTCTGGGGCAGCGTGCAGAGCATAGTTCCGGCGATGGTAAGAAAGAATCCACTGCCTATGTTTTCCTCCTGGTAAAGAATGCAGAGGGGGAATCCATCGACATTTCCGGCAGTGTCATTAATGAATTGATCAAAGATGGCATCTATGCTGTCTTTAAGGAATATGATAGCCTGGATGCTTACGAGAAGAATCCGGGACAGCCATCTTCGACCATAACCATTACGCCGAAGACAAACTTTTCGGAAACTATTTCAGAAAAAGCTAAGTATTCCATCACAGATCTGAATGAGCTTCTTGTTAGTATCTCGAAACTGGAGATCACCCCAGCCAGAACCAGTGTCACCACCGGTCAGAGCTATTCCTTTGCGGCCAAGGTTACCGGTCATAATATCAAGAATCTGAAGGCAAAATGGTCCGTCTCCGGAAATAAATCCAAGGAGACGATTATCAGTGGTGGTACACTCTGGGTGTCCTCTTCCGAAACGGCATCCAAGATTAAACTTACGGTAACCGTAAATGAGAAGTCGGCTAGCTTGACCATGAAGGTAAATAAAGCGAAGGATGACGATGATGATGATGGCAGTGGAATCGGTGATGGTTCCAGCAGTGGTTCCGGAGGAAGCAGTGACAGTTCCACGGTTTCCTATACAGCCTCTGAATTAAAAGAAGCGATTGCGGATAAAGAGGAAGAAATCGCGCAGGCGAAAACAGAATTAAGTGAAGCGAAGATCAATTATAAGGAAGCGAAGAAAGAAGTAGATGCCGGTACGGTCAAGGCCAAGATCGGGGGAACTGTCAAAACAGCTTATACCATCGATGATCTTCCGGGAGAAGATACGCCAGTGATCGTTATTCGTGCCGATGATGGCATATATGTTAAGACCCAGGTGAATGAAATGGATCTTGATTCGGTCAAAGTAGGCGGAACGATCACCTGCACCACATGGGATACTCAGGAGAAATATGAAGCAGTGGTAAAAGAAGTATCCGATTACCCGGCTTCCTCCTCCGACTATTATACATCAGATGGTAATCCGAATAGCTCTTATTATCCGATCGTCGCATATATTGAGAATGCAGATGGTCTTAGTCCCGGTGATACGGTGAATATTACTTATTCTTCCCAGTCCATGGGTACGGCGACAGGAAATGAGATTTATTTACAAAAAGCATATGTTCGTTCGGATTCCGATGGAAGCTATGTTTATAAAACGGACGAGAAGAATCGTCTGGAAAAACAATATGTGAAGACCGGAAAGACCCTGAATGGCCAGTACATTGAGATTACCAGCGGTATCACGGAAGAAGATTACCTGGCATTCCCATATGGTAAGAAGGTAAAAGACGGAGCAAAGACAAAAATATCTGAAAATGATGAAAATATTATCTATTAGAAAGGTCGAAAGAGACGGTGAATCAGTATGTTTGAGAATATAAGAATATCTTTCCAGAGTATCTGGTCTCATAAACTCAGATCTCTTTTGACGATGCTTGGTATCATCATTGGTATTGCGGCGATCATTGCGATCGTATCCACGATCAAAGGTACGAATGAAACCATCAAAAAGAATCTGATCGGTTCCGGAACCAACACGGTTACGGTTCGACTTACGGAAAGTGGCGATTATGACTATGAGCCGGAATATTCCGGTATTCCATCCGGTATTCCTGTCTATGACTCTGATATGAGAGACCGATTGGCGTCCATTAATCATGCAGAAGATGCCAGCCTTTACCTTTCCAGAACATCCATCAATTATGTCTACTATAATACAACCGCATTGCAGGGCGGTCAGTTGATCGGTGGAGATATTCACTATCTGCATACATGTGGTTATATCATGAAGGAAGGACGTTGCTTTACAGAAGCAGATTATACAAAATATCGTAAAGTTGCCTTATTAGATGATGTGGCAGCCTCCAGTTTGTTTGAAAATAAGGATCCGATTGGGAAAACCATCGAGATAAAAGGTGAGCCTTTCATCGTTATTGGTATCTTTGAGGAATCCTCTGCTTTTGAGCCGGTCATTAATTCGGAAGAAGACTACTATGAGTATGCATATGATCAATCCAACTCCAGTGGTATTGTTTTAATCCCGGATGTGGATTGGCCGATCTTAATCAGTTACGATGAGCCATATAATGCGAAGATTCTGGCTTCTTCCACGGACGATATGAAGAGCGTGGGTACGGAAGCGCAGGATATGTTAAATGAATCTGTGACCAATAAAGAAGTAAAATATTCTGCAAAAGATATCAGCCAGACGGCGGAGGAGACGGAGCAGCTAAGCTCAACGACCAATACCCAGCTGATCTGGATTGCCAGTATTTCCTTGCTGGTTGGCGGTATCGGTGTTATGAATATCATGCTGGTATCTGTAACCGAGCGAACCCGTGAGATTGGCCTGAAGAAGGCCATCGGTGCCAGAAAGAAGCGTATTTTGGCGCAGTTCTTGACGGAAGCAGCGGTGCTTACCAGTTTTGGAGGAATTATTGGAACCATTGCGGGTATTGCCATGGCGGAGATCATCGCCAAGATTTCTTCGGTGCCGGTAGCCATCAGTATACCGGCCGTGATCGGAGCAATTTTGTTCTCCATGCTCATTGGCATTATTTTCGGATTTATCCCAGCGGTGCAGGCTTCCAATCTTGATCCGATCGTTGCATTACGTCATGAGTAATCAACGATAAATATAAATAAAATAAATAGACAGACACCAAGACGAGCAAGTTTCGCTTGGTGTCTCTTATGAAAAAGGAGAAAAATATGGGAAAATATTTCGGAACAGACGGTTTCCGTGGCGAGGCAAATGTGAATCTTACCGTAGAACACGCTTATAAAGTCGGAAGATTCCTTGGCTGGTACTATGGACAGAATAAAGAAGAAAAATGTAAAGTAGTGATTGGAAAAGACACCAGAAGATCCAGTTATATGTTTGAATACTCTTTGGTTGCCGGCTTGACGGCTTCCGGTGCCGATGTCTATCTTCTTCATGTCACCACTACCCCAAGTGTGGCTTATGTGGTTCGTACGGAAGATTTCGATTGTGGTATTATGATCTCTGCCAGTCACAACCCATATTATGATAATGGAATCAAGCTGATCAATGAAAAAGGCGAGAAGATGGATGAAACTACGATTCTTAAAGTAGAAGAATATCTCGATGATAAATATGAGATTCCTATGGCTAAGAGAGATGCCATCGGCTGTACCGTGGACTATTCTGCAGGTAGAAACCGTTATATCGGCTATCTGATTTCTCTTGCCACTCGTTCTTATAAGGGAAAGCGCATCGGTCTGGATTGTGCCAATGGTAGTTCCTGGATGATCGCTAAGAGTGTGTTTGATGCATTGGGAGCAAAAACTTATGTGATCAATGCGAATCCGGATGGATTAAATATTAATATGAATGCCGGATCTACCCACATTGAGATACTGCAGGAATTTGTCCGCGAGAAGAATCTGGATGCCGGTTTTGCCTTTGATGGTGATGCAGACCGTTGTATCGCCGTCGATGAGAATGGTAATGTGGTAAATGGAGATCTGGTTCTTTATGTCTATGGCAGATATCTGAAGGAGAACGGAGAGTTAGCTGGGAATACTGTAGTTACGACGGTAATGTCTAACTTTGGTTTATATAAAGCCTTTGATAAGATTGGCATCCGTTATGAGAAGACGAAAGTCGGTGATAAATATGTTTACGAGAATATGGTAGCAAATGGATATCGAATCGGTGGAGAACAGTCCGGCCATATCATTTTCAGTAAGCATGCCACCACGGGAGATGGTATCCTGACTGCCATCAAGATGATGGAAGTTATGCTTGAAAGAAAGCAGACCTTAGGTCAGCTGACCGCAGACGTGAAGATTTATCCTCAGGTTCTTAAGAATATTCGTGTAAAGAGTAAACCACAGGCGCAAAACGATCCGGATGTACAGGCTGCAGTTGCCAAGGTGGCGGATGAGTTGGGAGATAGCGGCAGAATTCTGGTAAGAGAAAGTGGTACAGAGCCTGTGATCCGTGTCATGGTAGAAGCCGAGACGGATGAGATCTGTGAGAAATATGTCGATTCTGTCATCCAGGTAATTAAAGCCAAAGGACACTGTGAATAAGGTGTTTTTCTGAGGATGCAGTCAGAATGAGATTCCAATCAATAAGGAAAAGCCTCCGGTTATGATTCGATCTTTCATCATAAGCGGAGGCTTCTTATATTCATAATATAGAACACGATATTCCATTTTTATCTAGCTATAATGGAATCCGAATTATGCTCTGTAAATGACCGGAATGGAATCCGAGTTATGCTCTGTAAATGGCCGGAATGGAATTCGAATTATGCTCTGTACTCTTCCGGAATATCCTCTTCCTCCCAGAAAGTGACGCCATACTTCTTACCGGATCCCATCTTGATACCGTAACCAAGTACATTATCTGTAGAACGATCCAATAGCATCATGATATATTCCACTGCTTCTGCGTGTTTTTCACCAACGACATATACATTAAAATTCTTTGTATATTCGCCTTTTAATACGGTAAAGTTCCCATTCTTTAAATTTTCGTCTCTTTCTGGTACTAACTTCTTTTGTTCGAATGTCATAGCGAATCTCCTTTATTTATCAATAAAATAGATGGTTTTATCCATGATGTGTAAATTCTCGTGACATATATTCATAGAGCATGCGAGCCAAAGGTCACACAAGTGAAAAAATCTGTGGACATAAGACCTGCCAGCGAAAAGACCTGTTAACATAAGGCCATATAGAACATGAATAAGCCATAGGATAAATGCACACTAGTATGATTATATCATTGATTGGGATGCTTGCAAGAAAAGAAATGGTAAGGTTGGCTTGTTTTTTTGTCCTGATATTTGTATAATAGGGTAATTAAAGTAAAGGGATAGAAGAAAATGTGCTGTTTGATCCAAAGAGATTGATCGGCAGGAACTGTAGGAGAGGATTAAGATGAATCAATGTGAATATTGTGCTCATTTTTGGGTAGATGATGAAGAAAATATCGCAGAATGTATGATCAATCTGGATGAAGATGATATGTCCAGACTCATGGCAAGCAGTTATGAAAGCTGTCCTTATTTTCAAATGGATGATGAGTATAAGATTGTAAGGAAACAGATGTAAGGAAAGAGGATATGATTTTCAAGAAAGTTACATAAAAAACTTCCATGCGACATGCGTCGCTCCACAAGGGATGAAGCACCACGCATGGCTCCCCGAAGACTGTGCGTAAGCAGGTGGCATGCTCTTGGCGTATTCGTCATGATATAGAAAAACTGTGCCAGTGGCACAGTTTTCGTTTTATCTTATATTCCGCTATAGTAATTGTAGCCCGTTTAGGCCTTTTTCCGGTTTAGATGGCATACTTTATTCCGGTATAGTAATCATAGCAGTGATGGCAGATGTGGCAGCAGTGGCTGGGGAGGCCAGATAGATTCCAACCTTAGAAGTACCCATACGTCCGAGAAAGTTACGGTTATTGGTAGCCACAACCTTCTCCCCATCTGTCAGGATACCACCGGCACGGCCACAGCATAATCCGCAGCCAGGCTGCGTGATGATACAGCCGGCTTCTGCTAATGTCTGCATATAACCAGCTTCCAAAGCCTCGATATAGATCTTACGGCTGGCAGGAGTGACGATACATTTGCAGGCAACTTTTTTGCCTTTTAGAATCTCAGCTGCTACCGCAAGGTCTTCCAGACGACCATTGGTACAGGAGCCGATAAATACCTGATCGATCTTGGTTCCGGCCACTTCAGATACAGGCTTGATATTATCTACCTGAGATGGACAGGCACAAACAGGAACGAAATCTTCTGCCTTATAGGTCATGATACGCTCGTAGTTGGCATCCTCATCTCCGTAAAGCCAATCCACATCTTCCATCTTTACATTGGAATACTGGCATGTTTTCTCGTCCGGTTTAAAGAGACAGCACTTGGCTCCAGCTTCGATGGCCATATTGGAGATTGTCATACGAGAAGCTACGCTCATGGCGTCAATGGTAGAACCAGTGATCTCTAAAGATTTATAGGTAGCACCATCGGCACGTAAATCTCCAATCAGGCGAAGGATAATATCCTTGGACTTTACATTTGCAGGAAGCGTACCATCGATGACAACCTTAATGGTTTCCGGTACACGAACCCACATCTGACCGGTACCAAGGATGGAAGCCATCTCGGTGTAACCGATACCGGAAGAGAAGCAGCCGACACAACCATAGGTGGTGGTGTGGGAGTCCGTACCGAATACGATATTACCAGGCTTAGCGTAACCTGCTTCTGTCATTAGCTGATGGCAGATACCATCACGACGATGAACATTCGTTAAACCATATTTTTCTACAAAGGCATCCCCAATCTGGAAATGACGTACATCTTCCACTGCGCTGGTAGGGACCAGATGATCATAGATCAAAACGACCTTCTCCGGATCCCAGAGCTTGGTAAAGCCCATCTCCTCGAATTTTTCTGCAACAAATGGAATGAAGATATCATGAATCATGACACGATCCACATCCACCGTAACAATCTGTCCCGGTGTGATATGGTCAAGACCTGCATTCCGCTTAATGATTTTTTCAATTAATGTATATCCCATAATGTTCCTTCCTAAATGAATCCGTTTCCTTTCTTTCAACGCTTGAAGCTGACGGACTCTGCTATCCATTTTATTTTAGATTAATCCATTTCGCTTCTTCATGGCCTGAACCAGACCACCGGCATTGATAATATCCATCAGATTATCCGGAAGTGAAGAAATGGCATATTTCTTTCCCTCAAATTCCAAAGACTCTCCCATATTTACCGTCAAGGAATCGCCTTCTTTGATGACATCCTGAATCTCATTATTTTCAATCAGAAGAAGTCCGTTATTGATTGAATTACGGAAGAAAATGCGTGCATAAGACTTGGCAATGACACACTTTACCTTTAATGCCTTGATGATTTCCGGTGCCTGTTCTCTGGAAGAACCACATCCGAAGTTTTTTCCTGCTACGATGATATCTCCTTCCCCAATCTGAGCAGCCAGCTCCGGACGAAGAGGAGAGAATCCATATTTTTTCATATCTTCGACACTAGGAAGTGCCAGATATTCGGTAGGAATGATGATATCTGTGTCGATATCGTCACCTAAGACCCATACTTTACCTGTAAATTGTTCCATAGTTTGACCTCGTATTTATGAAATCATGCCCGAATGAAAGTTGCATAGAGACATGATATTTCTCCTATTTTTTTGTAAATTCGTGTAATACCTGGTATGCCTGTAAAAACCTGGATTAGAGATCCTCCGGTCCACAGATATAACCAGCGACAGCAGAAGCAGCACAAGTCGCTGCATTTGCCAGATATACTTTAGAGCTTGGGTGACCGGCACGCCCCTTAAAATTACGAGTACCGGTGGAAATCAATACTTCATCCTGACCGATGACACCCTGGCAGCTGCCCCAGCATACGGAACAGTTGGTATTCATGACCATAGCTCCCGCTTCCATCAATGTGGTGATAATTCCTTCTTTCATGGCTTCAATAAAGACAGACTGGGAAGCAGCAGTGACGATAAAACGTACATTTGGATGCACCTTGCGACCCTTTACCACATTTGCTGCGATGCGAAGATCTTCCAGGCGGCCATTATTACAGGAGCCGACGAAGGACTCATCGATCTTAATCTTCTCTGGGCGAACTTCTTCTAAAGTGGCAAAATTATCCACGAAGTCCGGACGAACCACAACCGGTTTGATCTTAGATAGATCATATTCATAAACAGCAGCGAACTGGGCATCTTCATCGCTCTTAAACATATGAACAGCCTTACGGCCATGGGCTTGGCAATATTCGACGACTTTCTCGTCCGGTTCCACAATACCTGCTTTCGCACCGGCCTCAACCGTCAGATTACAAAGAGCGATACGGTCATCGATGGTCAGATTATGAGCACCATCACCGGCAAACTCCATGATCTTATAGTTGGCACCATTTGCTCCGATATCACCGATGATGGTGAGGATTAAGTCTCTGGCATAAACTCCCTCCGGTAAGCTGCCGTGAAGATTAAAACGGATGGTTTCCGGAACCATCACCCAGGAAGTACCTGTTGTCATAGCATAAAGGAAGTCCGTACAGCCAACACCGGTTCCGAAAGCGCCCAAAGCACCATAGGTGGTAGTATGAGAATCTGCACCAAAGATCAATTCACCCGGACATACAAAATCCTCCATCATGATCTGGTGGCAGATACCTTGGCCTTCATAGAGAACGATATCATTTTCTCTTGCAAAATTACGCATCTTTTTATGCGCTTCTGCCGTTTTTGGATTCTCTGCAGGCACGTTATGGTCCATGATGAAGACCACCTTATTATGATCCGCAATCTTCGGATTCTTTAACTTATTATGATACATATCCACAGTCAGATGTGTGGTACCGTCATTGCTCATCATACGGTCCAGAGTGACTGTATGGATATCATTCGGTTTTACCTGATCGACACCGGCAGCGCGTGCGATGATCTTTTCCCCTATCGTCATTCCCATCTTATGCTTCCTCCTTATTTAAAGATGCAATCAAGCCGCCTGCATTCAGGATACCCTGCATATATTCCGGCAGCTTGGTACAGGAATAAACCTGTCCATTTACAGTGACCGTACCGGCAGAAAGATCAAGATCTGCTTCATAACCATCTTCCACATTCTCATACAGATCCTTGCATACGATGACCGGTAAACCGATATTGATGGAATTACGGAAGAAGATACGAGCAAATGATTTGGCTAAAACAGCCTGTACACCCAGAGCTTTTAATACACTAGGGGCCTGCTCTCTCGAGGAACCACAGCCAAAATTCTCTCCGGCAACCACAATATCACCAGGGGATACTTTCTTTGCAAAATCCGGATCGAGAGACTCAAAGGTATAAATCTTCATGGATTCAATATCCGGAAGGAGCAGATACTGGGACGCGATGATCTGATCCGTATCTACGTCATTATGGAATTTCCATATTTGATTCGCCATATTCATAAACCTCCATATCATTTGTTCTTTTTCTAATATATGTGTACAATCATCC
>R25__coassemble_853_pt1 | contig 16799 bp, 24 predicted proteins | sample R25__metabat2_low_PE_006 | metagenome-assembled genome bin R25 | reverse complement strand
CTATCCGGCCTTATAATAGGAGTAGAAAGGATGACCCCATGCTGACCTATAACTTTACCGACATAGGATCAGATTCTATGTATGAACATCTTTATAAATGTATAAAAAATGATATCTTGAAAGGTGTACTTTCGGCTGGTGAAAAGCTACCTTCCAAACGTACCTTTTCCAGAAACCTTGGAGTGAGTGTCATCACCGTGGAGAACGCTTACGGACAGCTCATGGCGGAGGGTTATATTTATTCCTTACCCAAAAAAGGCTTTTACGTATCCGAATTGAAGGAATTCACCGGCAGAGAAGTTCTTCCTAAGAAGAAAGAGAAGTCTCCTCTTCCACCGGAGAAGATACATTATCTCGCTGATTTTTCCAGCAATCAGACCGATACGGAAGTTTTTCCCTTTACCATATGGGCCAAAACCATGAGAGAGATTATCAGTGGAAACCAGGAACAATTGATGACCAATGCTCCAAGTGACGGCATATATGAATTGCGACAGAGTATTTCAAACTATTTGAAAGAATTTCGTGGCATGAATGTGAAAGCAGAACAGATTGTTGTGGGTGCCGGAACGGAATATCTTTATAGCCTCTTAATTCAGTTGCTGGGCAGACAAGTACGCTATGGAGTTGAGAATCCCGGTTATCATAAGATTGCCAAAATATTTGATAAGATGGATGTTCCTCATTGCTATGTCACTATGGATCGGGAAGGAGTTTCAATCAAAACCCTTGAAGAAAATGAAGTGGATGTCATCCATATCTCACCATCCCATCATTTTCCGACCGGTATTGTTACTCCCATCAGTCGCCGCTATGAATTGCTGGCTTGGGCATCCAAGAAGAAAGAAAGGTATATCATAGAAGATGATTATGACAGTGAACTAAGACTTACCGGGCGTCCGATACCGACCCTGCAGAGTATTGACGTGTCAGACCAAGTCATCTATATGAATACATTTACCAAAACACTTTGTTCTACGGTTCGTATCAGTTATATGGTCTTACCGGAATCACTTGTAGGGACTTTTTATGAGAAACTCGGTTTTTATTCCTGCACGGTTTCCAATTTTGAACAGTATACCTTAGCAAGGTTTATGAAAAATGGAAGCTTTGAAAAACATTTAAATCGCTTGCGTCTTTTTTATCAGAATAAAAGAGATACGATCATGCAGGCGTTTTTGGATAAACCATTGGGAGAGTACATTACGATTACAGAAGAAGATGCAGGTGTTCATTTTCTGATGCATATGAAGAGCAATAAGACAGAGAAAGAAATCGTAGAGGAAGCGTTAAAGCATGGAATTCGTTTGGTTCCCATGTCTAGCTATTATATGGGAGATGAGGTACCTTACGATAAGATTTTTGTTATGAATTATTCTTCCATAAAAATGGAAGATATTGAGACCCTTTCTAAAAAACTATATGAATGTTTGCGCATTTAAAAGTAAGCTTGCATATAGCCGTAAAAATCAAGCAATTCTTATATTTGCAAAGGAAGGATATGGGCAATAAAATATTATAAGAATCCATAAGACTATCATGTGAAAAGGAGAACCCATGAATCAGAAGATAGAAAAAGTCCTGGATCAGATCAACCAGGTCATTATCGGGAAAGAAGAGATCACGAGAAAGGTCCTCATGGCCTTGCTTTCGGACGGACACGTATTATTGGAAGATGTTCCGGGTGTTGGAAAAACAACCATGGCCCTGGCTTTTTCAAAAGCATTGGGCTTAGATTATAAAAGAATTCAGTTTACGCCGGATGTGATGCCATCCGATGTTCTGGGATTTTATTTTTTTAACAGAGAAGACGGACAGTTCGAGTATAAAGAAGGAGCTGTTATGACCCAGATTCTTCTGGCGGATGAACTGAATCGAACTTCCAGCCGAACGCAATCCGCCCTTTTAGAAGCGATGGAAGAGGGAAATATTACAGTAGATGGTTATACACATCCACTACCGAAACCATTTTTTGTGATTGCGACACAGAATCCAACCGGATCTGCCGGAACGCAGACCTTACCTCAGTCACAGTTGGACCGCTTTATGATTATGTTATCCATGGGCTATCCTGATGTGAAGCAGGAGATTTCTCTTCTGCAGGATCGTGGACAAAGAAATCCTTTGGATGAAGTATATACGGTTTTGGATGACGAAGAATTGCTGCAGATTCGCAAAGACGTACAAGATATCGATGTTTCTCCGCTCATCTATGAATATGTTGCTCTGCTGGCAGCGGCGACCCGTAATCATGAGATGGTAGAAGTTGGTGTCAGTCCACGAGGTTCCCTCGCTCTGTGTCGTATGGCGAAAGCAGGTGCCTATCTTTCCGGAAGAGACTATGTGATACCGGAAGATGTACAGATCGTAGCCAAAGAGGTATTTGGCCACCGAATGATCTTAAAGGCAAGAGCCAGACTAACGGAGCATATTGTGGATGAGATTATGAAAGAGATTCTGGCTTCCGTCAGTGTACCGGATGTAAGAATGAGAAGAAGGGGTAGATGATGAATAAAAGAAGCAGACAGATTCTTCTCTTTTTCTTATCCGGTCTGATACTATGCGCATATTTTGGTGGAAAGCTCTTCCTGTTTTATATTCTTCTATGGATAGTGATTGTCTCGCTGGCCTTTTTTTACTATCAGATGCTGCCTGCAACACTTCCTTGTAGCTTAGAGCTTCCCGGAAGCTGTGCCAAAGGCGAAAAAATCGTTGGCTATCTATATGTGACTCAAAATGGTAAGTTACCGATTTTTCATGGAGTTGCCAGAATACATTTTAAAAATTTATATTATAAACAGGAAGAAAACCTGGAATTAGACATTATGCTTATGGGAGGGGAAGAAGGAATCGCCGCCTTTGATCTTCATCTTCCTTATGTAGGCATGATGGAAATCGAATTAGAGGAAGCAGAGATTACCGGCTTATTTGGCATAGGGAAGAAAACGATTCTTTCTTCTATGAAGAAGCATCTTCTTGTTATGCCGGACACCAGAGAGATTCGTTTAAGCCTTCCGGAGCTGGGGAATATTAATCCGGAAGGAGAAGAGATGCGTGATTCTGTCTATGGATACGGTCCGGGTATGTATCAAGGAATCCGCCCTTATCGGGAAGGAGATTCTATGAAACATATTCATTGGAAGCTCACCGGAAAAACCGGAGAAATCATGGTGAAAGAGCTGGGGATCCCTTCCGGACGTGAGCCAAGGCTTTATTTAGAGACTGCCTTGCCGGACTTAAATCCCAAGAGAATCGATCAATTGATTGAAGATTTCTTTTCCTTTTCTATGATGTTAGTGGAAAAAAATTGTCCTCACTTTATCTGTTGGAAAAGTGGAGGAAAAAGCGCCGAAGAATACATGGTGGAGAATCTGCCCATGCTTGAGGAATTAATGGAACCGATTTTTCATATTGATTTCTGGGAGAATAAAACGGCCGGAAAGGATTGCTTTATCTACTTTATGGATTCTGAGGAAAAATCAATTTACGGATTTTATCACACGGAGCAAGGGGATTATCTGCAGGCTATGCCTGGGGCAGAAAGGTTATGGAATGATGGAAGAGTATCTTAAAAAAGATTATCATGATTATAATAAGAAGAAATACCGTTCTTTTTCCCTTATTCCATGGAAGGAAGAGCATGATATCCCGGAGATGATCCGAGAAGTTTTGCTCTTATGGATTGGTATCGTTTGTATCATCGGCTGGCTTGGGGATTTTTGCGACTTGACATTTTCACGTTGTGCAGTTTTTACATGCAGTTTATTCCTTGTTTTGCTTATGGAATTGCTTTTCGAGAAAATGAGTCGGGAATATGATCGAGGAATTTATGCCGCCTATGTTTTGCTTCCCTTGATTTTTCTTTTGTCTGCGACCATTCAGAAAGGAATCGCAGGTCTTTTTCACGATGCAGCTCTTTGCCTGGCGAAAAGAGGAGTTCATCTATTTTATCAAGGAAGCTATGTGGAAGTAAGCTTGGGCAAAACACTCTTTATGATCCTGCTATCTAGCTGGATTCTCTTTCTTATAAAGATTTTACGGGAAAAAACGAAATTACCGATATTTTTACTGCTCATTGGCATTCTTCTTTTGGAAATGAGATTGGGTGATGGAAGTAATGTAACTTGGCTATGTTTGATGTTTTTTTGGATTTTACTCTCAATCATTTCCAATATGCGTGCCTATACATTTCTTTTTGTACCTCTTTTTCTCTTTACCCTGCTTTTTCTGGCGATCTTTGGAATATCCTCAGGAAATGGCTGGAAGAATGTGTGGCAGTCCGTCCGCTATCATCAAAATAATAAAGTCCTTCCGGATGGGGATCTGACCCAGGCTGCAAGCGTAAAACGTAGTGATAAAACAGCCATTGTCCTGGAAACGAATCAAAAAGATTATTATTATTTGAAGGGCTTTGTGGGAACGGTCTACCATGATAATTCCTGGCATGAAACCGATCAAACCTTAGATGATTTCGAGATCGGAATCGTGGGAGGCACGAGCGAGTTCCTCTCCTGGTTTCACGAAAAAGGGTTTTCCGGCTGGAATGAACTGGCGGACCGGAGCGGTCAGAGTGATGAAAGTAAGGAAATCAGCATTACGATCCATAATAAGCGCGCCAACCGACACTATCTTTACCTGCCATATGAGCTGACAAGTAGTGTGGCTCAGATACAATCCCAGGGTATTGGTGTTCTCACTTCCGGAGAATCTCTCTATAGCACAGGACTATTTGGCAAGAAGAATTACCGAATAAAGTCAGCAGCTGCCCTCTACGATACACAACTTACGGGCAATGATGGCGAAGAGGAAGTGATTCAAAAGATCTATAAAGCCTATGAGGAATATGTGAACCGTACTTGCCTCACTCTGCCTAAAGAAGTAAAAGAAACACTTCGCGATAGTTTAAAAGGAGAAAAAACGGTCGGTGTGGACGATACCCTAGCACTGGTGAAGAAAGTGAGAAAATGGATCAGCGATTATGTGGTTTATGATGAGAATCCAGGCGCAGTTCCCCAAAATGAAGAATTTACTTCCTGGTTTCTCCATAAGAATACCCATGGTTATGATGTGCAATGTGCTACCATTGCTGTTATGATGTTTCGTTATTATGGCCTTCCTTCACGCTATGTGGAAGGCTATCTGGTGGAGAAAAATAATACCATTCCTGAAAAAAGTGCCCATGCCTGGGCGGAAATCTATCTGACCGGCTGTGGATGGGTGCCTGTTGAGGTGATGGATACCTATCAGAAGCGTATGCCTTCTTATCTGGAAGAAGATGGTGGCACCATTTATTCGAAAGCATCCCAATTCGATACTTCGCAGGAAGATGCTGCCAATAAAGAGTCTCAATCCCAGTCCCAGGATAAGAAGGAGGAAGAAAAAGAACAGCAGAAAAAGAATACTGTCTCCGGCTTAGAAGAGGATGACAGTGGTATTCTTTCCGTTCTTCTTTTCATTTCCTTGATTCTGATCATCTTGCTCCTCTTGTTGGCACTATTTACTTTGCTTGTCTTCCGCTTGAAGGAGTTTATCTATCATAGAAGAGCCACGGAAAGTATATCAGCGGAAAGAAGCATTGCCATGTGGTATCAGTATTGCATCTGGATACTTTATGAATTGGAAGAGGATCCGCTGGAAAAAGCGGCTATGGCAGTCGATAACCGTATGTTCCGATGGGAAGAGCGCTGGCAGTTACGTCATCCGGAAGTGAGCAGGAAGACCCTTCGTCAGGTTGGTCTTCTGCGTCAGAAGGCAATCTACCGCAAGAAAGGCATCGAGTGGGAAGAAACAAGCGCAGCGATTCATTTCTTTAAAAATGAGTATCGTTATTTATATAAGAAGCTGGATTTTGCAGGAAAGTGCCGTGTTCGCCTTGGAATCAGGCCTGCTTTTCTTAAGAAGATGTAAGCATGAAAGATATCATGATAGCAAAAGGCTCTGACATTCATTTGTCAGGGCCTTTTCGAATAGATAAGGGTAAGAGTCTTATATTTTATACTCCCAGGAAGATCATCGGGAGAGAAAAATTATTTTAGAATTTATTTCATAATCTTTTGATTCTATGATAAACTTTCGTTAGATGATAAGAAAAAAGAGATGCTTTCTTATGGAATCTACATCGGATTAGAAATTCTTCATTCACACGGAATTGTGAGTGAGGCATGGGAATATATATAAGGAAAGGAATTATGATATATGTGGTTAGCAGATCAATGGAAAGAGTATGAAGTCATAGATTGCTCCGATGGAGAAAAACTGGAACGTTGGGGAAAATATATTCTACTTCGTCCGGATCCACAGGTAATCTGGCAGACAAAAAAAGAAGAAAAAAGATGGAGAAAATTAAATGCTCACTATCACCGTAGTAAAAAAGGTGGTGGTGAATGGGAATTCTTTGATCTGCCGGAGCAGTGGGATATCCATTATCGTAATCTTACATTTCGTTTAAAACCATTCAGTTTTAAGCATACCGGTCTTTTCCCGGAGCAGGCAGTGAACTGGGATTGGTTTTCCGATAAGATTAGAAAAGCGGGTCGTCCGGTGAAGGTTTTAAATCTTTTTGCCTATACCGGTGGCGCTACTCTGGCGGCAGCAGCGGCAGGCGCTTCGGTGACACATGTGGATGCTTCGAAAGGAATGGTTACCTGGGCTAAGGAGAATGCAACAGTCTCTGGTTTGGGAGAAAAACCGATCCGTTGGCTGGTAGACGATTGTGTCAAGTTTGTAGAAAGGGAGATACGACGTGGAAATCATTATGATGGCATCATCATGGATCCACCTTCCTATGGACGAGGACCAAAGGGAGAAATCTGGAAGATTGAAGAGAAAATATATCCTCTGGTTCAATTATGTGAGCAGCTTTTAAGTGATGATCCTCTATTTTTCCTGATTAATTCCTATACCACGGGATTACAGCCTGCAGTTCTTGCTTATATGCTTGGTAGTGTGGTTAAGAAAAAACACGGTGGTAAGGTTGCGGCAGAAGAAATAGGCCTTCCGGTTACTGCCAGCGGTCTTGTACTTCCTTGTGGTGCTTCCGGAAGATGGGAGAATGTTTGAACCTATTAATTATAGAAGAAAAGAGATGAATTTTCATAGCAGGAGTGAGCGATGTAAGCAAAAAAAGTTGCATTTTACGGATTATTTCTGGCATTGGCACTCGTTGCAGGATATGTCGAGCGATTGATTCCAATCAACCTTGGAATCCCAGGCGTGAAGATCGGCCTTGCTAATATTGTTACCATGGTTCTTCTTTACTGTGTGGGCTGGCAGGCAGCGATTCTGATCAGTGCTGCCAGAATTCTATTATCCGGAATCTTATTTGGAAGTGGATTTGCCATGGTATACAGTGCTGCCGGGGCAGCATGCAGTATTCTGGTAATGATTCTTTTGAAGAAGACGAACTTATTTGGAAGCATTGGTGTCAGCGTAGCTGGTGGCGTCTTCCATAACCTAGGTCAGATCTTGGTAGCAATCGCTGTATTAGAAACGACTTCCCTGGCTTATTACCTTCCGGTCCTTATTATTTCCGGATTGGCAGCAGGAATCTTTGTCGGTTTATTGAGCGGATGGCTTACCATGCGATTAAGACCGGTTTTAAAGCAGGAATTCGGAGATCTCTGATTTGCCATGTCAGTGAATGCCGCCTTAAGATTTTCGTTGGCGGAATTGTGGGATGCCTAAGTATGCAACAAAAAGGTCCGGTGAACCTTTTTGTGCAGCTACATCAGTAGTGGAGCAATTCCGAGCGCGTATCATCCCTTGTGGAGCGACACATGTCGCATGGAAGTTTTTTCTGATACGCCCGGTTGTTGCTTCCTAAAGATAAAAGAAAGACGATACACACGGAGGTGTTGACAAAAATCAAAAGCTGCGATATAATACAAAAGTCACAATGCATCCGTGCGTTTCGTGTTTATCTGTATAGAATAGGATCAGCATTACTCATCCCACGAATGAAAATCAGAGCTTGGTCAGACATTAGGAAGTCTTGCCAAAAAACCGCGAAGCAATCGGATAAATTTGTTTAATATTTTACTTGATTTCATTTTGAATTCATGTATAATAGTAGATGTTGTGTGGCATGATAGCTATGAAGCGTGAGGTTGCTGCCCGAGATAGAGGCAGGTTTTCCGTGGAGCGAATGTCAAGTTAAGGAAACTGGCGACAAGTCACTGTGCAAACATACAATCTACAATTACGCGTAGAGACGCAGTGTGTATCAATATGGATACACACGGAGGAGTGTACAGTCACCGCTTGTCGTACTGGTATTAAGTGCGAAAAGGAGGCGACTTTTTTTATGGCAAGTCAAATTATGAGAATTACGCTCAAAGCGTACGATCATCAATTAATCGATGCAGCAGCAAAGAGCATCATTGAAACTGTAAAGAAAACTGGATCTAAGGTGAGCGGACCTGTTCCGATGCCAACTAAGAAGGAAGTAGTTACCATTCTTAGAGCTGTACATAAGTACAAAGATTCCAGAGAACAGTTCGAACAGAGAACTCACAAGAGATTAATTGATATCATTACACCAACTCAGAAAACAGTTGATGCATTATCAAGACTTGATATGCCAGCAGGCGTTTACATCGATATCAAGATGAAAACAAAATAATTCAGAAGCATAAGACTTCTGAGCAGATCATGTCCTATGGCTGTCACGATTGCCCAGAGTCGGGTAATCCGCTGTAGACTAGAATGATTACACAGCCCATAAGCTGAGTAATCCGCTGTAGAAAACTAGGAGGAAGAAAAAATGAAGAAGGCTATTTTAGCAACAAAAATCGGCATGACTCAGATCTTCATGGAAAATGGAGAATTAGTACCGGTTACAGTATTACAGGCTGGTCCTTGTGTAGTTACACAGGTGAAGACCATGGAGAACGATGGTTACAGTGCTGTACAGGTTGGTTTCCAGGATATGAGAGAAAAGTTATCCAACAAACCAATGAAAGGTCACTTTGCAAAAGCTGGTGCATCCATCAAGAGATTCGTCAGAGAATTTAAGTTAGACGATGCAGAAAGTTATACATTAGGTCAGGAAATCACATGCGATGTATTCGCAGAAGGTGATAAGATTGATGCAACTGCTATTTCCAAAGGTAAAGGATATCAGGGCGCGATCAAGAGACATGGCCAGAGCGAAGGTCCTAAGACACATGGTTCCAAATATCATCGTCATGCTGGTTCTAATGGTATGGCATCTGACCCTGCTAAGGTTATGAAGGGTAAGAAGATGGCTGGACATATGGGACACGTTCAGGTTACAATCCAGAATCTTGAAGTTGTTCGTGTAGATAAAGAAAATAATGTTATTTTAGTAAAAGGTTCCGTACCAGGACCTAAGAAATCTTTAGTAGCATTAAAGACAACAGTTAAGGCTTAGGCTGTTAAGGAAGGAGGACTTAATAATGGCATCAGTAGCTGTTTATAATATGGAAGGTGCTCAGGTTAGCACAATCGAATTAAGCGATTCTATCTTTGCAGTGCCAGTTAACGAGCATTTAATTCATCAGGCTGTAGTAGCACAGCTTGCAAATAAACGTCAGGGAACACAGAAAGCAAAAACTCGCTCCGAAGTAAGCGGTGGCGGAAAGAAACCTTGGAGACAGAAAGGTACAGGACATGCCAGACAGGGTTCAACACGTGCTCCACAGTGGACACATGGTGGTATCGTTTTTGCACCAACACCACGTGATTACTCCGTAAAGATCAACAAGAAAGAAAAACGTGCAGCAATCAAGTCTGTACTTACTGCAAAGGTAAATGAGAATAAATTTATCGTACTTGATCAGTTGACATTGACAGAGATCAAGACTAAAGCAATCAAAGCTGTTTTAGATAACTTAAAAGTTGAAAAAGCTCTCATTGTTACAAAAGATGTTGACACTATGGTAGTAAAATCCGCAAACAACTTACCAAAGGTAAAAACTGCAGCTACACAGACAATCAATGTATACGACATTCTGAAATACGATACAATGGTTGTTACAAAAGAAGCTGTTGCAACGATTGAGGAGGTATACGCATAATGGCAGATTTAAAATATTATGACGTCATTTTAAGACCAGTCGTTACAGAAAAAAGTATGACTGCTATGGCAGAAAAGAAATATACATTCTTTGTGAATCCTGACGCAACAAAATCTCAGATCAAAGAAGCAGTAGAGAAAATGTTCGAAGGAACAAAAGTTGCAAAAGTTAACACCATGAACTTAAACGGAAAGAACAAACGCCGTGGTATGGTTTATGGAAAGACAGCTCAGAAGAAAAAAGCTATCGTTCAGTTAACAGAGGAAAGCGCAGACATCCAGATTTTTGAAGGTCTGTAAGATAAGTAGATTTATACGCATAAAAGCGTGACATTAAATATTCGGAAACGAAAGGAGTTAAGGTAATGGGAATTAAAACATATAATCCATATACACCTTCCAGAAGACATATGACCGGTTCCGATTTCTCTGAGATCACAAAAACAACTCCTGAGAAATCTTTAACATATTCTTTAAAAAAGAATGCTGGTCGTAATAACCAGGGTAAAATCACAGTAAGACATCACGGTGGTGGTGTTCGTAGAAAATACAGAATCATCGATTTCAAGAGAAATAAAGATGGTATCCCAGCAAAAGTTGTTTCTATCGAGTACGATCCAAACAGAACTGCTAACATCGCTTTGATCTGCTACGCAGATGGCGTTAAGACATACATTATTGCACCAGCAAAGCTTGAAGTTGGTATGACATTAATGAATGGACCGGAAGCAGAAGTACATGTTGGTAACTGCTTACCACTTGCTAATATTCCAGTTGGTACTGAAGTACATAATGTAGAGCTTTATGTTGGAAGAGGAGCTCAGCTCGTTCGTTCCGCTGGTAACTCTGCACAGCTTCTTGCAAAAGAAGGTAAATTTGCAACATTAAGACTTCCATCCGGCGAGATGAGAATGGTTCCAATTAACTGCCGTGCTACCATCGGCCAGGTTGGTAACGTAGATCACAACCTGATCAACATTGGTAAGGCAGGACGTAAACGTCATATGGGTATCCGCCCAACAGTACGTGGTTCCGTTATGAACCCTAACGACCATCCACACGGTGGTGGTGAAGGTAGAGCTCCAATCGGTCGTTCCGGACCAAGCACACCATGGGGTAAACCTGCACTCGGCTTAAAGACTCGTAAGAAGAATAAACAGTCTAACAAGTATATCGTTAGAACAAGAGACGGAAAGAACGTTAAATAATTAAGGAGGGACACACATGGCTCGTTCACTTAAAAAAGGACCATTTGCTGATAAAAGTTTATTAAAAAAAGTTGATGCGATGAATCAGTCCGGCGACAAGAGTGTTATTAAAACATGGTCACGCCGCTCCACAATTTTCCCTGATTTCGTTGGCCATACATTCGCAGTTCATGACGGAAGACGTCACGTACCTGTATATGTAACAGAGGATATGGTTGGACATAAATTAGGAGAATTCGTGGCTACCAGAACCTATAGAGGACATGGTAAAGACGAGAAGAAATCCAAAGTAAGATAGTTGAAACTGAAAGGAGGCTTCATTCATGGCTAAAGGACATAGATCTCAAATTAAAAGAGAGAGAAATGCAAATAAAGACACCAGACCATCTGCAAAACTTTCTTATGCTAGATGTTCTGTTACAAAAGCATGTTTCGTATTAGATGCAATCAGAGGCAAAGATGTTGAAACAGCTTTAGCAATTTTAGAATATAATCCAAGATATGCTTCTTCCCTCGTTAAGAAGTTACTTGAATCTGCAATCGCTAATGCAGAGAATAATAACGGAATGGACAAAGCAAATCTTTACGTAGCAGAATGCTTCGCAAATAAAGGACCTACAATGAAACGAATCAGAGCAAGAGCACAGGGTCGCGCTTACAGAATTGAAAAGAGACAGTGCCACATTACAGTTGTTCTGGATGAAAGATAAGGAGGTTCAAAATGGGACAGAAAGTTAATCCTCATGGCTTGAGAGTCGGAGTTATCAAGGATTGGGATTCAAGATGGTATGCTGAAAAAGATTTTTCAGACAATCTTGTTGAAGATAACAAACTTAGAAAATATATTAAAAATAAATTATACAGCGCTGGTATTTCCAGAACTGAAATCGAAAGAGCTTCTGATCGTGTGAAGATCATTATCCACACAGCAAAGCCTGGTATCGTAATCGGTCGTGGCGGTTCTGCTATCGAAGCTTTAAAGAAAGAACTTGAAAAAATCACTTCCAAGAAACTCATCATCGAGATCAAAGAAGTTAAGAGATTTGATGTAGATAAAGATGCACAGCTCGTTGCTGAAAATATCGCTCAGCAGCTTGAAAACCGTATCTCCTTCCGTCGTGCAATGAAATCCTGCATGCAGAGAACAATGAGAAACGGTGCACTTGGAATCAAAACATCCGTATCCGGACGTCTTGGTGGAGCTGATATGGCTCGTACAGAATTCTACAGCGAGGGTACTATTCCTCTGCAGACACTTAGAGCAGATATTGACTATGGATTCGCAGAAGCTGATACAACATACGGAAAAGTTGGTGTAAAAGTTTGGATCTACCATGGTGAAGTACTTCCTACAAAGGGTGCTAAGGAAGGGAGCGATAAATAATGTTAATGCCAAAAAGAGTAAAACGCCGTAAACAGTTCCGTGGTTCCATGGCTGGTAAGGCTACAAGAGGTAATAAAATCGTATACGGTGAGTATGGTTTAGTTGCACAGGATCCTTGCTGGATCAAGTCCAATCAGATTGAGGCAGCCCGTGTTGCTATGACTCGTCACATGAAGCGTGGTGGTAAAGTTTGGATCAAGATCTTCCCAGACAAGCCAGTAACAGCAAAACCTGCTGAAACTCGTATGGGTTCCGGTAAAGGTTCTCTTGAGTATTGGGTAGCAGTAGTTAAGCCAGGCCGTGTTATGTTTGAAGTTGCCGGAGTATCCGAAGAAGTAGCAAGAGAAGCTCTTCGTCTTGCAATGCACAAACTGCCTGTAAGATGTAAAATCATGTCTAAAGCAGATTTAGAAGATTAGAAGGCGGTGATACAGTGAAAACAAGTAAGTATGTAGAAGATTTAAGAACAAAATCCGTTGCAGAACTTAATGATGAATTAGTAGCTGCTAAGAAGGAATTATTTAACTTAAGATTCCAGAACGCAACAAATCAGTTAGATAACACAGCGAGAATTCGTGAAGTCAGAAGAAACATTGCCAGAATCCAGGGCATCATCGCTGAGAAGAGTGCTGAGTAATCAGGAAGGAGGAATTTGTTGTGGAAAGAAACCTTAGAAAAACTCGTGTAGGTCTCGTTACAAGCGACAAGATGGATAAAACTATCGTTGTTAGCGTTACAGATAATGTAAAACATCCTTTATACAACAAGATCGTTAAGAGAACATATAAATTAAAAGCTCATGATGAAAACAATGAGTGCAAAATTGGTGACAGAGTAAAAGTTATGGAAACAAGACCTTTATCCAAAGATAAGAGATGGAGACTTGTTGAAATCATTGAAAGAGCTAAATAGTTAGCACGGAAGGAGATAAGAACATGATCCAACAGGAATCAAGACTTAGAGTTGCTGACAATACAGGAGCAAAAGAACTTCTTTGCATCCGTGTTATGGGTGGCTCTACTAGAAGATATGCTAATATTGGTGACATCATCGTTGCTACTGTTAAAGATGCAACACCAGGTGGTGTTGTTAAAAAAGGTGATGTTGTGAAAGCCGTTGTTGTTCGTACAAAACATGGTGCTCGCCGTAAAGACGGTTCCTACATCAAATTTGACGAAAATGCTGCAGTTATCATTAAAGATGACATGAACCCAAGAGGAACACGTATTTTTGGACCAGTTGCTAGAGAACTTCGTGAAAAGAAATTTATGAAGATCGTTTCCTTAGCACCGGAAGTATTATAAGGAGGTATTTTCGTGGCTCAGAAGATTAAAAAAGACGATATGGTAAAAGTTATCGCTGGTAAAGATATCGATAAAGAAGGCAAAGTACTCTCTGTTGACGCTAAGAAGAACCGTGTAGTTGTTGAAGGCGTTAACATGCTTACAAAACATACAAAACCTAGTATGCAGAACCAGGCAGGCGGAATCATTCATCAGGAAGGTTCCATCGATCTTTCCAACGTTATGTTACTTCACAAAGGACAGCCAACACGTGTTGGATTTAAATTTGTAGATGGTAAGAAAGTTCGTTACGCAAAATCCACTGGCGAAGTTATTGACTAATGAGAGAGGAGGCTGACCAGATTGAGTAGATACAAAGAAATGTATGACAGCACTGTAAAGGCTGGCATGGTAAAAAAATTTGGCTATAAAAATGAAATGGAAATCCCTAAACTCGTAAAGATCGTTGTCAATATGGGTGTTGGTGATGCAAAAGATAATCATAAAGTACTGGAAGCAGCTGTAAAAGACATGGAAATCATCACAGGTCAGAAGGCTGTTATCTGTAAAGCAAAAAAATCTGTTGCTAACTTCAAATTGCGTGAAGGTATGGCAATCGGATGTAAAACAACCTTAAGAGGCGAGAAGATGTACGAATTCGCTGATCGTCTTATCAACCTTGCTTTACCACGAGTTCGTGACTTTAGAGGTGTTAACCCTAACGCGTTTGATGGTAGAGGTAATTATGCACTTGGTATCAAAGAACAGTTAATTTTCCCTGAAATCGAGTACGATAAAGTGGAAAAGGTTAGAGGTATGGACATCATCTTTGTTACAACCGCTAAGACTGACGAAGAAGCTCGTGAATTACTTACCTTATTTGGTATGCCATACGCAAAATAGTTAGGAGGATTTCTAATGGCTAAGAAAGCAATGAAAGTAAAACAGGCTCGCAAACAGAAATTCTCTACAAGAGAATATACACGTTGTAGAGTATGCGGCCGTCCACATTCCGTATTAAGAAAATATGGTATCTGCCGAATCTGCTTCCGTGAATTAGCATACAAAGGCCAGATTCCTGGAGTACGTAAAGCAAGTTGGTAAAATGATTAAGGAAGGAGGCAAACTAATATGTCTATGAGTGATCCTATTGCAGATATGCTTACAAGAATCAGAAATGCAAATACTGCAAAACATGATACAGTTGATGTTCCAACATCCAAAATGAAACTCGCTATCGCTGAGATCCTTTTAAAAGAAGGTTATATCAAGAATTTCGAGATCGTTGAAGATAAGACAATCCGTATTGAATTAAAATATGGTGCAGATAAGAATGAGAAGATCATTTCCGGTATTAAGAGAATCTCTAAACCAGGTCTTCGTATCTACACTGATGTTGAGAATATGCCTAAGGTACTTGGCGGTTTAGGTATCGCTATTATCTCTACCAATAAAGGTATCCTTACTGACAAAGAAGCTCGCAAAGCTAACGTTGGCGGCGAAGTTTTAGCATACGTTTGGTAAGATCTTATATATTTAACTACTGAAAACAGAAGAAGCGCAATATGCTTTTTCCGACAATTTAAGGAGGTGCACTATGTCACGTATAGGTAGATTACCTGTAGAAATCCCTGCTGGAGTAACAGTTGACGTAGCAGAGAATAATACAGTGACTGTAAAAGGTCCTTTAGGAACACTCGTTGAGTCCCTTCCTACAGAGATGGACATTAAAGTAGAAAACAATCAGGTCCTTGTTTCCAGACCAAATGATTTAAAGAAAATGAAATCCTTACATGGTCTTACAAGAACACTGATTTCCAATATGGTTACAGGTGTAACAAAAGGTTACTCCAAGGTTCTTGAAATCAACGGTGTTGGTTACAGAGCACAGAAACAGGGCAAAAAGCTGATCCTCTCCCTCGGATATTCTCATCCTGTAGAAATGGAAGACCCTGAAGGTCTTGAGACTGTACTTGAAGGTCAGAACAAGATCACAGTTAAGGGTATCAACAAACAGAAGGTTGGTCAGTACGCAGCAGAAATCAGAGAAAAGAGAAAACCGGAACCTTACAAGGGCAAAGGTATCAAGTATGCTGATGAAGTGATCAGACGTAAAGTTGGTAAGACAGGTAAGAAATAATTAGGAGGAAGTTGAAATGATTAGTAAGAAATCTAGAAAAGAAGCTCGTGTGAAAAAACACATGAGACTTCGTAACCGTATCAGCGGAACTGCTTCTACTCCACGTTTAGCAGTATTCAGAAGCAACAATCATATGTACGCTCAGATCATTGATGATGTCGCTCAGAAAACTCTCGTTTCTGCTTCTACTACACAGGCTGAAGTAAAAGCAGAGCTTGAAAAAACAAACGATAAAGCTGCAGCAGCATATGTTGGTACAGTAATCGCTAAGAGAGCTCTTGAAGCTGGTATCACAGAAGTTGTCTTCGATAGAGGTGGATTCATCTACCAGGGTAAGATTCAGGCTCTCGCAGATGCAGCTCGTGAAGCTGGTCTGCAGTTCTAAGCGAAGGAGGATAAGACATGAGACGCGAATTAATTGATGTAAGTCAGTTAGAATTAGAAGATACAGTCGTATCGATCAAACGTGTTACTAAAGTAGTAAAGGGTGGACGTAACATGCGTTTTGCTGCATTAGTAGTCGTTGGTGATAAAAACGGTCATGTTGGAGCTGGTTTAGGAAAGGCTATCGAAATTCCTGAAGCAATCCGTAAAGGTAAAGAAGATGCTACAAAGAAACTTGTGAAAGTTCCTGTAAATGAAGTAGGATCTATCCCTCATGACTTTATTGGTAAGTTTGGCAGTGCTTCCGTATTATTGAAAGCATCCCCAGAAGGTACTGGTATCATCGCTGGTGGTCCTTCCCGTG
>R25__coassemble_850_pt1 | contig 16818 bp, 13 predicted proteins | sample R25__metabat2_low_PE_006 | metagenome-assembled genome bin R25 | reverse complement strand
TTTTTTAATAGTATACCATTTTTCCTGGTGAATTGTGTTGAAAATGTGTATCATTACCATTTAAAAATTTTCATTTTTTTTAGCCCTGCTGTGAAAGGAATGCGTACTATATAGTGTAAGGCTTAGAGAAAGCCAAAGAGTTAAGAAAAGAAAAACAAAAAGAGAAAAACAAGAAGAGAAAAACAAGAAGAGAAAAGGAGAAAAGATTATGAGCGCAAATTTAGTAATTGATATTTTTTTAGGACTTTCATTTTTCATTCAGGGTGTTTCCGCATTGCTCAAAGGAGAAAATGACAGATTGGCAGTTTCCTTTATGAGAAGATATCCAAGCATTCGTGTTCTTAAATTCATGAAGGTGCATGGAATTGTTTGCACAACAGTAGGAGCCATCGTTTTAGTAGCTCCACTCATTAAGGCCGTTGGTTTTTCTACCATCATGTTAGGATTTGCCGGAGCATTATTACTGGTTTACCTTGCAGCATATATTTGGCTTTGCTTTATGAAATAAGATATCCATAGAGAATAAAGCAGCTTCAGTTCTTGAACAACATGATTTTACATGGAAGAAAAAAAGGAGGAAAAAACAATGTTCGTAAATATTTTAGTAATGACTATGGTAGTAGCTTTCTTAGCTTGGGGAACCATTAAGATTAGTCGAATCGGATAAAGATAGATCTCGTCCAGGAAGACTCCCACTTCAGGGTCTTCTTGAAAAAAAGAAGATGCAGCCTCGGCTGCCGGAATAAAAAACACTTGCCCCTGACGGCACAATTCATGTATGGATTGTGTCGTTTTTTTCGCAGTACCCAAAGCCCAAGTGCTATGTTGATCCGAATCTTCAAAATCTTCAGAAGGAAAAAAACGAATCGTAGATGTCAGAAATAATATTTGCTTTTTTATGAATATGTGTTACAATAAGTTTAAAAATATTACATATTTGTTAACATTTTTTGAAGAAAGGAGTTCATAAAAAACCACATAAGGCCGGAGGTTTCATATATTGTGACGTGACGGAAGTCCCATGCGTCTTCTATCAAGCCTTGCGGAGCAATTTCGAGCGCGTATCATAAAATGTGGAGTCGCGGTGTACGCGACATGGTGCTTCATCCCTTGTGGAGCGACGCATGTCGCATGGAAGTTTTTTATGAGATGTATTCTATGAAAAAAAAGCAGATAATCGGTAAGATGCTTCTGTTAGCCTTCGCATTTTTCTTCCTTTTTGCGGGGATGAAAATGGAGACACAGGCAGCATCGACAAAAATTGTGAAGGTTTCGGTGAATAAAGCAAAACAGACTCTGAAGGTTTCTTATAAGAATAAAGAATTATATACCATAGCCTACAAGAAGGAGAAGGTATACGCCTATGTGGATATTCTTTATGGATATAAGGGGCCGGGATCCAAATATAAGAAGTCATCCAGCATTCGTATGGATATGGGTGAGAAAGCCACACGAATCGGTGTGACACCTAGTGGCAAGTATTCGATTCTTACGCAGAATGGTAAGTTCTACTTTGTTAAGACGAAGTACCTGTCATCCACCAAACCAGAGAGTAAGTTATCCAAGAAGTTATATACGGCCTATCGCTTTAAGAGAAAGGGTGTCCTCCATTGGAATGGTTGGCGTTGGACCTGGTATTCTCAGAGAGTACTACCGGGCAGAGGCTTACACATTCCGGGCAGACATGTCGACTCCATGGGTTATGTCTGTGATGAAGACGGATATATCTGTCTGGCATCGGGCAGACTGCGTAAGGGAACGATCGTAAAGACGCCATTGGGTAAGAAAGGTAAGGTATATGATTCCGGTTGTGCCAGAAATACACTGGACGTATATACGAACTTTTAGAGAAATCGCGTGTGCAGCTCAGATACGAGATGTGTCTACGAATTTTTAAAAATACATAAAGGATTTTACAGAGGAAAAAATGTGTCGGAGAGAAAAGAACATTTTTTCCTCTTTTTTTTCAAAGGCGTACCATTCCATGCGGAGCAATTCCTACACAAGGCACGCCCTGCGGGTGATACGTGTGAGTCGTTCCCTTTTTGGTGCGACGAAAGGTCCCGGAAGAGTTTCCATAGAGAAAGGAATTCATACATGAAAAAAGAAAAAATTAAGATAAATCTACTATTATTTCTATGCACCGGCTTGTTCTTATATGCCCTGTGTCATCTGTGGAGTGATTATCGTGCTTACAAAGAAGGAGAAAGGGAGTATGAGCAATTGCAAGAATATGTCTCCGATGAGGGGGATGATTCCAATGATTACAAGGGGGATAACATGGGGGATACGGTGGATAAATCCATGGTCACATGCCCCATTACGGTGGATTTCTTCGAATTACAGAAGAAAAATCCCGACATCGTGGGATGGATCTACATTCCGGATAGCAGGATTAACTATCCGGTCGTTCAGGGAAAGGATGATCAGTATTATCTTCATCATACTTTTGAAAAGAAGAGTAATTTTACCGGATCGATCTTTATGGAAGCAGAATGCGATGGGGACTTTCAATCGGATAATAGCATCCTTTATGGTCATAATATGAAGAATGGCAGTATGTTTGGTAAGTTAAAATGGATGTATGATGTGAATTATAATGATAAAGCGGATTACCTGGAGCATCCCTATATCTGGATCCTGACGCCGGAGAGGCAGATACGTTATGAAATCTTTGCGGTAAGGGAAATCCGTCTTGATCGGAAGGCAGATCAGGAGGTTTATCTCATAGATATTTCGGCAGGAAACCCAGGGAAGGATTCTGTAGATAAGTCGGCAGAAAACCTGGGGAAGGATTCCGTAGATATTTCGGCAGGAAACCTGGGGAAGGATTCCACAAATGAGTCGGCAGGAAACCTGGCTAAAGAGAAATTTCTGGAATATCTACAGGAGCAAAAGAGTAAATCTCAGTATGATACCGGGGTAGAGGTAAGCGATGCCCTCTCCATGCTGACATTATCAACCTGTACCTCCACGACGGAGGATGGAAGATTTGTGGTTCAGGCGATTCGGTGTGAGTAGGATTCATTATCATCGTGAGGCAAAGGCAGGAGAGTGAAAGCATACCTGCATGATTGAGAGAATACATGTGAACAGTTAAAAATGAAAAAACAGTAATCTGCAAGGGCCAGGAATCAGGCACTGCAGATTACTGTATTTTTTTAGCGATAATTCCATATTGCAGTATAATTCTCTTCACATGCCGGAAGATCAGGGAATAATTTCTTTAGCATGGTCAGACTGCTGTCGCTCTGTGGATTGATCTTTACGGAACAATCCTTATAATGTGTAAGAAATTCTCTACATGCCTGAAGAAATGGGGCTCTTAAATATTCCGGCTTGCTGGAATAGATATAGCTGATGGCATAGGATTTCTCTGTAATCTTTTCCGTGAGTATCAAGGCAGTAATCTCATTTCGCACCAGGCTGCATAAGCTTAAGTCTTTTTCACAATTTTTCTCAAATTGGGATCTGTCATCTATGATAAACAGACCTTTCTCCTTCTGCTTCTGATAGAAGTTTGTACGAACTGCAGAGCTTAAGTCGCAAAATGGTATGGTAAAATCCTTTGGGTTCTGATGGGAGAGAAATTGCTGTAATTTCTTGGATGCAGCCATGGTTTGTCCATCAATCAGATAAGTGTCATTATTTCTTTCCAGATCAAAAGAATCGAAATGGTCAAAAAATTCCTTGAGATATCTTGCGGAACTGGAGAAATCAATCTCGACCGGTTTGAAAGAATTTTGATCTTCGATATAACCAAGAAAGGTTTCCAGTAACATGGTGCCGATTCCAAGACGACGATAATCATTCCCAACATAAAGCCATCTTATCGCATAGCGATCAAGCTCTTCTGTGTAAGCGAGAACACCGATCACGTCATCGAGTTCATCATCAATGTAGGCGAACATCTCCCAGTTGGATTGCTGTCGACTGGTTCCTTCCGGTAATAAGCGAAGGCACTTTTTAAAATTCTCTTCATTTTTATTTGGATCAATTAAAGTAAGCATATCTATCCTCTCTTTTTTGCATTATGGAGAAATCCGAAGTTTTTACTTTCTATATTTTTGTCTATCGGAAAATAGGAAACTACCATTGCAGGCATATTTTGCTTTAAGAAAATGGCAGATTCTGTAATCAGGATTCCGGTATTATTTTAGCATGAAAACATGTCTGGCGCATCATAAAATATGGGAGAATCTCCTCTACAAGATCAAATCAATTGCAGGGATTACCGGATATGTAATACAGACCGAAATCATGATCGGGATGGCAATGTGTCAAATCAATTGCAGGGATTTCAGAATATATAATCCCACAGTCAGTGTGAAGCCACTGAGTAAGGTGGTCAGCATCACCACACTGGAGGTGAGAGTTCCTTCATGGTTCATATTCCGGGCCATGACATAGCAACTGACGGTGGTAGCGGAACCTAGCATGATAAAGATGGCTACCAGGGATTCCTCACGGAAACCAAAGCGAATCGCAATCGGTAAGAAAATCAACTCGAATCCCACTAACTTGATAAATGCAGCAAGCGCAGCATATCGACCGGTGGAAAGCGCTTTTTTGAAATCAAAGGTGGCACCCATGGCCATAAGACCAAGCGGGGTAGCGGTTTTTCCCAGATTATTTACCACTTTTCCGAAGATGACCGGCCAAGGAAGCCCAAGCGCCGACCAAAGCATGCCAAGGAATATGGAGATAATGATGGGATTGGTAAGAATTCCCTTCAAGGTTTTAAAGAGGAGATGCTTATCAAGCCCTTCTCTTTCTGCCTTGAAGACAGAGAGAACGACCACTGCCATAATATTATAAAGAGGCACACTTCCGATGATCATCAGAGGCCCCATCTCGGAATTCCCGTAGATATTCTGGATGAAAGCAAGCCCTAGAATCGCTGCACTGCTGCGGTAAGAAGCTTGAATGAACTCACCCTGGATGCTTTTCTCCTTCCATAAAAAGGAAAGAGCAATCACACAGCTGATGCTGATCAAAGTGACGGCAAAACAAAAGAAGATGAATCTTACATCCCATACCTTTTCAAAATCGACCGTCGCCAGATTCTCAAAGACCATGACCGGCAGCGCAGCTCTGAAGACAAAGGTATTCATTTTCGATGCAAATACATCGTCGATCCAACCAATTTGATGAAAGAGATAACCCAAAACCATCATGAAGAAGATCGGCATGGTGGCATTCAGGCTAAAAATCAGATTTTCCATAATAAGAGATCCTTTCTGAAAATATATCGATACCGATAAATTAACCTTACATCAAATCGGATGAAGTGACAAGCGATTTATTCTACGACCTTCAATCCTGTTTCTAAGAAGGTCGACAGGAAGGTGTCACGTCCCTCATTTAATTGGATGGTTACAAAATCAGCGGCATTGACTTCAGAAGGATCTTCCTCCATTTTCTTGAACTTATTCTCAGGATGGAGAAATGCATCTTCTTCGTCCACTTTTTCTGCTTCCTTTTGTTCCTTGGATAGATTTTTTGCTTTTTCTGCTTCCTCTTGTTCTTTTAATAATTTTTTCTTTCTTTTTTCCTTGGTTACTTTCTCCTTCATCTCCGCAAAATGATCCAGAAAATGTAGGGTCTTCTTCTGGTATGCGTCTTCTAAGCTGGATTTTACAGCATTTAATCTTTCTTCCATGGCAGAAAACTCTTTTTTACTGAGCTTACAATCCGCTAATAGGAAGCGAATCATTTCCATATCTAAGTTCTGGATGGCATCGTAGGTCTTCTGATCGATATATTTATAACTACATACACCGTTTACATCCCGTAAAGCAGGAAGCCGGTTATAGCCTTTGGTAATGGTTTTGGCATTCATGCTGCCGAAGCTCATATCATTATCGATACCTGTTACACCGATAATACGATTTTCATTCTGCGGATCTAGCTGGATGAACACATTATCGCCATGGCGGTCGCCTTGTCCACAAATCTGATCTAAGAGCTGCAGGCGAAGTATCTGCTGCATGGCTTCCGGAGTGATTTCCGGTTTGATGTCGTTTTCTTTCCATTTTTTTATCATACTATATAAGCCTTTTCCTTGTGCTTTATCTTGTACGATGGCACCCTTTCCGCTATATGGTCCCTTTGTAAATTGGTACATCACAGATTTTGTAACCAGATTTTTTCCAAAGCCCAGTATCATATTCATACGGGTGGTTGCAACATTTCTATAAGCAAGAGGGGCATCCGGTTCAATCGTATTATAATGTTTGACTTTATATACACTTGCCATCTGATCCGTGAGTTCAAGCATATGATTGAAATTTTTTCCAATAGGTATTCCATGCTCAATAAATTGCAGGAAACTAGTGTAGAAAATATGATTTTCCTGGATGCCGAAGTTCTTTGCGATATCCGTAAAATCATTTTTTACGGATTCTTTCGGAAAATTACGCTGCCTTCTTTGAAATGGATCTTTTGATAGTCCGTAGCTTAGGCTTAGTGTCAGAAATCTTTTTATAGTTTTCTGGAAATTTGTCTTAAAATTTTTAAGACATTTCTCTTTGAGATTTTTTTTCTCTTCCTCCGTCATAGTATCCTTAACAGCTGCCTCATATTTTTCCAGCAAGACGGATGATTTTGCTAGATCAATGTTTTCCAAATTCTTTAATAGTTTCTTTAATTCTGTGTCAAAGGTCTTCCAGACGTCTGCTTGGTAATCCTTGTTATCTTTCGGGATTGTTTGGGAAAAATTCTGAATCAGATCTAAGAATTTTTCTTCCTTTGCCACTTTGATGACTTTTTCCTCTTCTTTTAGATTGCCTAGAAATACGCTACTGTTGTTTCCCCCGTGCAATGCTGTCAGTGGCGTTTGTACCGTACGAGATTCTCTTAGTACATCTTCCAGAGTATAATGCTGCTTAATGCTTTCCGTATCTTCCATTAATTCATCGCTCAGACGTTCCAGTGCATGACGAAAGCGAGTTTTTTCCTTTTCACAGATTGTGCGAATGGCGATGACATAGTTTCTTCGGTCGCGGCCATCTCCGAACTTCCATCCTTTATGACTTGCTTCGTAATCTTTACAGGCATCGATGAGATTTTGATATTTTTCCGACATCATTTTCTCAATCTGCACTTTTCGTCTCGGGCTGAAGATATCTCCTTCCTTTACCAAAGGTAAGGAAAAGGCCTCACACATATCCAGCATACATAGCTTAACTTTTTTCATGGATGTGGAATCCCGTCCCTTGTATAAACTATCATTTAATTGAAGAAAATTGCGATTTAAGCTCATGTGTTCCTTCATCGTGTTCTTGTTCTGATAAGCGAACAGGTTTTGATTTTCGGCCTGTCTTTCGACCATAGGATTATAGAAAGCCTTACGGTGTTGGAGCTGCTTCATATTTAAGCTTGTGAAATAACTTTGCTGTTCCTGATGATTTAATGTGCGTAAATGCTCTAAGTTCGTTGTCAGATCCGAATGATAATTCTCTTGATTTTGTTCCTTTTGCATTTGAGCTAGTAAATTTTCGAAATGTCCCATACTTTACCTCCTATTTCCTATTCTGAAAGAAATATCTGTCTCTTATATTAACTGATATGAAAATGCTTCTTTTCGGAATACATTCTGAAAGAAATATCCATCTCCTATATTAGGTGATATGAAAATGCTTCTTTTCGGAATACATTCTGAAAGAAATATCTATTTCTTAGATTAACTGATATGAAAATTCTTTTTTCGGAATACATGGAAATTTTCCATGATATTCTTTCTATTTATTTATACGTGGAAGGAGGGGAGAGGGAGAAGGGATTCATTCCTTAAAATTCGCCCAATATCATCTTTATCTCTTCTATTCCTGCCTGCGTATTAAATTTTATAGAGACAAACAAAAAGGGATGGTGTGCATGAAGTAGGAATATCGCCACTTCTCTGGAACAATAATTATCCATGTTCTTGGGAATGATTTGACACGATATTTCTATATGATAAAATAAAATCAATCGACTTTGCATGGATTGCGAAATGGACTGCGAAGTCAATGTATGGAATTTTTTGGGGAAGAGTAAGTATGAAGAGATTATATAATTGGGAGAGTAAGCATGAGGAGATTATATAATTGGGAGAGTAAGCATGAAGAGATTGTTTGATTGGGAGAATAAGCATGAAGAGATTATTTGATGATAATAACTGGCGGATTCAGAAGTCTATGATGGCGGTCCTGTTGATCTTCTATCCGATTCTGACAGTGATATTTTTGGCCTTACGTGGAATTTCTTCTATAGAGAGGAATTTTCTCTTTAGTATCGCCCTGAATTTATCGGGGATGGTCGTCTGCCTTTTTCTGTTCATGAGTTTTGTAAGAGGACGGAAAAAGAGGAATCTTCGGACCATATGTTTTACCTATCTTCTTGGTTTTACGGCCCTGGAGATGTTTTTAACCAGTGTCAGCTATCTGATTCCGGTCTATGGTTCCTGGGCCATGCTTCTTATGCTGGTGGAGACTATTTTAGAAATCTCTGCGGTTCTTATGTCGATTGTATTCCTGACTTATCTCCATGAATTATCAGAAGAGGAGGCGCCCATTTTAAGGAAAATATATAAGGCTATTTTGGTAATTTCTATCCTTGCCATCTTGCTGATCCTTGGTAATGTGTATGGTCATTATCTCTTTTATATTCAGGATGGAATGTATATAGAAACCAGCTACTATAAGCTGTATACTTTTTATCCGGTAGCGACCAATCTCCTTTATCTCGTCTTTCTTTTAAAGATGAAGATTTCAATCACCAGTAAAAGGGTACTAGCGACCTTCATTCTTCTGCCTACGATCGGTATCGTCATTTATTGCCTTACCCAGATTACGTTAATCTATCCAGCCATGTTATGTTCCTTGGTTTTTATCCATGGTTATCTCTTCACGGCCCAGGAGGCAGAATTGATCAAAAGTAAGCTGGCCTTGGTGAGCAGGGAGAATGAACTTTTACGTGTGAAAAATGAACAGGTTCGTGTGGAAACAGAGCTGAATGTTGCGGCCCGGATTCAAAGTCAGGTATTGCCAAAGATCTTTCCACCCTTCCCTGTTTATGATAATTTTGATCTTTATGCATTTATGCAGCCGGCCAAGGAAGTGGGAGGCGATTTCTATGATTTCTTCCTGATTGATTCCGATCATATAGGTCTTGTGGTTGCGGATGTATCCGATAAAGGAGTTCCGGCAGCCTTATATATGATGGTTGTCCGCACCATGCTAAGAAATATTGCGATGCAAGGTCTGTCGCCGGCAGATGTCTTGCATCAGGTGAATCAGCAGCTGTGCGAAGGGGAGAATGATATGGATATGTTTGTCACCGTATGGTATGGCATCTATGAAATATCAAGTGGTAAGCTGACCGCGGCCAATGGAGGACATGAATATCCCATCCTTCGTTCTCCGGATGGAACATATCGCTTATACAAAGATCCACACGGATTTGTGCTTGGTGGTTTAGAGGGAGTTCGCTACCGAAACTATGAGCTGACATTAGCCCCGGGAAGTGCGATTTTCATCTACTCTGACGGTGTGCCTGAGGCCAGAAATGGCAAGCAGGAGTTTTTCGGCATCGAGCGAGCCCTGAAAGCCTTGAACCAGGAGAAGGATGTGGAAAGTAAGCAACTGATTCAACATGTTTATGAGACGATCAAAGAATTTACCATGGATGAGCAGGCCTTCGATGATATCACGATGCTTGTCCTGCAGGTGAAGTGATCGTGGATGAATATTTCTGTCATTCTTACAATATTAATGCAGCGTATATCATCTATCAACAATATTGCTCGTCAACGTATGTCATTCTTACAATATGAATGTAGCATATATCATCACTTATGGAGCGACGCATGTCGGATGGAGATTTTATTAATTGAGATTATATTATACTTTTGGTATAATTATATATATGATTTATAAAGATAGGAGGAATATCTTATGAGAAAAGAAATGAACGAAAACGAAATGGAGCAGGTCGTTGGTGGTTTAATTAATGGTGAGTATTATACGGTAACCGATACGAAAAATTACCTTGCACTTCGTAATGATTGCAAATACGATGATTCCAATGAAATCGCTCGTCTGCATAATGGCCAGAAGGTTCAGATTATCGCTACCGGTGAGAATGGATATGTTATGGTTGACCCAGGTATCGGTCCTGGCATCGTAGGCTATGTAAATGAGAAATATTTAAAATAATCGTAACTTCTATATGGTGTAAAAGTCGGTTATGCTCCTTCCACTCTTTCCTAGTGATGAGGGTAGCATGACAGTAACGGAGTATCGAGAGTAGCTTTGCAAGATATTCCATGCCGAAGGCATAGAAAAAGTGAAATACCGGCAGTATGCCGGATGTGTAAAAAAGAGAGCGTAATGCTCTCTTTTTTTATTATATAAAACCCTCCGGAGGGAGGTGTAGCTTCGCGCGTGGAACAAAAAAACAGGGATTCTTGTGCCGAATTCGAGCTGAAAGAAGGGAGGCCCACCCAAGAGAGAAAAAACGGGCTGAAGGGTGGAGAGATGAATAGCTCAAAAAAAAAAAGAGGCCCACCCTTCCGTGCGAAAACGGGTTCAAGGGTGGACGTGAGAGGAAAAAAGAAAAAATCATCCTCCACCCCTCAAGGCGAAAACGGGCTCAAGGGTGGGGATGATAGTTTTTTCTGTGGAGGAAGCCTGTATTATCCCAGATAATCCATGGCTACCTGAGTATAAACAGCCACATTCCTGACAATGGCTTCTTCATTAAATAAGATTTCCGGATTATGCTGGCCACGTCTCTTGGAAGGGTCCTCTACACCGGCTCCCATGATAAAGTAACAGGAAGGTACTTTCTCGGAGAAACGAGCAAAGTCTTCCGAACCGATCAGGTGTAGTCCATCCTGGAAGTCTTCCACCGCACCAGATCTCTCGGCACTGGCCAGAGCCTGTTTGGTAAAAGTCTCATCACACATGAGACAAGGAACATCACTCAGAGTCTCAATCTCGCAAGTACAACGGTAGGCAGCTGCCACAGCAGGAACAATCTCCTTGATACGGGAACTTAATAGACGTCCAATCTCCGGCTCAAAGGTACGCAGAGTGCCCTGTAAGATGGCTTCTTCCGGGATGGCATTGGCAGCCTGACCGGCAGTGAATTGTCCGATGGTCAGAGCAGCTTCCTGGGTTGGAGGGCATTCTCTTGCCAAGAGAGCCTGCAGTGCCAGATATACCTGTACACCGGCATTGATCGGATCAATACAACGTTCCGGCTGGGAACCGTGACCTCCCTTTCCATGCAAGGTGATTTTAAATCCATATACTGATGCCATCGGACGCATGCCATATAAGATTCTTCCGCAATCGTATTCTGCAAAGGCATGCATGGCAAAAGCGGCATCCACCTTCGGATTCTCTAAGATGCCGGCCTGGATGCTGGCTTGAGCGCCGGCAAAGATTTCTTCTCCAGATTGGAATAATAATTTTACACTTCCGTGTAATTCAGATTCATGCATTTTTAATAAAGCAGCGACACCCAACATGGTGGCTGCATGCAGATCATGGCCACATCCATGCATGCAGCCGTTGGTGGAAGCGTATTCCAGGCCGGCAGGCTCCTCAATGGGCAGCCCGTCCATATCTCCGCGTAGGAGAATACAAGGGCTGCCCTGACCGAGCGTCGCAGTGATACAGGAGATATCCGATAATACCGTGTGCTCGATATTCATTTCCTTTAATTGCTCACTAACATAAGCTACCGTTTGAGGTAATTCCAGACCGACCTCCGGAATCTGGTGCAAATCCCGACGCCAGGTGATTAATTTTTCCTCGAGTGATTTGGCTTCTTGATAATATGACATACTTTTTCCTCTCTTCCTTCAAATCTGTTTGAATGATCGCTGAAATTATTATATTGAATGATAGTTTACCTTATAGAATGAGTTATGACTCATTGTAATGATTTGACTATGGCTAATATGATTCTTCTGTTTTAAAAGACATAGAGAATCAATCGTAGTATCTCTTTTTGACATTTCGGAAAATCCATAATTCAAAATTATGGAAATGTATACAAAAAAAGTACTATTTATTCATGATATCACAATTTTTCATAAGGAGTTTGATGAATTTTTTTACGAAAAAGACATCATTTTACGGTTCTTTCTTCGCAAGGACACTTGTGAATCATATAACACTATGTTACATTATTAAAGTAATATAGTAAAGTGATAGAATATATTAGCGTTATATTTTGTCATTCGCTGACTCTCCGGTGAGAGAAGAATAGGAGGAAAAAATGAATGCATTACAGATTGCAAACAGCTTCCCGATGTGGATCGCATGTGGACTTGCGGTAGCTGTTGTCGTAGTTCAGGCTGTACTTTTTGCCATCAAGGCTTATGGTGCAGGTAAGAAGGTTGGTTTAACAGAAAAGCAGATGAAGAAGGCGATGAAGAGTTCTGCCATCACATCCATCGGTCCATCTGTCGTTATTTTAAGTGGTATGTTATCCTTACTGATCACAGTGGGTGGTCCGGTTGCCTGGATGCGCCTTTCCATGATCGGTTCCGTTATGTTCGAATCTTTGGCAGCTGGTATCGGTACTAATGTTGTTGGTGTTCAGCTTGGTGTAGATGAACTGACAAATGAAGCATTGGCTATGGCCGTGTGGACCATGGTTTTATGTTCCATCGGCTGGGTTATCTTCGCTTCATTTTCTGCAAACCGTATGGATAAGATTCAGAATAAGCTCGGTGGTGGCGATGCGAAGAAGCTGATCGGTATCTCCGTTGCCGCTGTTATTGGTGTATTCTCCGCTATGTGCGCTCAGCATCTTGTTAAAGTATTGCAGTTTGATCCGGAAACCAAGGCTTTTACAGGAGTTGGATTTAGCCCGAATGCTTTGGCTTGTGTACTTGGCGCTTTATTTATGGCCATTATGATGAAAGTTTCTGAGAAGGTTCCTGCTCTAAAAGAATGGAATCTTACCATTTCCATCCTCGCTGCCATGATCATTGCAGCGGTAGTTGCAGCATAAATGATGAAAACGGTCTGTTGGTATCGCGGATCTCTAAGAATGATCAGGATATCAAAGATTGATAGGATATCTAAGATTGATCAGGATCTCTAAGATTGATCAGGATATCAAAGATTGATAGGATATCTAAGATTGATTAGGATATCAAAGATTGATAGGATATCTAAGATTGATTAGATCTCTAAGATTGATCAGGGGTATCTAAGATTGATCAGAATCTTTAAGATTCATCATAGAATCGGAATAGCATAGGTGACGATGTCATCATCCTATTTGCTTTTGAACAATGATTTTAAGGAGAATAATTCATGAACGAAAATAAAGATTTTTTTGAGAAAGAGTATATGCCGAAGATGAATAAGATCGGTAAGATCACAAGTGCTCTCGGCGTTATCGTAGCATTTTTACCAGCATTGGTGCTGGCTGTGGTATATGGTATCCTTCCGAAGCCGGCAGCTTTATTAACGGCATTCATCGCAGGTGCCAGTTCCTTTGGTGTCCTCTGGTTTGTAGAGCCAATCTCCTACTTTACCGTACTTGGTCCGGTCGGAACTTATATGGCTTTCTTATCCGGTAATATTTCTAATATGCGTGTCCCTTGTGCTTCCATGGCCCAGGTATCTGCAGAGGTTGATCCGGGTTCCGAACAGGGTTCCATCATTGCCACACTTGGTATGGCAGTTTCCATCGTGATTAATGTTTCCGTGCTTACGATCGGTGTAATCGCAGGAAGCTCTATCCTTTCCATGCTTCCGGCCAGTGTGACAGCGGCTCTTAATTACCTGCTCCCAGCCCTTTTTGGTGCTTTGTTAGTTCAGTTTGGTATGAGCAAGAAATTACATTCCCTTGGTATTTTGCTCTTCGCATTTTTGATCAATGTAGGACTTAATTTTGGAGTATTTAGCTGGCTGCCAGGTGCTTCCAATTATCTCGGTATTCTCACCAGCGTATTCCTGTCCATCGCAGTCATGATCGTAACTTACGATAAGGCGAAGAATTAGTATATCTATATCGGATTAGGAGGAAAAATGATCATTAAACAAGCGATATATGACGAGGTGCAGGGCCTGAATCATACCCTGCAGACCGTCAGCAGACAGCTGTGGAAGAATCCGGAAACCGGTGGAAATGAAAAAAAATCTGCAGCATATTTACGTAAAGTGTTGGAAAAAGAGGGATTTACTCTCGTGGAAAATGAAAAGATGCCCCACGCATTTTATGCGGAGTACGGAAAAGGTTCTCCGGTGATTGCTGTCTTGGGAGAATATGATGCTTTACCTGGCTTATCCCAGAAAGCCTGCTCGACCAGAGAAGCGGTGGAGGAAGGTGGACCGGGTCACGGATGCGGACATAATCTGATCGGTTCTGCAGACTTGGTGGCCTCCATTGCCATTAAGCGTTTTCTCGAGTCCTCCGGTGTATCGGGAACCGTGCGTTTTTACGGCTGTCCGGAGGAGGAATTACTCTGTGGCAAGGTGAAGATGATCGCAGATCATATGTTTGATGGATGTGATGTGGGCCTTAGCTGGCATCCGATGGACGCCAATCTTTCCCATGATAAGGCATATTTGGCCAATACTTCCATGAAGTTTTATTTTTCCGGAATTACCAGCCATGCGGCATTCGCACCGGAGCGTGGCAGAAGTGCCCTTGATGCGGTGGAACTTACCAGCGTGGGATGTAATTATTTAAGAGAACATGTTGTTGACAAAACGAGAATTCATTATACCACAGATAGTGGTGGATTTGCTCCGAATATCGTACCGGATAAGGCTAGTGCATGGTATTTTGTCCGTGCTCCTCATATGAGTGATGTGCGTGATACGGCAGCTCGTGTGGAAAAGGTAGCCAAAGGTGCAGCCATGATGACCGATACTACAGTAAGGGTGGAGCATGGCTACGGTTGCTGTGAATTCCTGGAGAATACCACATTTGGTGAGCTTACTTATCTCAATATGATCGAAGCGGATGGTCCGAAATATACCCAGAAGGAACTGGATCTGGCAGCGGAGCTTCAGAAGACTTTAAGCCCTGCTATTGTGGAGAAGATGCAGGCAACCTATGGTAGTACAAGTCCGGCCATGTTTATGGGTGTCGGTTCCCGTGAGATGTCGAAGGATTGTGTTATGAATGCTTCTTCGGATACCGGTGATGTCAGCTTTATCATGCCGACCGGATTGTTCACGACGGCTTGCTGGCCGGTTGGCTGTGCGCCACATACCTGGCAGACTGCAGCCAGTGCAGGTACTACCATTGGAGAAAAGGGTGCCTTGTATGCGGCCAAGATTCTGGCCGGTACGGCTTATGATCTTTTGATGAAGCCGGAATGGCTGCAGAAGATCAAGAAAGAGTTCGAGGAGAGAAAAGATCCGAATTATAGCCCGATGCTGAGCGATGAATAACTTGTGATAAAATAGAAAACCACGGAGTATTACACTAATGTGACCGCGGATCGTGGCCACGATATGGTGTAATAAAAGATGAAATTACGAAAAATACAGTAAATAATAAAAAAACAGCCAGTCCCAATACATCACAAAAGGGGCTGGCTGTTTTGATTTTAGTTACAGTTTTACTTGCAAGTTCGCATTAATTGTTGCTGGTTGGAATCATGGATGCAATCTTACCTGCAAGCTCATGGATGTTCTGTGTCTGAAGAACAACTCTGCCAGGACCAACAACTCTGGTAAGAGTGAGGCCTTCACCGCCAAGAAGAATATTCTTCATACCCTTTACCATCTCTACTTCGTATCTCATACCATCCTGGAATGCTACCACATTTCCTGTGTCGACTAAGAGTTCTTCACCAGGAGCAAGGTCCTTAGTTACCATGTTACCATCGACTTCGAGAAAAGCCATACCACTTCCGGAAAGTTTCTGAAGGATAAAGCCTTCGCCACCGAAAAGACCAGCGGAAATCTTCTTGGTAAATGCGATTTCAAGATTTACAGAGCTCTGTGCAGCAAGGAAAGCACCTTTTTGGCAGATCAATGGGCCGGACTGACCGATATCAACCGGCATGATTTCTCCTGGTACTGTGGAGGAGAATGCGATGTAAGAATCCGGAGCAGTTGCTTTATAGGTTGCCATAAAGATGGATTCACCGGCAAGCATTCTGCCTAAGCCCTTTAAGAGACCACCCTTGGAATTAGTGGACATCTGCACCCCTCTGCTCATCCAGCACATACCGCCGGACTGTGTGTACATTTCCTCACCTTTATTCATCGTAACTTCTACTGCTGGCATTACATTTCCTTTAAGTTCGTATTTCATTGTCTTCCTACTCCTTTTCTTTTATTATAAGTATTATTTTATCCTAACATATAGGATTTGTAAAATGATGATTGCTAAAAAATGAGAGGTCCTCCTCTTAGTTTACAGATGCGGAATAGCCATCATCATCCAATGATTTTCGATTTTTCTTTTTCTTGATTTAAGCCTTACATATAATAGTACGCAGAGTTTTGCCAGGTGGGCTAAAGTTTTTTGAAGATTTTCTGGATTTTTTCTTGCGGAGGCAAGCAACTTGTATTATGCCACAACCATAGTTCTTTTTTTCAGCTGCTCTTGATAGTTATGTTGGGATAATTGATAGGAATCGGTGTCCCGGGCATTCCTTCCCAGTTCGAAATCACGATCAATCCGATTCGCTCTTTGCTTCGCCACACCATGATACACTCTGTCATTATCTAAATCTTCTAATCTTATTTCATTGTCTCCATAATATGCCGGAATCCTTAAGGAGAGTCTTAATTGATCCATATAAGATTTTAATTTACCAAGCAGGAATATTCTTGTGGTACG
>R25__coassemble_842_pt1 | contig 16911 bp, 16 predicted proteins | sample R25__metabat2_low_PE_006 | metagenome-assembled genome bin R25 | reverse complement strand
GTCAAGAAAAGCTTATGATATAAAAAATGAATTTCTAAGAAAGTTTCTAAGCGGAAAAATATATTGACAATTAAAATAGGGAATAGTATATTTAGAACATCATGAGATAGTACATTTGATATGGAAAAAGGAGATAATTCTGATGTTAGAAAAAATGAAAGAAATCATTGCGGAACAGCTCGGGATTAGTGAGGACGAGATTAATCTCGATACTTCTTTTAAAGAAGATTTGGGTGCAGATTCCCTTGATTTATTTGAATTAACGATGGCTTTGGAAGAAGAATATGATTTAGAGATTCCGGCTGAAGAGCTCGAGACCATCGAGACAGTGGAGGATGTGATCGAATATCTTAAGTCCAAAGGCATTGATGATTAATTAAAATTTTGATGTAAGCATCAGGATAGGTATTGAAATATAAGTCAATACCTATTCTTTTTCGCCATAGCGTAAAAACTAGGTCCGGCCAGAAGGCATGCCAAGTCATTGACACAGTTTTCTTAAGGATAGCATTCAAAAAACATGCCGGTGGCATGTTTTTTTCCATAGAAAAGACTTTGAATTTCCTAGTATATCGTTTATAATAGTAGTAATGTAGTTTTTTAGTGAATGATTTATTTAGATAGAGTATGAGACGAAAGGAGATACCCATGGCAACAGATATTGGAATTGATTTGGGTACAGCGAGTATCCTCGTATATGTAAAAGGGAAAGGTGTTGTATTAAAAGAGCCTAGTGTTGTGGCTTTTGATGTTGATACAAGAAAGATTAAAGCAATTGGTGAAGAAGCAAGATTAATGATTGGTAGAACACCAGGTAACATTGTAGCAGTGCGTCCTTTAAGACAGGGTGTAATCAGTGATTATTCTGTTACAGAGAAGATGCTTAAGTATTTTGTACATAAAGCAGTTGGTAAGAGCTTGTTTGGAAGAAAGCCACGCATTTCTGTCTGTGTACCTAGTGGAGTCACAGAGGTAGAAAAGAAAGCCGTAGAAGATGCTACTTACGCAGCAGGCGCTCGTGATGTTAAGATTATTGAAGAGCCAGTCGCAGCTGCCATCGGTGCAGGCATCGATATTTCGAAGCCTTGTGGTAATATGATCGTTGATATCGGTGGTGGAACCAGTGATATTGCGGTAATTTCTCTAGGCGGAACTGTTGTAAGTACCTCGATTAAGATTGCTGGTGACGATTTTGATGAGGCAATCGTTCGTTACATGAGAAAGAAGCATAATCTTTTGATCGGTGAGCGCACGGCAGAGGATATTAAGATTCAGGTAGGAAGCGCCTATGCACGTGCAGAAGAGTCCTCCATGGAAGTTAGGGGCCGTAATCTGGTTACAGGTTTACCTAAGACTGTGACCGTGACTTCAGAAGAAACCAGAGAAGCTTTGAGAGAGGCAACCGCACAGATTGTGGAAGCAGTACATAGCGTTCTTGAAAGAACTCCACCGGAATTAGCTGCAGATATATCGGATCGTGGTATTGTTTTAACCGGTGGCGGAAGTATGCTTCAGGGCCTCGAGCAGTTGATTGAAGAGAAGACAGGAATCACAACGATGACGGCAGATGATCCTATGACTGCAGTTGCGATCGGAACAGGTCAGTTTATCGAATTTCTTGGAGCGAAATAGATGGAGCAGATAGAAGGATATGTGAGTCATATTCGTTTTCATAATGAGAATAACGGTTATACCGTTCTTGAATTAGAAACAACCCACGGGGACGAGATCCTCGTGGGCAATTTTCGTTATATCAACGAAGGAGAGTATTTATGTGCGGAATGTAATTTTGTGGAGCATCCGGTTCACGGACCTCAATACCAGGTACTCTCCTATAAGGTAAAAGAGCCGGAAGACCGGGAAGCCATGGAGCGTTACCTTTCTTCCGGTGCGATCAAGGGGCTGGGACCTGCTTTAGCAGCCAGGGTGATCAAAAAGTTTAAAGGAAATACCTTTGAGATTATAGAAAATGAGCCGGAGCGTTTAGCTGAAGTAAAAGGTATTTCTTTAAAAAAAGCCATGGATATTGCAATCCAGTTTCAAGAAAAGCAGGAGATGCGTCATGCCATGATGTTCCTTTCAGATTATGGGATTGCGAATAATCTGGCGGTTAAGATTTATGAGGAGTATGGGGAGCGAATGTATGAAATCTTACGTACCAATCCTTATAAGTTGGCGGAGGATATTTCCGGTGTTGGATTTAAAATTGCAGATACGATTGCTGCCAAGGCAGGAATTGCAGCAGATTCGGAATTCAGAATTCAGGCGGCCATATTGTATACCCTCGGGCAAGGCCTTCTATCAGGGCATGTCTATCTTCCGAAAAATATATTGTGTCGGAATACAGGAATGCTCTTAAATATGCCGGCAGAATATATTGAAGATCATTTGATGAATCTTATCATCGATAAAAAGCTGATGATCCGTACTTATGAAGAGGAAGAGCAGGTATATCTATCTACTTATTATTTTATGGAGAAAAATATAGCAGGTATGCTCCTGGATCTTGATGTGAGTTTTTCTATGGATGAAGAGAAATTTCAGCAGAGATTACAGACTTTAGAAGAAGAAAGTGATCTTGAGATGAATAATCTGCAGAAGATGGCGGTAGAGCGTTCTTTAAAAGAAGGAATTGTTGTGGTGACCGGTGGTCCCGGAACCGGTAAAACGACGACCATAAATCAGATGATTCGTTGCTTCGAGATGGAAGAGCTTGATATTGTTCTGGCAGCTCCAACCGGACGCGCAGCCAAGCGTATGACAGAAGCTACCGGTTATGAAGCAAAAACTATTCATCGCTTATTAGAGTTAAATGGCGGGATTGAAGAAGGAGATAGTTATCGCTTTGAAAAAAATGAGGAGAATCCCATTGAGGCAGATGTGATCATCATTGATGAGATGTCCATGATTGATATTCATCTGATCTACGCTCTTTTGAAGGCCATTCTACCGGGAACTCGTTTGATTCTGGTAGGAGATTCGAACCAGTTACCAAGTGTTGGACCGGGAATTATATTGAAAGATATTATAGAATCTGATATTTTTCCGGTGGTACGTTTGACCAAGATTTATCGGCAGGATGATAACAGCCAAATTGTTTCCAATGCCCATAGGATTAATGCTGGTCAATATATTTCTCTGGAGAATAAAAGCGAGGATTTCTTCTTTTTCTCCAGGAAGGATATCCGTTCTGTTATCGGCGCTTTGGTCTATCTGGTAAGAGAAAAGATTCCCCAGTATCTGAAGGTGGAACCTTTTGATGTTCAGGTCTTGACACCGATGCGTAAAGGGGAATTGGGAGTGCTCCATCTGAATGAGGTTTTACAGTATTATTTAAATCCAGCTGCTTCTGATAAAGTAGAAAAAGACTTTCATGATGGTTTTTTTCGTGAAGGTGACAAAGTCATGCAGATTAAAAATAATTACCAGATAGAGTGGAAGATAAAAAACAGCAGAGGATTTTCTGTGGAAGAGGGCTTGGGAGTTTTTAATGGTGATATTGGAATCATTCGATCCATCAATACCTATTCCGAGCGCGTTACAGTGGTCTTTGATGACGAGAAAGAGGTAGAATATCCATTTGCGAATCTGGATGAACTGGAACTGGCTTATGCTGTGACGATTCATAAATCGCAAGGTAGCGAGTATCCGGCTGTGGTATTACCGCTTCTGAGCGGTCCGATGGTTTTGTGTAATCGTAATCTCTTGTATACTGCAGTTACCAGAGCTCAAAAATGTGTTGCAATCGTTGGCCGTGAGAACATGATTAGACAGATGATCGATAATGAAACTGAGCAAAAAAGATATAGCGGATTAAAAATCTGCCTGCAGGAAAGGAAAATGTGATTCAGAACAAGATGCCATTGGCATCTTGTTCTTTTTTCGCTGCTTAAAGTATCTCATCTCTTGCAACTCCAATGCAGAGAGAATAAATGTATACTTCATGGATGCCATTTGATTTCAGTAATCGTGTACAGGATTCCATGGTGGCACCACTTGTATAGATATCGTCGATGATCATTACTCTTAACGGTATTTGCCTGGTCTTGTACTTTGGATTTAAAGTAAATGCTTGATTCAAATTATTTAATCTGGCTTGCGGACTGAACTGTTTCTGAGGTATGGTATCAATTTTTCGAATAATGTAATCGTCATAAGAAGGAAGATTTAGATAGAAAGCCAACTGATCTGCTAAAAGCGCTGCCTGGTTATAACCTCTCTTCTTTTTTTTATTTTTGTGAACCGGAACGGGGAGAATCGCCTGTAGATTCCAGGACTTTATCTTTTGTAAATGCATGCGTAGAATCGCATGAACGAAGAAGTCAGCATAATACCGCTGATTATGATATTTGAAAGATACGATGGCGTGACGCATCATATTATTATATAAGAAGAGGGAAAGTCCCTCTTCGAAAGATTTCGGAAAGATACGACAGTCGTAGCATAGTTCCAGACGATCGTCATTCAAAGGCTTTCCACATCGGTAGCAGCTTGGACCATGGATGATGGGAAGCTTCCTTTGACAAGACTCACAAATCATATGTCCATATGGAAGCAATTCCTCACAAAAGGGGCAATGCCTTGGATAAAACACAGGCAGGACATAATGGTTGAGAAAAAATAATGCAGTTTGATGAAAAGGCCTCATACTTACGCCCTTCCGGTGCTTCCATGACCGCCACGATCAGGAGATCTTAATTGATCAACCTTATGAAATGTGATAGTTGGCTGATGCTTCATGATACGAAATTGACAGATCCGATCATTCACGTGGATGACAGTATCACGCATGGCCAAGGCAGGCATAAACCATTGGTCATTATCACCACAGTAGCTTTCATCAATCACTCCCATGGAGTTGGTCTGAATAATACCAAAATTCTTGAAGGTGGAACTTCTTGGTACCACATGTGCTTCATAACCTGCCGGAAGTTTCATGGCGATGCCCAATGGAATTAAAGCAAATTCTCCTTGATGCAAGGAAAGCTCCTCAGCAGCACGAAGGTCAATCCAATCGGACTTCCCTTCAATATAAGTAAGTTCTTCTATCTTATCGGTAAAATACTTAATTTCAATCCTAGCGGATTGTTCTTCTATTCTATTCATATGGAATCCTTTCTTAATTTTAATTCATGATGCAGAATCCTCTTGGCTTCTTAAGAAATTTTATAAAGGGTAAGAGCGACTCTTGATGCCATCCTTATGCTTTTCCGGCAAAAGGATGGAGTTCTATAATACGTTGATTGCTGCTTCCACGAAAATCTAACTCCAGGGAACGCAAGCTCTCCACATAAGGGCCGTCAATCAGCCAATCAGTGATATCTAAGAGGTCCTTGATATGATGATCTTCCTCAGCCATGTGAAGAAGTTCCTCATATTGATAACCGGTATAAGTGATAATACTACCTCCGATACTTTTTATCATTTGTCCTAATATCGCCAAAGCTTCTGCCTGGCAAAAAGGTTCACCCCCGGAAAAGGTGATTCCGCGAAGCAGGGGATCTTCCTTATATCTGGAAAAAACGGAGGACACTTCCATGAAATGTCCTCCTTTGAAATCATGAGTTTCCGGATTATGACATCCGGGGCAATGATGTGGACAGCCTTGTGTAAATACTACCATACGCATGCCAGGGCCATCGACGATCGACTCATCTATGATGGAATGAATTCGAAGATTATACTCCATGCTTCACCCGATCCTTCTCTTCAGAACGCTTCGCATTATTAAAACGATCCACAGTACCTACCAGGTAGCCGGTAATTCTTCGGATTCGTTCGAAACCAACTCCTTCTCCTACCTTTATGTCTTTCTGTGTATTTTCATTCATTGGGAAATCCCTCCTGTCTGACTTACTTTTCCTGAAACTTACGAGAATCCAATCTATTTATCAAAGATGCTCCCAGGAAAAAATCGGAACATCCGGATAACTCTTCCGTAATTCTTTTAATTTATCTAAGGAAACTCCTTCGCCTTCCCGCCTGCCACATCTAGGACAGACATCATTAATAATTCCATTATATCCACAAACCGGGTCACGGTCAACGGGATGATTGATGGAACCATAGCCGATGCCCTGCTCCTTCATGTAACGGATTACGGATTCAAAGGCAGGAAGATTACGGCAAGTATCTCCATCTAACTCCACATAACTGATATGGCCTGCATTCGTCAAAGCATGGTATGGCGCTTCAATCTTAATCTTCTCGAAGGAACGAATCGGATAGTAGACCGGAACATGGAAGGAGTTGGTATAGTATGGACGGTCTGTAATGCCTGCCAGCTTACCATACTTCTTCTGGTCGATTCGGACGAATCGGCCGCTTAAGCCTTCGGCCGGTGTAGCCAATAAGGTGAAATTCAGTCCGTGTTTCGCGGAAGCCTCGTCCATTCGTCTTCTCATATGACCGATTATGGAAAGGCCAAGCTCCTGTGATTCCTTGCTCTGTCCATGATGCTTACCGGTCAGTGCAACTAAAGTCTCTGCCAGGCCTATGAAACCGACACTTAAAGTACCATGCTTTAATACTTCACCGATGGTATCATCCATGGATAACTTTTCGGAATCAATCCAAATACCCTGGGCCATCAAAAACGGATAGTTTCGAACCTTTTTCAAGGATTGAATCTTAAAACGATGGAGGAGCTGGCGGATTACAAGATCGATCTTTTCATCAAGAATCTTATAGAATGTCTCCAAATCGCCTTTTGCATCGATACCGATTCTAGGAAGATTGATGGAAGTGAAACTTAAATTACCACGGCCATAGGTAATGGAACGTTCTGGATCATAGGAATTACCGAGAACTCTGGTTCGGCAGCCCATATAAGCGACTTCTGTATTCGGATCTCCTTCTTTATAGTAGGCAAGGTTGAAAGGAGAATCGATGAAGCTGAAATTCGGAAACAGACGCTTCGCGGAAGTTTTGATCGCCTTTTGAAAGAGAGGATAATTCGGATCCTGCGGATTATAATTGATTCCTTCCTTTACTTTAAAAATCTGCACAGGAAAGATCGGAGTCTCTCCATTTCCAAGTCCATCCATGGTAGAGTCTAAAAGGCAGTCAATTACCATATAACCTTCTGGTGAAGTACAGGTACCATAATTAATAGAAGAAAATGGAACCTGTGCACCGGCGCGGGAATGCATGGTATTGAGATTATGTATGAGAGCCTGCATCGCCTGGCGTGTCTGGATCCGAGTCTGCTGCATGGCCTGCTTCCAGGAAAAATGATGGATGTCAGCCCATGGATACTCTGTCTCTTCTGTCAGCAGGATATCACGCAGAGTCTCACTATATAATATAGAAAGAACCTGATCAGAATCACTCATAGTGAGCGTTTTTCCCAAATGCTCCCGGATCAGATCGCAAATGGCCTTGCCGTCGCTCTCGGAGAAATCATAGCGAATCATCATATAAGAGGTGAGAGAGTGAAAATATTCCTTCTCAAAGGTCTTACTGACTCCCTCTGCCATGGCATAATCAAAATTCGGAATACTTTGTCCCCCGTGCATCTCATTCTGGTTGGCCTGAATGGCAATGCATGCCAAAGCGGAATAAGTGGAAATCGCTTTCGGTTCACGGACATGTCCATGACCGGTAGAAAAACCATGACGGAAGAGATGAAGCAGATCAATCTGACAACAGGTTTCTGTCAGCATATAAAAATCCATGTCATGGATATGGATATCCCCTCTGATATGTGCCTGGGCGATGTCTTTTGGTAAAACATAATTAAGAATGAAATACTTTGAGCCTTCGGAACCATACTTCAGCATAGTACCCATGGCTGTATCTCCATCAATATTCGCATTCTCACGCTTGATATTCTCCGAAGCGGCATCAGAATAGGTTAAACGCTTATAAATATCCATGAGAGAAGACTCGGAATTCCGGATCTTAGCATGTTCAGCACGGTAAAGAATATATTCCTTGGCGGTAGGGGCAAATCCTAGTTGGATCAGACGCTGTTCTACCAGATCCTGCACTTGCTCTACTGTCGGTATCTCATGTGTCAAAGCAGCTTCACATACTTTATCTGTCACGTAAGAAAAATCCGTATGGGACATGGAATCCTCTGCTGCGATACTGGCGCGCTGAATGGCATAATATATTTTTGTGGAATCAAAGGGAACGATCTGACCGTTTCTCTTCTGAATCTGTCTGTCTTGATACGTTGTGTTCAAATGGAATCCTCCTTTAATATATTAAATCAAATCTTATACCGAACATTTGTTTTTGTCAAGAAGAATTCATGTCTCCAAAGGTCATTTTCTTCGCATTTTATAGAAGGATATAGCATATGGAATTTTGTGAAGAAAAAAGAAAATAATACGGATTATTTTGTGAAAAATTTTGGTTGACAAAATATTTTTCTACCTATATAATTTGAAAATGTGTGTGCATAAATTTTATGCATCGCATGGTTATGCCCGAAAGGCATGATCTGGTGACTATATTTAGTCAGAAGCTTATAGCAACCACATTAGAAAATATGCATGGAGGTGAAAGAAAGAATGCCAACTTTTAACCAGTTAGTTAGAAAAGGAAGACAGTCTTTAGCAAAGAAATCTACAGCACCTGCACTTCAGAAAGGTTTTAACTCCTTAAAGAAGAAATCCACAGATGCTAGCGCACCACAGAAACGTGGCGTTTGTACTGCTGTTAAAACAGCTACACCGAAAAAGCCTAACTCCGCTCTTCGTAAGATCGCCAGAGTTCGTCTTTCCAACGGTATCGAAGTAACAAGCTATATCCCTGGCGAAGGCCACAACCTTCAGGAACATAGTGTTGTTCTTATCCGTGGTGGTAGAGTAAAAGACTTACCAGGTACAAGATATCACATCGTTCGTGGTACACTTGATACAGCTGGTGTTGCAAACAGAAGACAGGCTCGTTCTAAATACGGTGCTAAGAGACCTAAGAAATAAGACATTAGAATAGTTACTATGCCGGAATAGCAATATTTTCTCTGTTGGTTGCAGGTTAATATAGATTCGCAGTCCGAGCATGAACATGGATAATTTAAAACCGTGAGTACCGATGATTTAATGTCTGAAACAGTTCAGAATTATAATTATTAAGGAGGGAAGAACCGTGCCACGTAAAGGACATATCGCAAAAAGGGACGTATTACCAGATCCTATTTATAATAACAAAGTGGTTACAAAGCTTATCAATAACATCATGTTAGATGGTAAGAAAGGTGTTGCACAGAAGATCGTTTATGGCGCATTTGATCGTGTAGCACAGGAGACAGGCAAAGATGCTCTTGAGGTTTTCCTTGAAGCTATGAACAATATCATGCCTGCATTGGAAGTTAAATCAAGACGTATCGGTGGTGCTACATATCAGGTACCAATCGATGTTAGACCTGACCGTCGTCAGGCACTTGCTCTTCGTTGGATGACATTATATTCTCGTAAGAGAGGCGAAAGAACGATGGAAGAACGTCTCGCAAAAGAGATTTTAGATGCTGCAAATAACACAGGTGCATCCGTTAAGAAGAAAGAAGATATGCATAAGATGGCTGAAGCTAATAAGGCTTTTGCTCATTACAGATTCTAGTATTTTCGTATATACTGATATCATAACAGATTCTATTTAGGAGGAAAAAACCTTGGCTGGAAGAGAATATCCACTTGAGAGAACCAGAAATATTGGTATTATGGCTCATATTGATGCTGGTAAAACCACATTAACAGAGCGTATCCTTTATTATACTGGTGTAAACTACAAGATCGGTGATACTCATGAAGGTACTGCTACCATGGACTGGATGGAGCAGGAACAGGAGCGTGGTATCACAATCACTTCCGCTGCTACAACTTGTCACTGGACTTTGGAAGAGAATTGTCAGCCAAAAGAAGGTGCTTTAGAGCATCGTATCAATATCATTGATACTCCAGGACATGTTGACTTTACAGTTGAAGTAGAAAGATCTCTCCGTGTATTGGATAGTGCTGTTGGCGTTTTCTGTGCAAAGGGCGGCGTTGAGCCACAGTCCGAGAATGTATGGCGTCAGGCAGATACTTATAATGTACCACGTATGGCATTCATCAATAAGATGGATATCATGGGTGCAGATTTTTACGGTGCAGTAGAACAGATTAAGACACGTTTAGGTAAGAATGCGATTCCAATCCAGGTACCTATCGGTGCAGAAGATGACTTTGTAGGTATCATCGACCTTATGGAGATGAAGGCTTACATTTATAATGATGAAAAAGGTGAGAATATCACAATCACAGATATTCCGGAAGATATGGCAGACGACGCTGAATTATATCGTACAGATATGGTTGAGAAGATCTGTGAGTCCGATGATGATCTGATGATGGCTTACCTTGAAGGAGAAGAACCTAGTATTGATGAGTTAAAGGCTGCCCTTCGTAAAGGTACATGCAATTGTACTATGGTTCCTGTTTGCTGTGGTACAGCTTACAGAAACAAAGGTGTTCAGAAACTTCTTGATGCGATCATCGAATACTTACCGGCACCTACTGATGTAGAAGACATCAAAGGTACTGATTTAGATGGAAATGAAATCTCCGTAAAATCTTCCGACGAAGAACCATTTGCTGCTCTTGCATTCAAGATCATGACAGACCCATTCGTTGGTAAGCTTGCATTCTTCCGTGTATATTCCGGAACAATGAACTCCGGTTCTTACATTTTGAATGCGACAAAAGGTAAAAAAGAGCGTGTTGGACGTATCCTTCAGATGCATGCCAATAAGCGTACTGAATTAGATAAGGTTTATGCAGGTGATATCGCTGCTGCTGTTGGCTTTAAAGCAACATCTACCGGTGATACAATCTGTGATGACCAGCATCCTGTTATCTTAGAGTCCATGGAATTCCCGGAACCAGTTATCGAGCTTGCAATCGAGCCTAAGACAAAAGCTGGTCAGGGTAAGATGGGTGAAGCTTTAGCAAAACTTGCAGAAGAAGATCCTACTTTCCGTGCTCATACAGATCAGGAAACCGGACAGACTATCATCGCTGGTATGGGTGAGCTTCACCTTGAGATTATCGTTGACCGTCTTCTCCGTGAATTTAAAGTAGAGGCAAACGTAGGTGCTCCACAGGTTGCTTATAAGGAATCCTTCACAAAAGCAGTGGATGTTGATTCTAAGTATGCAAAGCAGTCCGGTGGTCGTGGTCAGTACGGACATTGTAAGGTACGTTTCGAGCCTATGGATGCAAATGCGGAAGAAACCTTTAAGTTTGATTCTGAAGTTGTTGGTGGTTCTATTCCTAAGGAATATATCCCAGCAGTTGGTGCAGGTATTGAAGATGCTGCAAAAGCAGGTGTCCTTGGTGGCTTCCCTGTAGTAGGTATTCATGCTACGGTTTATGATGGATCTTATCATGAAGTTGACTCCTCTGAAATGGCATTCAAGGTTGCAGGTTCTCTTGCATTCAAAGATGCGATGAAGAAAGGTGAGCCGATTCTTCTTGAGCCTATCATGAAGGTTGACGTTACTATGCCGGAAGAATATATGGGCGATGTTATCGGTGATATTAACTCCCGTCGTGGCCGTATCGAAGGTATGGAAGATGTTGGTGGTGGTCGTATCGTGCATGGTTTCGTTCCACTGTCCGAAATGTTTGGATATTCCACTGATCTTCGTTCCAGAACACAGGGTCGTGGTAACTACTCCATGTTCTTTGATCATTATGAAAAAGTACCAAAGAACGTACAGGATAAGGTACTTGATACTAAAGAAAAATAAAACATTTTCTACTTGCAAATAGATATAAAATCTAATATAATCATACCTAGGTGCGACTTAGAAACTAAGTCGTGGCTTGGCTATGACCAGTAAGAGCCTGGTCAGATCGGTCCAGGCGTATATATAGTATAATTAAAGCCACATAGGCATAAGTTTAAGGAGGAATTACAACAATGGCAAAAGAGAAATTTGACAGAAGTAAACCACATTGTAATATCGGAACAATCGGTCACGTTGACCATGGTAAAACAACTCTTACAGCTGCTATCACAAAAGTTCTTGCAGAAAGAGTAGCTGGTAATGCAAAAGTAGATTTCGAAAATATCGATAAAGCTCCTGAAGAAAGAGAACGTGGTATCACAATCTCCACAGCTCACGTTGAGTATCAGACAGAAAAACGTCACTATGCACACGTTGACTGTCCAGGACATGCTGACTACGTTAAGAACATGATCACTGGTGCTGCTCAGATGGATGGTGCTATCCTCGTTGTAGCTGCTACTGATGGTGTTATGGCTCAGACAAAAGAACATATCCTTCTTTCCCGTCAGGTTGGTGTTCCTTACATCGTTGTATTCATGAACAAGTGTGATATGGTAGACGATGAAGAACTTCTTGAATTAGTAGAAATGGAAATTTCTGAAATCCTTGAAGAATATGAATTCGAAGATTGCCCAATCATCCAGGGTTCCGCTCTTATGGCTCTTGAAGATCCTAGCAGCGAATGGGGTGACAAGGTTATGGAACTTATGGATACTGTTGATGAATACATCCCAGATCCAGAACGTGACACAGATAAGCCTTTCGTTATGCCTGTAGAGGACGTATTCTCCATCACAGGTCGTGGTACTGTTGCTACTGGTAGAGTAGAAGCTGGTACTCTTCATGTTAATGATAAAGTTGAAATCGTTGGTATCGTTGAAGAAAAACGTGAAGTTGTTGTTACAGGTGTTGAAATGTTCCGTAAACTCCTTGATGAAGCTCAGGCTGGTGATAACATCGGTGCTCTTCTTCGTGGTGTTCAGAGAACAGAAATTCAGCGTGGACAGGTTCTTGCTCAGCCAGGTACATTAGACTGCCATACAAAGTTCACAGCTCAGGTTTACGTTTTAACAAAAGAAGAAGGTGGACGTCATACTCCTTTCTTCAATAACTACCGTCCACAGTTCTACTTCCGTACATCTGACGTAACAGGTGTTATCACTCTTCCAGAAGGAACAGAAATGTGCATGCCTGGTGATAACGTAGAAATGACAATCGAAATCATCCATCCAATGGCTATGGATCAGGGTCTTACATTCGCTATCCGTGAAGGTGGTAGAACAGTAGGTTCAGGCCGTGTTGCTACAATCATCGAGTAATATCGAATAAATGCAGTAAAATCAAGGCTTCCGAGGATTTCCTCGGAAGCCTTTTTCTGTTTAAAGAAGGACAAACATTAGGCCCTTTGGCTCTAAAATGGCTCTATTTTTTTCACGAATAGAGCCTATGAAATTATGTGTAGGACTCTAAAATGGCTCTATAAAAATTTTTTATTGTTCTGTAGAGTAAGCTTGTCTGGCCTTTTTAGCAGCGTCTTTAGCATGTTTCATTGCTTCCTTCTTATATTCAGGATGCTGTTCTTTATATGCATTAGCTTTAGCAATTTTTGTCCTTATGTAAAGAGTCTTTTCTTCTTCGGTGCCATCACCTGGGTATAATCCAATTTCAGTTTCTATAAGCTCTTTAACATATGCATCCTCATAGCTTTCTATATATTGCTTCTTTACAGTCTCCGGGAGGTCTGACTGAGCTATAAAGCTATAGAAATCTCCTCCGGATTTAATATGGGCTTCTAAATCAGCATTTATATCAGCATCAGACTTACCAATACCATTCATGTATTGTTGCCAGTTATGATCGGCAAGCATCAACTCAAATTTTTGCTCTTCAGCTAATTCAGAAAGACGATGAATTCGTTCCTCCTTTGATTCACCATATTCGCTTGAATCATATTTATCAGATTGCTTTGTAGTAGAAATCATCTGCATGAGATTTAGATAGTGTAGGAAATCACAATATCGTTCTAGGGCATTGCTGCCATCAGCAGATATATCTATACGAATATTTTCCAGTGGAACAATGTCTCCATTGACAAAAACTTGAATATGCTTTGAAAGAGTCTGGTTTAATGAAAGCCACGTACCTTCCTTTGGATGAGGATCTGTAAGGCTATGTTCACCATTAACTTGTAAGGTACCATTTTCAATTAAAGCAAAAAGCTGTTGATAGAAATCCCCGGTAAAATTATAATCTGTGAACTGTTCCTGGGTATCCTCAAATATGGCTCTTGGTAATTTAAGGGCCTTGCTCATTTTATCAATTACATCTATTCCGGGAACCATTTTTTTAGTTTCATATTTTCTAATAGAAACTGGATGGATTCCAGTTATCTTTGCCAGGTCATTAGAAGTTATGTTAAAAAGTTCTCTTAACTTTTTCAATCTCTCAGAAATATCCATCAATGTATCCTCCCTATTTCATTACTTTAAAGGTATTATATCATGCATGTAGTGACCAAACTACAAAATTTTAAAAATTTTTCAAAAAAAGAGTTGACAGTAGCGACCTCGCTACATATAATTGAACCATAAGCAATGTAGCGAGCACACTACATCAAAACAATAAATTCATAAGGAGGACGAATGATGGAAAAGAAAGTTTACTTAACAGCAAAGGAAGTTGCAAAGATTTTAGGGGTGTCAGAAAGACATTCCTACAAATTAATCCGAAGAATGAATGAAGAACTTGCAGCACAGGGATACTTATTTGTAGCCGGTAAGATTCCAATCACTTATTTTGAAGAACGTTATCATGGATTTACTGCTTAAGAGAAAGGAGAGTATGAATGCCAGCATATAAGGATGGAGATTCAGGAATGTGGCGCAGCCAGTTTTATTATACGGACTGGACTGGGAAGAAAAGAAAAAAGAATAAGCGAGGCTTTAAGACTAAGAAGGAAGCTCTTCAGTATGAATCAGAATTTTCTAAAATTGCAAAAGCTGACATGGACATGAAGTTAGCTTCCTTCGTAGAGATTTATCTCGAAGATAAACAGGTAGAACTCAAGGAACGAACTCTTAGAAACAAGAGATATATGATGCAGACGCATATAGTTCCTTACCTTGGAGATAAGAAGATGAATGAAATTACTGCATCAGATATTTTAGCCTGGCAGAAGGCGATTAAGGATAACAATAATTTTTCTGAAAGCTATCTAAGAATGATACAGAATCAAATTACTGCCCTGTTTATCCATGCATCTAAAATTTATTACCTGAGAGAAAATCCCTGCAAGAGGGTAAAAAAGATGGGACGTTCTGATGATAGAAGCTTGGACTTTTGGACATTAGAGGAATATCAAACATTCTTAGAAACTTTTGATAATGACAGTATGCATTATTTAATGTTTGAAATCTTATTTTGGACAGGAATGAGAGAAGGCGAGCTATTGGCGCTGACAAAGAATGACATTGATTTGGTTGGCCTCAAAATTAAAATTTCAAAGACCTACTTCAGAATGAATAAGGAAGATGTAATTACAGCTCCAAAGACAGACAATTCGGTTAGAACCATTGATATACCACAGTTCCTGGCAGATGAAATTAAAAATTACTACAATCGCCTGTACAAGTACCCATCAGATGCAAGATTGTTTCCAATAGTTGCAGAAGCATTGCAGCATACAATGAGAAGGCATATTGAGAAGGCGGAGGTTAAGAAAATCAGAGTTCACGATTTAAGGCATAGCCATTGTGCTTATTTGATAAATCAGGGAGTACAGCCATTGATTATCAAAGAGAGACTAGGCCACAAGGATATAAAAGTAACCCTTAACACATATGGCCATTTATATCCCAGTGAGCAAAGAAAAATCGCAGATATGCTAAATACTCTGGGTAGAAAAGAGAATGCCCCTACCGATAAGGATAAGGGCACTCAAGAGTAGGAAAGCTAAAGAGCTTTGCCAATACTCAATCTCGCAAATTCAGTATAACAGAGCTCCTTAGAACTAGACAAGAAAAAGATAAGGAGGAAAGGAATATTTGAGCATTAGCTATTCGACTGGTAATGAAATTGTAGATCAGGTCGGAGAAATTAATTTTATAGGAAATATTGTGCCGACGGCATGGTTTAGCACTATGAAAGGGAATGATGGAAAGCCCTATTGGTTAGCAATTTTAATTTTAAGCGATATTGTCTACTGGTACAGGCCTACAGAAATTAGAGACGAAGCAAGTGGGAATTTGGTTGGTTACCGTAAGCGATTTAAGGCTGATCTGCTTCAGAGAAGCTACGCACAGCTTTGCAGTCAGTTTGGAATTAGTAAAAAGCAGGCTAGAGCAGCTCTAGATTATCTGGAAGGGATAGGGGTAGTAATAAAGCGGCTTAGAAATGAAATAACGAGGACTGGTGCCAAGCTTCATAACAACATGTACTTAGAGCTTGTTCCATCTGTGTTAAGGGAGCTTACTTATCCACAATTTGATAAAGAGGTAGTGCCCTCCGGGGTACCACCTAGTGCCCCGGAGGATACCAGGGTAGTGACTTATGAAGGACCACCTGGTTCCCTGGAGGGGATGACAAGTACAAAGAATACTACAGAGATTTCTAACATAGATTACATCAATCCTATCTATCGTGATTTATCCACAAAGGATGAGATGGATAAGATAGAAATTTATAGGGAAATTATAAAAGACAATATTGATTATGACATTCTTGTCCATGATAACAAGGGACTGGATAAAGAGAATATTGATGAAATGGTAGAGCTTATGGCTGAAGTCGCAGGAGTAGAAAGAGATAAGGTCCTTATGGGCGGAGAATATTTACCTTATCAGCATGTTAAGGGAAAACTTCTCAAAGTAAATTCCGGGCATATCAGGTATGTGCTCGACTGCCTTAAGAATTGCACAACCAAAAGACGCAACATAAAAAACTATATACTTACCTGCCTGTACAATGCACCAAGTACAATAAGCAATTACTACCAAGCAGAAGTAAATCATGACATGTATGGATTTTAAAGGAGATTGAAATGGATAATTTTAACATTAACGGAAAAATCGTGATAGGAATTGATCACGGCTATGGAAACATGAAGACAAGACATGCGGTATTTAAGAGTG
>R25__coassemble_795_pt1 | contig 17458 bp, 16 predicted proteins | sample R25__metabat2_low_PE_006 | metagenome-assembled genome bin R25 | reverse complement strand
CAGTATGCATCCTCCTCCTCCTATCAAATTCCTTTTTCCATCGGCTTGTGAATAGAGGGGAAAAATGATATAATAATTCAGCAACAAATCATATTCTATCTAAAGGAGCGCAAAATGAGTATCAAAGGTAAAGTAAAAAAAACATTAAAATCCATATATAAGCACTATCGTTATAAATTATATTTTCCATCTCTTTACAAAAAGTATTGTAAAGATCCTATCATCGAGAACAAAGTTTTATTTTTAGAGATGCGATTTGAAGAACTTTCCGCCTCTTTCCATTATCTCTACAACGAATTGGAAAAGACCGGAGATTATCAGCTTTCCAAAGCATTTGTCCGTTTTAATTTTTCCAAAGGAAAGGAATACACAGAAAATGTAAAGAAGGCTTTAAAAGAGATCGCCACCTCCCGATATGTCATCACCGATGAGGCCAGCTTAATTCTTTCCTCCATTCCTCTGAGAGAGGAAACCAAGGCAATCAATCTTTGGCATGCATGCGGAGCCTTCAAGAAGTTTGGCCGCAGTACGGCTACCAAGATTTTCGGCTCTTCCGCACAGGAACTGGACAAGTATCCAAACTATAAGAATCTTGACCTGGTAACTGTCAGCAGTCCGGAGGTAGTCTGGGCCTATAAAGAAGCCATGGTACTGCCGGATGGCGTGGCACAGCCTTTGGGAATCAGCCGTACCGATTTTTTCTATGATAAAGAATTCGTGGAGAGTCGTCAGGAGAAGCTCTACAAGGTGATGCCTCAGGCCAGAGAGAAGAAAATCTTACTTTATGCGCCGACCTTCCGTGGACGTGTTGCCAGTGCCAGTGCACCGGATGAGATTGATTTTCTGAAAATGAAAGAGGAATTCGGCCAGGATTATGTATTAATTTGTAAGCATCATCCATTCGTCAAAGAACATCCTGTCATCCCACAAGAAGCATCCGATTTTGCCATCGATGTACAGGGGACGGATCTTAGTATCGAAGACCTTCTTTGCTGCGCTGATATCTGCATCTCAGATTATTCTTCTCTTGTCTTTGAATATTCTCTCTTTGAGAAGCCTATGATCTTCTATGCCTATGATTACGATGATTATTGTGATTGGCGTGGATTCTATTATGATTATTCCGAATTTACACCAGGTCCGATCGTTAAGACGCAGGAAGAATTATTCCAGGCAATCAAAGATTGCAGCAAGGATTTTGATCGTTCCGCTGTTGTTGCATTCAAGGAGAAGTTTATGGGAAGCTGTGACGGACATGCCACCGAGCGAATCATTGATTATATCAGAAGTCACTGATCATAGTAGAAGTTACTAACCGTAACGAAAGTTACTGATTATAATGAAAGTTACTGATCATAACGAAAGTTACTGATTCTATCAGAAGTCACTTTTCATATCAGATATCACTGATCCTTCTGATATGAGGAGGGTAGAAGGAAGTTGGGGGAGAAAAGAAATGGAGAATATGCACACGATTTTAAATAAAGCAGAAGCTGATAACATCGTTAAAATGGACTTATCCACAGTCAAGACCTTACAGATTGGATATCACGGAGAAAGCATCTACCTTGAGATGATCGATGGAGATGAATTGATCTTAAAGGAATATATCGGTTATAGCGCTTATGAATATCTGGCGAAGGTGACTGCCAATCGTTTTAAAACGACCATTCGTTATGGAAGACGTGAAAAGGTAGACACCAAGGCCTTTATCGAGATTTTTCTCCCACGGAATTGGCATGGTGAATTTTTAGTATACACGCAGTACGGTCATATCAGCTGTAAAGATTGCATTGCTTTGGATCGTTTTGCCGCTGAAAGCAGCGAAGGCAGCCTTAATTTTAACGAAATCCTCTCTCCACGTATTCGTCTGGCTTCTTCGAGTAATTCCGTATTCCTTGAAAAAGCCATCGGATTTACCGATATTCATACCACCTCCGGTAATATCCTGGCGGGTGATATTAATGGTGGCGCTAAATTAGAATCTTCCACCGGTAAGATTGATGCCTCTTTCTCCGGATTAAACAATGTCATCGAGTGTAATACCTTAAGTGGCACCATGGATCTTCACTTTACAGAAGATTGTAACATCAATGTGGATGGTATTACCAAGACAGGAGAGATTGATTCCGAGATAGATGGCATCGAGGTTCGTGCTAAGGCCGGAAAGGCAAAAATTGTTACCGGACAGCATGGAAAGAAGCCATTCCAAAATGTTAAGCTTTCTACCATCAATGGTTCGATCCATTTGTGCTGATCCTATAAAGCACATCCGGGATCTCATCGCAGCATCTCTTTCGCTTAGGCATCGTTTTTGCAAATTATGACGAATCAAGAAAAATTCCCTCTGACCAGAAAGTCAGGGGGAATTTTTATATAGAAAGATATTCTGCTTTTTTACTTGAAAATACGATTTTCCGAAAAAGAAGGAAGTATTCCGACCAAGTCACCTTCTTCCATATGGAAAAATCGGTATCATAGATGATTACTCTGTAATATAAGCACCCACCGGATTCCAACGTCCGACTCGCTTACCCTTACGGCCGGTACCCTGTGGTCTCTTACCGGATTTCACCTGAAGTTCATCACCGATGGTCTGCTCATTACGAACCAAGGTATGATAAACACTTCCATCAAGGGCTCCTCTGCAGAGAACGCTCTGGTAACCGGACAAGCTTCCCTTCACCTTCTTCGTTGCTCGCGATGCTGCTTCGATGGCGGTATTCACAGCGCCGATCTTACCCTCGATCTTTACAACGATTCTGGCATCATATCCTGCATATTCATAACCCAGAAGAGTGACATCGGCAGACTTTACTGCAGTGTCCGCTGCCTCAATGGCAGATGCCAGTCCAATGGCTTCAATAAAACCGACACTTCTTTTTTCCTTCTCCATGTCTCTCCTCCTTTCTGAAAAATCACTTCCATCATGCTAAAATCCCCTAAGGATCCAGGACAAAATCATCCATCTATAGTATAACCGAAAGAATATATTCTTACAAGAAAGAAAATATGTGATGATTCGGTATTTTCTTGTTGTAATAAAAAAAGGGGGCTACAAAAAATGTAGCACCCCATGTGGAGCAAAATCACAAGAATTCTGCATCAAAGATTATAATTACTGATTGTTATGATCTACTGTCTTATGAACGATTTCAGCCATCTGTGGCCATACTTCCATATAACGATCCATGTAGAACTTATACTGCTCATGCGCTTCCATATCTGGTGTATAGGTCTTGTCAATACGAACCATCTTATTGGCAGCTTCTTCGAAATCAGCATAGATTCCGGCACCAACAGCAGCGATGATAGCATCGCCTAAGCAGCCTGCGCTCTGGCTTTCTACGGTTGTATACATTGGAAGACCTGTAACGTCTGCATGCATCTGCATCCAGAATGGGGATTCTGTAATACCACCACAAGCATAGATTTCTTTGATCTCATAACCTGCATCCTGCATGGAGATCAGACAATGATTTGCACCATATGCAACACCTTCATAAACTGCTCTTGCAATATGAGCTGGTGTAGTACCAATGGATAAGCCCCAGAACATACCACGAGCTTTGGAATCACAGTAAGGAGCACGGTTACCCTGGAAATCAGACTGCATCACAAGACCTTCTGCGCCGATTGGAATCTGCTTTGCCTGCTCTGTAATATAATCATAGATATTCATTTCTTTGGACATCGCTTCCTGAGCCCAAGATGCAGGAAGTAAATTATTCTTAAACCATGTAAGGATAGCACCGGATGCAGTCTGACCACCTTCAAGAAGGCTGGTTCCATCATACATACAATCCGGATAGGTTCCGTTAACACCATCTACATGGAAGTCTTCCTTGGAAAGACCTAACAGACAGGAAGAAGTTCCACCGATCAATGTCATACCATTCGGTTTCACACCACCGATACCAAACATACAAGCGTTACAGTCAGCAGTACCTTCGATAACGACTGTCTTTGTGGAAAGACCAAACATCTCGGCTGCTTCCGGACTAACGTTACCTACAACATCACCCACTTTAAGTACATCCTGAGGAATCTTATCCATAACATCCTCGATGCCGCAAGCCTTGAAAAGATCAACCGGGAATCCACCATTACGTGTATCGTAATTCCAACGGAATGCAGCTACGGATAAAGAAGTGGTCTTACGTCCGGTTAAGATCCAGTTCAGCCAGTCTTCAAATTCAAACATCGTCTTTGTTGCTGCCCAGTTTTCCGGCTCATTCTTCTTCATCCACATGTTCTTTGGAATCATAGTATCTGCACGGAATGCCGGTTTATAGAATCTGGTTGCTTCATAGTCTGCACGAATTGTGTCAATAAAAGCAGCTTCGCCTGCAGCACGAACGTCCATCCAAAGGATAGGTTTACGAACTGATGTATCATCTTCACCCAGATATACTAAGGTATTTGTGGTAGCATCACAGGTAATAGCAACAACTTCATCATTTGCAACACCGGCCTTATTCAGACACTCCGGAATCGCTTTTTTCATAGCTGCCAGCCACTCGAGATCGTCCTGCTCAGCCCAGCCGTTCTTAGGATACTTTGTGCTGTATTCAGAAACAGCATAAGCACGATTCTGACCCTTAAGATCAAAAAGAGCAACTCGAACACTACCTGTACCGCAATCAATACCCATTAAATATTTAGACATATTACTTCTCCTTTTTTAATAACCCCATTCTATAAGACTCCGTCATGGAGTCTTAATCCTATTTTCTCTGATCTGTATCATGATAGGAAGCAAAACTTCCTACTGTGCATTTTCAAAATCGATGATGGCCTGTACTTTATTTTTGGATCTGCTTTCCGGATCAAATGTGCAGGATAAATATTCTTTTACCATGCATTTTGCAAGTTCGATACCAACAACCTGTGCACCCATTGTGATAATATTCGCATGATTGGAAAGTTCAGCACGCTGTGCCTGATATACATCATGAATACATGCAGCGTAAGCACCTTTTACCTTATTTGCAGCGATGGAAACACCAATACCTGTTCCACAAACAACGATACCACGATCAAACTCCTTATTGGCAACAGCCTGCGCACATTTGATTGCTGTGTTGGCGTAGATTGGATCTTCACTACCGAAATCGGTAACTTCATGGCCCAGACCTTCTACATAGGCCATAAGATCTTTCTTGAACTGTTCTGCATTAGGATCACAACCAAATACAATTTTCATGATAATCTCCTCCTTATTTTTTCATCAGATACATCTTCTTCCGGGATCAAAGATAGCATACTATCAATCCCTTCCCACTCTCATCTGATATTTTTATTCTGGTCCCGATAATCACTCCCCAGGCAATCATCGGGACGAAAAAACAAATTCATACTTAGAGATACTGTCTCATCTCTCCAAGAGAATCATAGATACAAGTAGGCTCTACATCAGATTCTGCAACCGTCTGCATATCTGCTTCTCCGGTCAATACAAGAAATCCCTTTGCGCCATTGGCAACACCCGTCTTGACATCAGTATAAAGACGATCTCCAACAAAGGCAATTTCTTCTCTTTTATATCCGGTAATCTCTACCAGCATATCCATGGTTTCCGGCCAAGGCTTTCCAAGGAAACGTGGTGCAACACCCGTGGATTCCTCGATCAGCTTACACATTGCTCCACAGTCCGGCATAAAGCCATAGACGGTAGGACAGTTTGTATCCATATGTGTCGCAATAAATGGAGCACCATTCCGAATATAATGGCAGATACGATCCAGTTTATGATAGGTAAGGGTGGTATCAAAGCTCTGTACGCAGACATCCGGATCTTCATCTACGATATTTAAGCCCTTTGCCTTCCAGTTTTCTACCAGAACAGGGGTACCATTTAAATAAATCTTCTGTCCCGGGTAATTCACCTTTAAAAACTCTGCACAAACATCGCCAGCTGTAATCACCTTATCCTCGGTAATATCAAGTCCCATCTTATGAAGCTTTTCTACGTATACAGAAGGCACCTTTGATGCATTATTCGTAAAGAAAATATAATTACGATCTTCCGATTCATCCACATCCTTAATAAAATCAAGAGCACCGGGAATCCACTCTGTATCAAGATAGATGGTTCCATCCATATCAAGGACAAATAATTTTACACCTTCTAATGCTTTATCTTTTGCTAACACACTCAATCTCCTTATATTTTATTTTTATTTTTGTTTTTCATGATAAAAATCCTTCCGATCTTCTGATTCCAGGAAACATCGTAAGAAATTCCGTCATATTTTATCTTCAGAGATTATTCTCCGTAAATCTCTGCAGTGATCTTCTTCGCTACTTCCTCAAGACGTCCTTTATCGTGAGCGAACTGTAAGATGGAATAACGTGGACGTACGGTATAACCTTCGATCAAACTGTTATAGAATAAGTCACGACCGATTCCGATCTCCTTCGGACTGGTTGGAGCACCTGCCTTCGCAAGAAGTGCCTCAATCTCTTCATGGGATGGACACCATTCCTTCACTCCCTCCGGAAGAATATCTTCTAATTCTTCGAAGAAACGAGCGATGACAGGAGTTGCAACACCAACCTGAATACCGTGATGATTCGGATTAAGTCCTCTTGCAATATAGTCCATCTCCCAGTAATGAGATAACATATGCTCTGCACCGGAAGCAGGACGAGAAATATTCACCAATGCCATAGCAACACCTGTAAGAGTAAGTGCTTCAAGAAGAGCACCTAAGGCTTCCTCGTCGCGAACGGTCAGTCCTTCTGCCTTGGCAAAACACTTATCAAGCGCACGCTGTACTAATTCTACACAAGTATCGCAACGGTAATCACCATTGGCCTTCACGGAAAGATCCCAATCGGCCAAGGCAGTAATTTTACCAACCACATCACCAAAGCCAGCCTGGATCATATCCTGTGGTGCCGTTGCAAGGATTTCTGTATCACCAACCAGACCATAAGTAAGATGTGCCTGAGGAGAGAACTTATATCCATGGGAAATGATCGGAGCACCATCTGCTACGTAACCATCCATGGAAGGAGCCGTTGCAACTACGATATAAGGAAGTCCGGTACGGGAAGTAACAAACTTAACGGAATCATTAATAACACCGCCACCGACAGCGATCATAAGCTTACAATCAAGGTCCTGTTCCTGTACTATACGTCCTAATGTCTTCTCATCCGGAATCAGGATATCATCGCCGGTATCAAAAAGTAACTCTTTCACTTTAGAAAATCCAGCTGCATGTAATAATTCCACTGCTTTCTTTCCGGCAACACGATAGGTGTTGTTATCAAAAACGATCAAAATCTTCTCATCCTTAAATGGTGCAGCCATTTTCGGAAGATCTTCGATGGCGCCCTTACGGATGGACATCTCAGAAACACTAAAATTATGATGACGTCCACAGGAACAATCAAACTCTGTACGTGGCATCTCATTAATGGAAAGATTCAAAATTTCATTCATCCTTTTTTACCTCCTTAAAATATAAACCCCTTAATATATCAGCTTGTAAAAACAAGTGTTATACAAAAAACTTCCATGCGACATACGTCGCTCCACAAGGGATGAAACGCTATCAGATTTTTAATAAAGCCCGGGCGCACTCCACATCCGTGACCAGGGTATTAATATATCCGCCACGGATGGCTCCCTTAATGGCCACCTCTTTATCCGGACCGCCAGCCACACCGATGGTAATCGGAATCTTCTTTAACTTCTGGACTTCCACGCCAACCACATAGTTGTTATCCTTAAACGGCGTAGTATTACCATCGATATCATAAAACTGCATATTAATCTCTCCGGCAACTCCTTTCTCGATGAGCATCTCCATCTCATTCTCTGCGAAATATCCTGTTGCCTTGATGGAGGACTGTTCGTTGGGATAGCCGATTCCCAAAACAGCGATATCCAGCTTGGATGCCAGCTGCATGACCTTAGCAACCGCCGGGTCTTTCATCAACTCATTCCGAACCACCTGGCTATACACGCGTGCCGGAACGAAAATCGGTTGATAATCACTATGATAACAGGAGGCCAGTTTCTCTGCGATGACATTCGAATGCAGATCCAGGCTCGCTTGTCCTACTCCACCAACCAAAGGAATCACTGTAACATTCTTGTCGTCACATTCCTTCATATGATTCACAACCTGGGCCAAAGTACTGCCCATAGAGATCCCAACCACATTCTGATCTTCGATCAGATACTCCAGATAATCTGCTGTGATCTTACCAATATTCTCCTTGGTTTCGCTTTCCGTGTTTCCACAGTCTGCAATGATCACATCATGAAGCCGATACATCTTCTTTAGTCCTTCGCCAAGCTCCCAATACTTGACAAAATCCACATTCTCAACTTGGATCCGAATCAGCTTCTTCTCCTTTGCTCCATTCAACAATCTCGAAAGCGTCGGTCTGGAAATCGAAAGTTCTGTGGCAATTTCTTGCTGAGAAAGACCGTGATTATAATACATGTCACATACTTTTATCATCAGCCTCACATCATCCACAACTTTTTTCATTCTGACACCTCCATAATCACATTATAATATCACTTCTACCCTATGTCAAGGTATCTTTTCATTTTTTAAAAGTATTTTTCATTTTTTGTCATAATATAACTTTTAAAATTTATTTTATTTTTACATTTGTAAATTTAAATCTTGTTTTTCTTTTTAATCACCGATTTATTTTTACATTTTTTCTTAAAGAGAAGAACAAGAAATTACCCAGATATACATTTCACGAAAAACTTCCATATATCCAGCGTCGCTCCACAAGGGATGATACGCATTTCACCTGAAGGGCGTGCCTCGTGCAGGAATTGCTTCGCTGCAAGCAAACTTTAAAGAAATCCTTCAGCGTTTGGATATGGTTATTCCCATAATCGATCCAAGCCCTCCAGAATTCCATCACAGATCCTACTCTGAGTATCCTCATCGTAAGAGGAGGCAGCATCTCCGATTTCCAGATCCACAGAAGCAATCGTGGAATAAGAAGTCTGGGTCAGATCCGCTTCCATAGAACCGTCCCCAAAAATAGAGACACCTTCCTCTTCCAGTCCCCAGATCAAAGCATCACCCAAAGCATTATCTTCCTGCCAATGAGATGCCACCGGCTCCATAGAGCGGTAAGAATCCACATCAGGAACACTCATATAAAAAGCACCCTTATCATTTTCTGTACTGTCATAATGAAGAGCAATATGACAATCCGCAAATTCATTGGCATATACCGTACGTGCAATGTTATCTAACTGGGTATCTTCTGTTTCACGAATCATCAGAACATCATATCCATTTTCTAATAATTTTTCCTTTAAGAGAAGGGCTGCCGATAAAGTGGCATCTCTTTCTTCCGTTCCGTCAAGGAATTCCATGCCGGAGGATACTGCATAGGCTTCTGTCGCACCGGAAGACGTGGTTCCACCTGTTACTTTGGCGCTGCCATCCGGGTGACACTGTGTTTTCACAGAAGAACCACCTTCGGTCCCATGACCTGCATTCACAGCTACCACTTTTTCTTTTCGATTCTCTACATGGGAATAATATAAATTCACATCTGAATCATGAATTTTGGAAAATTCAGCATATTCCCAATCAGAATCCCAGGAAATGGTCCGGTCCTCCGGAATACTTTCTTCCACTGCTTCCGTCGTCACTTCCTCGGAAAGATCTTTTGTATCTTTGTCCTGGATTTCTCTGTCAGCTTCCGCCGTCACAGTGGAAGCTTGGGAAGCCCTCTCCATGTCCTGGCCTTTTTCTTCCGTACCGGAGGTCTCCACATCTTCTGCATCCTTCCTATTATGACAAGCCACACAGGCAAAGCTCAAAGAAAGTGCCAGACATCCGGCTGCAATCCGACATAAATACTTTTGATGATTCATAATAAATTCTCCTTTTCAACATTTGATAAAATTTAATACAAGACGCAGATTCGTACAATCGTTTTCCAAATAAACTACTCCATCTAAGACATGCCCTTGGGGGCAGAAACCCTTCCCATAGGATGCCTGACTGGAATAGAATCTGCTTTTATGTTATGATTGGACCATAACGAAAGAATTCTCTCACGCTTCCCCATAAACCAGGTTTATGAGAAAGCGAAAAAGAAAGAAGATAGGATACGATATCTTTTCTTATTATTATACGATTGATTTGACAGGAAGTAAAAAATGATTTTTAAAATGAAGAAAAAAAGTAAGAAAAATAAGAAAAAAGCGATGGTAATCACCTATTATCCTCTACAGATCACTGGCTTACCATCCTTAAAGCTGGCTTTGGTTACGGACCTGCATGACCAGGATCCCCGACCGCTTCTCGAACAATTAAATCAGGAAAAGCCTGATTTTATTTTACTGGCAGGCGATATCATGGAGAGGCGACAAGAAGGCTACGACGGACATACGATGGAAGAAATCGATTCTTATCAGGAGATTTCCTTTCTATGGTCCCATTTCTGTAACTTTTTAAAGGCCTTTCACCGCCTGCTTTATAAAATGGGGCTTCCGAAAAAGGAAAAGAGGATCTATGGAAGATATTTTCTAAAGGAAGCTTCCGGGATTGCACCGGTCTACATGAGTAAGGGAAACCATGAATGGTATTTCCTCCCGCAGGATTACAAGCTTATGAGAAAGCACGGAATCACCTTGCTGGATAATTGCGATTGTCAAATCACATGCAAGAATTCGGCGATTCTGCGAATCGGTGGCTTATCTACCATGCACGATCTTGACTGGCTTCATGATTATGCAAAAAAAGATGGGACAAAGATCTTACTTTGTCACCATCCGGAATATTATTCACGCTTTATAAAGGATAGCGATATGAAATTCGACCTGATTCTTTCCGGCCATGCCCACGGTGGACAATGGCGCTTCCTCGGAAAGGGAATCCTCGCTCCCGGGCAAGGATTATTTCCAAAATATCATCACGGAAGATACCATAATCTCATCGTCAGTGCCGGAGTTTCCAACACATCCTTCCTGCCACGCCTGGGAAATCCCTGCGAGCTGGTGATTCTTAAGATAAACTCCTGACGACAGGACCTGCCACCGGCAGACTAAGCTTCTACTCCGGGTTACGGTCCTTCGCCATAAAGAATAAGGCAATGGTTCCCGGACCTACATGAGAACCCGTGCAGTAATCGTAGGAGGTATTGATAAACTCTCTCACCTTTACCTTCTCTTGGATCTTATCCATAATCATGAGAGAATCTTCATAAGCATCCGCATGGGCGATACCGATGATCTGCTTTTCCGGATCCACGATATTATTCGTAACAAGATCGATCAGATCCTTCAAGGACTTCTTACGTCCACGACATTTACGAAATTGAACGATATAGCCATCGGAATTCCCCTTAAGGAGCGGCTTAACATTTAAGACATTCCCTACCACTGCTGTGGCATTACTGATACGACCTGATCGGGAGAGATACTTAAGATCATCCACCGTAAAGATACCATTTAAATGAGGAACCATATCTGTCAATTTCTGAGCAACGGATGCAAGATCCATACCTTCGCCCCTCATCTCCGAAGCATAGATTGCAAGAATCCCCTGACCCAAAGAAGCATTCATGGAATCAACCAGAAGAATCCGGCTCTGTGGATAATCCTCCTGCAGATCTTCGGCGGCGATCTTTGCTGCTTGATAGGTTCCACTGATATTCTTGCTCAATGAAATATATAGAATATCCTCGCCCTTTTGAAGCACCGGCTCAAAATGATCCTTGAATTCTTCCGAGTTCACCAAAGAGGTTTTCACCTCCGCACCATTACGAATGGCATCATAATATACTTTTCCTTTTGCTCTTTCTTCTTCCGGTGTCAATCCCGGCTCAAAGCCTGGCAATTCTTTTCCATCTACTATATTCATAAATGAAATGACATGAATATCATATTTTTCCACCAAAACCGCCGGAATATTGGCAGCAGAATCCACAAATATCTGAAACATAATCAAAACTCCTCTTCAAGGTATTTAAGTTAATTAAAATTATATTACATCGTTTTCAAAACTATGTCAATATTTAATCCTTGCTCTCATAGACAATCCTTCTTTATGAATAGAAGTCTCCCACAGGATTATGCCAGAAAATCTCTCTAAGAAGAATGTTCCATGGATACTGATAAAAAAGTGCGTTCTTGTTTTATGCTCCTTTTTCTTGTATTCTTAAGAAAACCTTCCCGTAACTTGCGTCGCGCCGGAAGTTAGGATACGCATCCTATAAAATATATATCAAATACTAAGAAAGGATTACAAGCATATGAATAGTATTTTCACAAGAACCAGCATTCGTAACTATACCACACAGCCAGTGGAGGAAGAGAAGATCACAAAGATTTTAAAAGCAGCTATGGCAGCTCCATCTGCAGGGAATCAGCAGCCATGGGCATTCTATGTGGTAAAAAATCCATCCGTATTAAAACAGCTTGCAGTCTGCAGCCCATATTCCGCTTGTCTCGCAGGTGCTCCGGTTGCCATCGTTCCTTGCTATAAGACACAGTGCTATTTCCCGGAGAATGCAGAGATGGATCTTTCCGCAGCAACCGAAAATATGCTGCTTGAAATTAATGAATTAGGACTCGGTGCTGTATGGCTTGGTATCGCTCCATTGCAGGATCGAATGGACAAGGTGCGTAAGGTATTAAATATCCCTGAGAATCTTGTTCCATTTGCTATGGTACCTGTCGGATATCCGGTAAAGCTTGCTCCACAGGAAGACCGCTTCAATCCTGCATGCGTATATGTTGTAGAATAATGAAAAAATAAGAATAAAAGTGCTGCTTGTTAACACCATTCTATCTTCGTGATCACAAGCAGCACTTTTCATTCTTTTCTTCCTGAATTAAAATATCATGTTCTTTCGCATAATGCAGAGAAAAATCACAGATCTGGTTCACAATAGGAATCAATTCATGATATTTCTCATTAATCTCATAAATGATCGTCTTAGGTGGCTGTTCCTTGATGACCCTTTTTGACAAGATCCCACTTGCTTCCAATTCTCTTAGCTGGGAGGATAATACCTTCTGCGTAATATCCGGAATTCCTTTCTCCAATAAGGAAAACCGATTATCTCCCTGAATGATATGCCAGAGAATCCGCATCTTCCACTTACCCCCAATCAGATCATGAGACAAAAGCAGCGAACAGATATAAGAATCTTTAATTTTCCTAGCAGAAGACATTCCTCTTTTCTCTCCTTCTCTTACCATAAACCCTTCTGATGCCTTTCGCCTATCCACAGCTTATGAACGCCACGGACCTGCTTCACTCCATAGGGTAGAATATACTTCTCAACTAAGACTCCAGCATACGGCAGGCAAAATCAAGCACACTGGTCACATGATAGCGCAGCAAAAATATGATATCTTTACTCTCCGGAAAGCGCTCCTGCGTACGATCCATCAGCTCATAGAGATAGGTTTTTGTTTCCATGGTATACTTATACATCTTCTGATGGGAAAATCCGTTGGACATACTGGAAATATTATTACATCGATCCAGAATCTTCACAATGGAAGCAATACGATCCGTCGCTATCGCATCATAATAGGGGCGATTATCCACTGATTTATCAAAAGGTGCCTTTTTCGTTAAAAGAGCCACACTTCGCTTAGTCACATCATTGACCGGTAGATCTTCCACTTCCACATGGCAGTCCTCGCAAACATCATGCAGAAGCACCGCACTTAAAAGATCATCCTCTAGCAAACCCAGTGCAATGGCATGTCTTGCCATCATTAAGGGATGAATCACGTAAGGCAAGGGTGGCTGTCCCTTCCGAAACATACCATCATGCTTCTCATAGACATAGGGCAAAAGCTTCTCTGTCTGAGACAATCCATAGTCAGCTGCCACCTGCAGAATATAAGCGTAAAGTTCTTCCACTTGATTCATCTTTCCTCCCCCACGAAGAAATCAATCTTCCATCATGCTTCGGTCAAAGTTTATCCTCTTTTTATTATTGTACCTTATTTTTATCGTAAGATAAAGAAAACCACCTTTGAATTAAGGTAAAAAAATGTCAAATACAGTAACACTTTTGTAATAACTATAGTAAAAATCGGAACATTTCCCTCATTTGCCAGATAAGTTCTCTGCAGGAAGACATTTGCCATCCGGCAGGGTTCTTTCTCTCATAATAAGCAAAAACTGCAAATAATTCCGGCATAAATTCCATACAATCCTCTTCTGTCAGGTGAGCAAGGATATTTTCCTTTTCCGGCGCTGAATAATGAATCAAATGATCCGTCTGTAAGTGTGCAAGAATATATAAGATTTCTTCATTTTTAAAACGTGATAATATCTCTTTCAATGTTTTTCTGTAATATTGACGAATCCGCTTTGATAATAAGGACGGCATATAAATCGAGAAAATTTTCGCCAGGATCGGATGTGCTTTTCGATAGATGGAAAATAAGGTCGCATGGGTCATCTCGTGTAAGATCAAAGAAGGAATCCACTCTTTTTCTTCCGTCATCATTTTCTCCAGAGCCACAGAATCCAGATAAATCTGATAACGGATCTGATCGGTAAAATGGTCACTACATTTTCCCAAACGTCGACTTCCATTCAGAGAAAGTGGGTGCATTATTTTCACCTTGCTGATCTGACCATCCAGAATGGGAAAGATTGAGAATCCGTCAAGAAATCCTTGCAAGACTTCTTCTTTTAGCTCATCCGATATTCCCGCCATTTCAAAAAAAGTGGAAAAATCTCCGTTTTTCCGGTCTTCTCCTTTTTTTCCTTTCCATTCTTCTAATGATCTGACATAAATCGCATTCTTCCGATGGAAAAAAAGCCGAAGAAAAACAAGGACCATGGTTCGGACAAACAGATATATCATTAATATGATTCCAAGAAGACAAATGAATCCTAACATACATGCTCCAATCTTTTAGAAAGCACCCAAGCCATTGCTTAGGCAGCAATGGCTTGAGATCTACCGAATCATGACTTCATAATTCCTTGCGGTGAAAGCTTCACCGGTTCCTTATTTATTCTTATTACGGTTATAATTAATCAAACATCCCGCTTGCACGATGGCACGCTCTTCCGGTGTCATGGCCGTGGTATAGAGATGAATTTCCTTGATCTCATCACCGATCACATAAGCCTTGACATCATCAAGCTTATTCTCAGCAAGGGCTGCACGGATTCCAGGAACATAGATATAATCACCGACTTCGAACTCGGCATCCTCTGCCATCTGGAATGGAATCATACCCCAGTTCATAACATTGGAACGATATCTCTTGGTAGCATATTCCTTGGTGATATTGGCAAGACCACCGATGACACGCTGACAGCTGGCTGCCTGTTCACGGGCAGATCCATCTCCAGGCTTAATGGCATAAACCATACTTCCGACTTCCGTCTCCGCTTCTACGATCGCTGCCTGGCCCGGAATGGTTTTAATCTTCGCAAAAATATCGCTTAATTCCGGCTCTACTGCCATCATATCCTGACCGGCTACACGCGCTTTCTCAATGCGATCTACCTCTTTCGATCTGCCAACATACTCCGGATCACGTCTGGATAAGGTAAATTCAGCCAATCCAAGCGGATTCGAACGGAAGGAAGAGGTCTCGCCGGAAGGAATCAATTCATCCGTCGTTGTTACAGGATCAAGGATCTTAGAACAAACCTTCAACAAAATATTATCTGCTAACGGACTCATATCCGGCCAAGGCTTAATATTCGGACCGGAAACCAGTTCTTCTTCCGGATTCCCTTTTTCAAAGCCATAGTAGCAACGTGCTTTGTAAGCGCTATCATCATATTCATAAGCAGGAATGTCTCCCCAGCAATCCAAAGTTTCGGCAGAAGTAAGAATACCGCCATTGGCTGCAGTAGCTGCGATGGAGCGTGCATCCATAAGGGCAACACCGGAAAGCTGACCATTTCCTGGTTTTGAACCTTCACGGTTCGGGAAGTTACGTGTAGCATGACGAATGGATAAACCGTTATGCATCGGTGTATCTCCAGCGCCAAAGCATGGACCACAGAATGCCGTACGAATGATGGCACCCGCTGCCATAAGATCATTTAAGACACCCTTCTTGGCCAGATCCATGAATACAGGCTGGGAAGATGGATAAACGGCAAGACTGAACTGATCATTTCCGGTATTCTTACCCTTTAATGCATGACCAGCCTCAATAATATTGGAATAAGTACCACCGGCACAACCGGCGATAATTCCCTGCTGAACCTGAAGGCCCTTGTCTGTAATCTTATCAACTAAAGTGAGGGAAGCTCTTCCCTGACCAACCTTCTCTGCTTCTACTTCTACCTGACGAAGAATATCGGCCAGATTCTCATTCACTTCATCAATCTCAAAGGCATTGCTTGGATGGAAAGGAAGGGCGATCATTGGCTTAATGGTGGAAAGATCCACATATACAAGTCCATCATAATATGCCACATCCGCAGGATTTAACTCTTTATAATCCTCTCCTCTTCCATGCATGGTAAGGAAGGCCTTGGTATCTTCATCCGTTCTCCAGACAGAAGAAAGACAAGTTGTCTCTGTGGTCATAACATCGACACCATTACGGTAATCCGTAGCCATAGTGGATACACCAGGACCAACGAATTCCATTACTTTATTCTTTACATATCCATTCTTAAAGACTGCTCCGATGATGGCAAGAGCGATGTCCTGCGGACCAACCCAAGGATTCGGCTTACCATCAAGATAAATTGCAACAACGCCCGGACGAGCCACATCATAAGTATCACAAAGAAGCTGTTTTACCAGTTCTCCACCGCCTTCACCGATGGCCATAGTACCAAGGGCTCCATAACGGGTATGGGAATCAGAACCTAAAATCATCTTACCGCAGCCTGCCATCATCTCACGCATGTATTGATGAATGACTGCGATGTGTGGCGGAACATAAATACCACCATACTTCTTTGCCGCGGAAAGACCAAACATGTGGTCATCGTCATTGATCGTTCCACCGACGGCACACAAACTGTTATGACAGTTGGTAAGAACATAAGGAATCGGGAACTTTTCCATACCGGAAGCCTTGGCTGTCTGTACAATACCGACAAATGTGATATCATGGGAAGCCATAGCATCAAACTTGATCTTCAGCTGCTCCATATTACCGGAAGTATTATGGGCTTCCATAATGCCATAAGCGATGGTTCCCTTAAGGGCTTCTTCTTTACAGACCTTCTTTCCGGTCATTGCTTCTACTTTTGCTGCTTCCGCTTCCGGAATGATTTCATTTCCATGAAGCAGATAAGCGCCACCTTCATATAATTGAATCATAGTAATCCTCCTAGATTGATTGATCTACAAATAAGTTCCATATGCAAGAACGGTTTCCCGTACCACATAAAAATATTAAGGAATATTTTAACATAAGAAGAATAATTCTTCAATGTATTCCTTCATTTTCTTCTATGCCTTGAATCAGCTCTCCCTTTACTTTGGCATA
>R25__coassemble_759_pt1 | contig 18017 bp, 15 predicted proteins | sample R25__metabat2_low_PE_006 | metagenome-assembled genome bin R25 | reverse complement strand
AAATACCAACCCTGAATCAATTACCATTCCATCAATATCTCAACAGAATATTAACTCTGAATCAATCCTCACTGCTTCTATACTTATATTGATGCAGATATATTAATAATACAGATATATCAGAAGGGGACACACCGGATATACGAGAGGCCTGTCCGATGGAATGTGGACGAATGGCATTTAATTTCTGAATCGCTTCCGTGCGCAGATTTTGAATCTCTTCATACTTAATCTCATCCGGAATAATACGATTCTCCATCTTCTTAAACTGCTCGACCTGCTTTAACTGTCGGCTGATATAACCTTCATACTTAAGATCGATGGTGACCTGCTCGATGACTTCGTCATCTAAGACCGGACGCTCCGGATCAATTGCAGCAAGACAATAATAATCTAATTCAGGACGCTTTAATAATTCTGCCAGATTCGAAGATGTTTTCAGTGGTGTACTTCCATTTTCTTCGAGAAGCTTCTGCACCGCCTGATTGGCACCGATCAGATGCTTCTTCAAGCGTTCTTTTTCCTCTTCGATCTGTTCTCTCTTACGGACAAAATGGTCATAACGTTCCTGATCGATCAAACCAATCTGATAGCCGATTTCTGTCAAACGCATATCTGCATTATCCTGTCTTAATAAAAGACGATACTCTGCACGGGAGGTCATCATACGATAAGGCTCGTGATTCTCCTTGGTAACAAGATCATCAATCAAAACACCGATATAAGCCTGAGAGCGATCTAAGATGATTGGATCTCTGCCCAGAGTTGTTAAAGCTGCATTAATTCCGGCAATCAAGCCCTGCGCTGCTGCTTCTTCATAGCCAGAGCTACCATTGAACTGCCCGCCACTAAATAAACCGGAAATCTTTTTGAATTCCAAGGTCGATTTTAACTGATTCGGATTAATACAATCATATTCGATGGCATATGCATTACGGATGATCTTCACATTCTCCAAGCCTTTGACCGTGCGATACATTTCATACTGCACATCCTCCGGCAGAGAACTGCTCATACCACCCACATACATTTCATTCGTATATTCCCCTTCCGGCTCGATGAAAAGCTGATGGCGATTCTTGTCGGAAAATCGAACAACTTTGTCCTCAATAGATGGACAATAACGTGGACCCGTACCTTCAATCATACCAGAATAGAGTGGGGAACGATCCAGATTATTACGAATAATCTCATGGGTTCTTTCGTTGGTATAAGTTAACCAACAGGAAATCTGATTCCTGCGGATATCTTCTTCTTTATTGGTAAAGCTAAATGGAACGATCTTCTCATCTCCAAACTGCTCCTCCATCACAGAGAAATCTACACTTCTCTTATCAATACGTGCTGGTGTACCAGTTTTAAATCGGTATAATTCGATACCATTCTCTTTCAAAGACTGACTTAAATAATTGGCCGCCTGTAAGCCATTGGGACCCGTATAATTTACGATTTCACCATAGAGACAGCGCGCTTTCAAGTAGGTACCCGTCGCCAAAACAACGGCCTTCGCATGATAGATTGCACCGGAAAATGTTTTTACTCCGGCAATCACTCCATCTTCTACCATCAGTTCTGTGACCTCTGCCTGACGTAAAGTCAAATGGTCAGTATTCTGCATGGTATAACGCATGGTCATAGAATAGGCATCTTTGTCGGCCTGAGCGCGCAGAGAATGAACTGCCGGTCCTTTTGATTTATTTAACATCTTAGACTGAATATAAGTCTTATCGATATTTTTTCCCATCTCGCCGCCTAAAGCATCAATTTCCCTCACCAGATGTCCCTTGGAACTTCCTCCGATATTGGGGTTACATGGCATTAAGGCCACACTGTTCATACTAACAGTAAAGATGATCGTCTCGCATCCCAAACGCGCTGCCGCAAGGGCAGCTTCACATCCTGCATGACCGGCGCCAACCACGACGACATCATAATATTCTTCTACTGTTTTCATTTTATCCTCCATATGGATAGGAATCATTTATGATTCTATATCCTAAGAATACGATTCCATTTTTCAAAAATTTACTTTCCGGTACAGAACTTGGAAAAGATTTCTTCTACCAGATCCTCTTCTAGCGATTCACCCACGATCGTTCCCAAACTCTCATAGGCATTCATCAGATCAATAGTGAAAAAATCCTCCGGCATACCGTCTTCGATACTGGTCTGTACCATAAGAAGTCCGGAAAGTGCTTCCTCCAAGGCGTTCTTATGACGCGCATTGGTAATATAAAAATCCTGCGTTTCATCTATTGTACCATGAAACATCATCTTTTTTAATTCTTTCGTAAAAAGAGAAATCCCTTGATTATATTTTGCAGAAATAGTAATGCATGGTGTCTCATCATCTACATAGGAAGACAGGGATTCCCTGGAAAATGCTTCTCCCAGATCCGACTTATTAAGAAGGACCATCTTTTTCTTCTCTCTGATTGCATCAAAGATTGCAATATCCTCTTCGCTGATTCCACAAGCCATATCCATAATGAATAAAACCAGATCTGCCTGCTCGATCTCCTTTTTTGCCTTGGCTACGCCAATCTTCTCAACCTTATCCTCTGTCTCATGAATTCCCGCCGTATCGATAATATTCAAGGTAACACCATCGATGGTTACAGATTCCTCCAAAGTATCTCTGGTCGTTCCGGCCACATCCGTAACGATGGCACGCTCTTCGCCTAATAAAACATTTAAAAAAGACGACTTACCGGCATTTGGCTTACCAACGATACATGTCCGGATGCCCTCAGAGATAAATCTGCCATCATCATAAGAATCTAACATTTTACGTGTGTAAGAAATCCATTTCTTAACATGCACCAGTAAATCATCCGCATATCCGTCTAAACTGATATGCTCCGGATCGTCCAAAGCAGATTCAATATATGCAATCTGATATAAAATCTCCTCACGAATCTTTTTTATTTTTTCGGATAAATTACCCTTCATCTGTAAAATGGAATTCTTGCGCGATGCTTCATTACGAGATTCAATCAGTTCCATCACTGCCTCTGCCTGTGACAGATCAATACGACCATTTAAGAAAGCTCTCTTGGTAAACTCACCTGGCTGGGCAGCTCTTGCTCCATTTTTCAGAATAAGACTAAGAATTCTATAAACAACGTGAACGCCACCATGACAGTCGACTTCCACGACATCTTCCCTTGTATAACTATGAGGGCCTTTCATAATAAGCACAATACATTCATCAATGATTTCATCCTGGTCCTTGATATAACCAAGATAGATTCTATGACTCTCCCAATGTCCAGGTCCATATTTCTTCGAATATGGGTCAAATATCTTATCTAATATCGCCAGTGCATCTTCTCCACTGATTCGAATCTTACCGATGCCGGCATTGGATACGGAAGTAGCGATTGCCGCAATGGTATCAAATTCTCTTACCATACTGATTCACCCTCTAATCTAAAAATAGGATGTTTAAAAATTCATCCGAATTTTTAAACATCCTGTAACATATCATAATAAACATGGATGCAAAGCAGCCGGGCCACCTTGTTCCACATGGGATAAGGCGAAACTTATTTCGACACTTTATCCCGGTCTTTTTTCAGCATGATCACTACTCTGCGGTAAGGTTCTTCTCCCTCACTCTTTGTGCATACATAGCGGTCATTCTGTAAAGTAGAATGAATCACTCTTCTCTCATAAGGATTCATAGGCTCCAAAGAAATCACTTTCTTACTGCGCTTTACAGAATATGCAATCTTCTTTGCGAGCTTTTCTAAAGTAGCTTTTCTTCTTTCACGATAATTCTCTGTATCCAGTTTTACTCGAATATAAGATTCACTCTCGCGATTTACGAAAAGACTGATCAGATATTGAAGAGAATCCAATGTCTGTCCTCTCTTACCGATCAGGATACCCATATCAGGACCGGACAAGTCGATGTTCATGACATTCTCTTCTTCTTTGTATTCAATATCTACATGTGTCTCGACTTTCATCGCTGCAAAAAGCTCATCACAGAACTCCTGTGTACGCTCAAGCAAAGACTTTTTAAGGTTCACGCGGATGACAGCCTGTCTGACATTAAACAGACCAAGAAATCCTGCACTACCTTCGTCTACGACTTCGTAGTTTAATTTATCACTGGTAATTCCAAGTTCAACCGTAGCAGCCGTAATGGCTTCACTGACGGTTTTGCCCTTAAATTCCATTACTTCCATTATTGATTCCCTCCCTTGGGATTCTGATTCTTCTCATACTCCTGCACACTGTAGGCTGCTTTACCAATCTCACCGAGCTTGCTGTAATTCACTTTCTTACCCTCAGCCGGGTCAGCGATCACCTTTGTCTTGATGGCAGCATTTCCCTTGATGGTCATCAAAGGATTCACATCACGTGTCACAACAACACCGTCATTCTTCTGGTCTGCATCCGCAGATTTCGCTTTTTCGGTGATACGTTCCGTGATGGATTTCTTACCTTTGGCTTTCTTCTTAGCTGCCTTCTCGCGGTTCTTCTCAACAAGCTTGTCGATATCTACACTGTCAAAATACTTATTAAGAGCAACCTGCTGCACAAACTGAAGTAAAGCACTGATGATCCAGTAAAGTCCGAGACCTGCCGGCATGATCAAACAAAAATAAACAGACATCAGCGGCATAACCGTCATCATGCTCTTACTCATACCTGCCGCCTGATCGTTACCGGTATCCGGCTGACGAATCGTCTTCGCAGAAAGGAACTGGAAGAGACCGGCAAAGAGTGGAATGAGCCAATAAATGGATGGATGAAATCCTGGTGTCTGAGATACATTAATGCCACCGATAAAGTCATTCATCTTAATGATATGAGAGGAAGCATCGGTGATTACATTACTTACACTAGGAAATGCCTTGGCAAGGGATGTCCATGCAGCATCATTAAAGTAATTTAACTGATCGATGATCTTATCCGCAGAAGTGCTGGCATCGATTGCTTTTACATAAGAGCTTCCAAGGCCTTCAATAATTTTATTTACCTTATCTGTGTAACCGGACACACTTGTGATCGCAGTTACAACGGTTGTATACTCTGCTTTTACAGCAGGGATATAAGCCGGAATCTTACGGATAACCTGATATAATGCAAGAAGTACAGGCATCTGAATTAAGAGCTGTGCGCAACCGGCTGTTGCATTCGTTCCATACTTATCATAAACAGCCTGAATCTCTTCCTGCTGTCTCTGCATGGATGCAGAATCTTTTTTGTTTCGGTACTTCTTCTGGATCTTAGTGATCTCAGGCTGCATGACCGAATTAATCTTCGTAAACTTCTGCTGCTGAACCATCATAGGTAACAACAGGATACGAATAATGATGGTAAAAATGATGATACAGAGACCGATATTCTCAATACCAAAACTACTCAATACAGTGAAAATTCCCTGCATAATGTAGCCCATCAAAGTAGCAATCCACCCGATGATCGGGGCAGTTGACTGCGTCAGTAACATACTTATCCTCCTTAATTACGGAACCGGATCGTACCCACCTTTCGAAAATGGATTACAGCGAAGAATACGCCACAATCCCATCAAACCGCCTTTAAGGGCACCATACTTCTCAATCGCTTCAAGCGCATACTGGGAGCAGGTTGGTGTGTACTTACAAGTAGCCACGCCTTTCATGGCTGACAGATATTTCTGATAAAATCTGATAATTTTAATAAAAATAACTCTCATGTCAATCTTCTTCTAACAAATGATGTAATTTCAACAGATGCAACAACGCACTCTCAAACTTCTCATAGCCGGAATCCACGGCTGGTTTGCGTGCAATGATTACAATATCGCAGCCCTTCTTCACTTCATTCCAGTGAAGTCGCATCACCTCGCGAACCACCCTGGTAACACGATGTCTCACGATACTGTTTCCAACTTTTTTACTGACAGAAATTCCAACCCGGTTATCCTCCATGCCATTCTCGCGAACGATCATGACAAAAGTCCTGTTCGCCTTGGATCTACCCCGCTGATAGACCATCTGGAACTCCCTGTTTTTCTTTAATGATTGAAATGTACTCATCTCTTTTTCTCACCTTTCATCAAAGCAGGAGCATGCTCCCACCTACTTCACGAACGAAGCAAAATGAATCCTTCATTTCTTCCAAAACATAATAAATGAAATGAGAAAAGAAAAGGTCACAATAATTGCGACCTATGCTGATAATTTATTTCTGCCTTTTGCTCTTCTTCTAGCTAAAACTTTTCTGCCGTTAGCTGTGCTCATTCTTTTTCTGAAACCATGAACTTTAGATCTCTGTCTCTTCTTTGGCTGATATGTCATCTTCATCGAAAGCCACCTCCTTTATAAATTCATTCTGTTGAAAACATCACGTCTATTATATTGAAAAAGCGTCCTCTAGTCAAGTAATTTCCTTGTTATTTTTTAAGAAAACATCTTTCCACATCCGAATTTGCATTTTTACACATCAAATACACGACTTATCCCCGACTTATCCACAATTTGTGGACAATATGGGGATAAGTCGAGGGTAACTATGCATTTTTCCCCATATTTTTTTTCATTTTCTTTAGAAATCCAAGGATTTTCTGCGTGGAAAACTTTCCACATTTTATCCACAATCTGTTGATAACTCTGTTATTTCCTCAAATTTCAGAGTTATTAACAAAAAGTTATCCCCATTTTACCCATTTTTCTATCCACGAAAAAGTTGAAAATTTTGACGTTCTGTTATACACTAATATCTAATTGGTTTTACTGCTTCCGGCAGATTTATTTCTGTAAAATGAAGCAGTTTCTTCCTATTTATATATAGAAAGGAAATTATTTCATCCCTTGCGGTGCGGTATTAGCCGCTTGGAAGTTTTTGAATAAGGCACCACATGTGCTACGGAGGTTTTATATATGAAGCATTTAATTGAAGAGCAATGGCCTGAGGTTTTGAATATCCTCGTCAGGGAACATGAGATCTCCCAGGTGGCTGTCAATACCTTTATTAAGCCATTGGAGATTTCTTCGATCATTGGAGATAATCTCACATTTTATGTGTCAGGAGGCTCCCGTGGCATTGATTTTATCAAGCATAAATTCTACGATATGTACCTGGCCATGGCCATTGAACAGGTAACCGGAAAGAAATTCAATATCCTTTTTACAGATTCTCTCGAGGAGATCCAACAAAACAATCCTCTTCCTAACATCACACCGAAGCCATCTATGGGGAATCCTTCCTGGACCTATACCTTCGACACATTTGTCGTAGGTCCTACCAATAAGATGGCCCATGCCGTGGCAGTTGCGGTAGCAGAATCTCCGGGAATATCCTACAATCCGCTCTTTTTATATGGCGGGGCCGGGCTTGGAAAAACCCATCTGATGCGTTCCATCGCCAGCCATATCATGGCAACCAGAAAGGATCTTAAGGTTCTCTATGTTACCTCCGAGACCTTTACCAACGAACTGATCGAATCCCTCAATAAGAATAAGAATGCAGAATTCCGGGATAAGTATCGTAATATCGACGTACTTTTAATCGATGATATCCAGTTCATCATCGGCAAGCAGAGTACCCAGGAGGAATTCTTCCATACCTTTAACGTACTTTATGATGCCCACAAACAGATTGTAATCTCCTCCGATAAACATCCTAGAGAGATTACCACCTTAGAAGAGCGTCTCCGCTCCCGTTTCGAGTGGGGAATCACCGCCGATATCCAACCGCCGGATTACGAAACGAAGATGGCGATTCTGAAGAAGCGCGCAGAGCTTGAGAATCTGGATGTGACAGAAGAAGTCATGCAGTTCGTTGCCAATAATATCAAGTCGAACATTCGTGAATTAGAAGGAGCCCTTACCAAGGTCTGTGCTTTTGCCAAACTGGAGAATAAGCCGGTTACTCTGGATCTTGCGGAGCATGCGCTTAAGGATACCATCGAAAGCCAGCGTGAAATTACGCCGAGCCTCATCATGAATATTGTTTCTGAACATTATAATATTACCGTTTCGGATATCATTTCCAAGAAGAAGAATAAGGAGATTGCTCATCCGCGTCAGATCTGCATGTATCTTTGCAGAAAATATACCGACGTTTCTTTACAGAATATCGGTAAGATGATGGGAAATCGCGATCACACAACGGTAATGCATGGCTTTGAAAAGATTAATTCTGCCTTGGAGAAGGACGATAATTTAAAAGCAAGTCTGAATATCATCATAAAGAAACTGAATCCGCCAAGTTAATCTATCGCAAAGAGAATGATGTGGATAAGTCTATGTGGAAAAGTGTATTACTCGGAATTCATTTTTCCACATTTTTATCACATTGGCCTGTGTATGACCTGTGGATAGATTTTATGCCTTTGGGGCTTTGTGGACAAATGTGAATATTTTTTCTTTTTTTCCACCTGCTTATCCTAGGTCTTATTTTTGCCCAAAATCCTTTGTATTATTGGCTCTGGCTCACATTTACACATTATACACACCCCCTACTATTACTACTACGAATATTATCTTTTATATATCTTATAATTTCATCGAAAGGAGTTATACACCATTATGAAAATCATTTGCCCCAAAAGTCAGTTCCTAACCGGCGTTAATACTGTATCCAAAGCAGTATCTTATAAGACAACCATGGATATCCTGCAGTGTATCCTTATCGAAGCATATGATAATCGCATCCGTTTTTCCGCAAATGATACAGAACTGGGAATCGAGACGATCATTGATGGTCAGATTATAGAACCAGGTCAGATTGCCTTGGAAGCTAAGATTTTTACAGAAATTATTAAAAAAATTCCGGAGAATGACGTGATCCTGGAAACCGAAGAAAATGGTATGACCAATATCCAGTGTGAACAGATTAAATGTAGTATCATGGGTAAATCCGGAGAGGATTTTACGCATTTGCCTGAGATTTCCAAGGAAAATAAGATTCTTATCTCTCAGTTTGATCTGAAGGAAGTCATCTCTCAGACCATCTTTTCCATATCGAATAATGAAAATAATAAGCTGATGACCGGCGAGCTCATCAGTATTAAGGGCGATCGTTTTACAATGACCTCTCTCGATGGTCATCGTATTTCGGTACGTAATGTCCTGCTTCATGATCAATATCCGGATATGGAAGTAATCGTTCCGGGTAAGACACTTCTGGAAATCAGTAAGATTCTTCCGGGGAATACAGAGGACATGGTAGAGATTTATCTTTCCGAAAAGCATATTTTATTTGCTTTCGCGCAGACGATCGTGGTTTCTCGTCTCTTAGATGGAAAGTTCTATAATATCAATCAGATGTTATCCAGTGACTATGAGACTAAGATTACCATTAATAAAATGGATTTCCTTCGTTGTCTGGATCGTTCTACTTTATTTATCAAGGAATCGGACAAGAAGCCGATTATTTTAAAGATCGATAATGATTGCATGGATATTATGATTTCTTCCCCGATCGGTTCCATGAAGGATCAGCTTCCGATCCGGAAAGAAGGAAAAAGTCTGGTGATCGGATTTAATCCGAGATTTTTGGCAGATGCGCTGCGTGTTGTGGATGAGGAGGAAGTTTCCATCTATCTGATCAATTCCATTGCACCATGTGTGATCCGCGATGAAGATCGTTCCTATCTCTATCTGATTCTTCCGATCAATGTAAATAATGCGAATTTTTAAATCATGATGCAGATTTTTGCCGGCATAGCCGGTAAACTATAGTTAAGAAAATATAAGGATGGACATATGATCGAATTTAAATTAAAAGATGAATTTATAAAATTAGGGCAGCTTTTAAAGGCAGCCAGCCTGGTTGGTTCCGGTGTAGATGCGAAATTTGTCATTCAGGACGGTTTGGTTAAGGTGGATGGCGAAGTGGATACCCGTCGCGGACGTAAGATCTACGAGGGTATGATCGTGGAATATAATGGGGAACAGGTTAAGGTGATTCGCTAAGAATCGAAGAGGACAGAGGGATATTTTTTTCGTGTCTCATGTCATCCGGAGAAAGGAAAGGATCGGGAGAAAAGAACATGTATGTGGAATCCATCGAATTATTTCAATATCGTAATTATGATTCCCTGAAAGTGGAGTTTTCTCCCGGAGTGAATATCTTTTTCGGAGATAATGCTCAGGGAAAAACCAATCTTTTAGAGGCGGTCTATCTGAGCGCGACCTCCAAATCTCATAAGGGCAGTAAGGATAAAGAACTGATTCAATTCGGGCAGGATGAATCTCATATCCGTCTGCATTTCCGTAAAAATGAATTGACGCATCGCCTGGATCTCCATCTTCGCAAGAAGAAGAGTAAAGGGATTGCCATTGATGGCGTTCCGATCCGTAAGCTGAATGAGCTTTTTGGCATGTTGCATATTGTATTTTTCTCCCCGGAGGATCTTTCGATCATTAAAAACGGACCGTCGGAGCGCCGAAGATTTTTAGATCTGGAAATGAGCCAGTTAGATAAGGGATATTATGCGCTTCTGGTCAGTTATAATAAACTTTTGCAGGAAAGGAATAATCTTCTCAAGCAGATTTATTTTATGCCATCCTTGCGGGAAACATTGGATGGATGGGATAAGCAATTGATCGATATCGGTTCTGCCATTCTTCGAAAAAGGGAGGCCTTTGTCGAAAAGATCGATGGTATGATGCGGGAGATTCACGGTAATCTTACCGGAGGTCAGGAGCGGATGGAGGTCCATTATGACAAGAATGTTTCTGTCGAAGAATTTGCACAGAAATTAGCAGAGCATCGGGAGAGAGATCTGAAGGCAGGGACCACATCGGTTGGGCCGCATCGTGATGATATGGGTTTTATTGTCAATGGTACGGATATCCGTAGATTTGGTTCCCAGGGGCAGCAGCGTACTGCAGCCTTGTCTCTCAAATTATCGGAGATTCGTCTGGTGGAAGAGATGGCAGAAGACAAGCCGGTCTTATTATTGGATGATGTACTTTCCGAATTGGACCATCATCGACAGAATTATCTCTTGGATTCCATTTCGGATATCCAGACCATGATTTCCTGTACCGGCATCGAAGAATTTGTGAATGGCCGACTCTCTTTGGATCGGGTATTCTATGTGAAAGAGGGAAAGATCACTCTATACCAAGAGTAGAAATAAGGGGAATCTGCCCCCTGTTTTCTATGTTTTTCTTCTTAAAAACAAAATAGGATCTGTGAGATCGGACGATATGAAATAGATTTCATATTTTTTTTCAATAATGGGCTGTTTTTCTTGATGAAACAGTCCATTTTGTGTTATAATTATTGTTACGTTAGTATGCCCTAAAGGCTTTTTCCTAGGAAATTGATTCATATTTTCCATAAAAAATAAGAATGCAAGCCAGCCAGGCTGCCTTGCTCCACATGGGTAACTTTATTGAGATAGATGTAGCTAGATGGAAGTATCACGATGCCCGGAGGAATCCCCTCATTTACAGATCTTTTATAGATTTTTCCTTCTTCCGGAGAATCGGGTACATGTTTTTATGTTTGGAGGTTGTGTGATTTATGAGTGAAGAAGTGAAATCCGTCATTCAGGAATATGGGGCGGATCAGATTCAGATATTGGAAGGTCTCGAAGCTGTCAGAAGAAGACCTGGTATGTATATTGGAAGCACCTCCTCGAAGGGACTCCATCATCTGGTATATGAGATTGTAGATAATTCTGTCGATGAAGCATTGGCAGGTTTTTGTGATACAGTAGAAGTTTTTATTAATCCGGATAATTCCATTACGGTAAGAGATAATGGACGTGGAATCCCGGTTGGTATTAACAAGAAGAAAGGAATTCCTGCGGTTGAAGTGGTATTTACCATCCTTCATGCCGGTGGTAAGTTTGGCGGTGGAGGATATAAGGTATCCGGAGGCTTACACGGAGTGGGAGCTTCTGTTGTGAATGCCTTGTCTACCTGGCTGGAGGTTAAGATCTACCACGAAGGTAAGATTTACCAACAGCGTTATGAGCGTGGTAAGGTGATGTATCCTTTGAAGATTGTGGGAGAGACGGACCGACGTGGTACGGAAGTGAAATTCCTGCCGGATGATACGATTTTTGAAGAAACGGTATTTGATTTTGAAGTGCTGAAGCAGAGATTGCGTGAGATGGCTTTCCTGACGAAGGGGCTTAAGATTGTATTATATGACCTTAGAGAGGAGCATCCGCAGACTCTGACCTTCCATTATGAAGGTGGAATTAAGGAATATGTCCAGTATCTGAATAAGCAGAAGGAGTCCTTATATCCGGAGATCATTTACTGTGAAGGCCAAAAAGGAGATGTCTATGTTGAGGTGGCTCTTCAGCATAACGATTCCTATAATGAGGGTGTCTATAGTTTTGTAAATAATATTACCACACCAGAAGGTGGAACTCATCTGGCCGGTTTTCGAAGTGCCTTAACCAAGACATTTAATGATTATGCCAGAAATAGTAAGTTATTAAAAGAGAGTGAACAGAATCTCATGGGTGAGGATATCCGTGAGGGATTGACGGCCATTATCAGTATTAAGATTCCTGAGCCTCAGTTTGAAGGACAGACCAAGCAGAAGTTGGGGAATTCCGAGGCTAGAGGAGCTGTGGATTCCGTGGTCAGTGAGCAGCTGACATATTTTTTAGAGCAGAATCCGAATGTGGCTAAGGCCATTTGCGAGAAAGCGATTCTGGCACAAAGAGCCAGGGAGGCAGCCAGAAAGGCAAGAGATCTGACCAGAAGAAAGTCGGCCTTAGATGGCATGAGTCTTCCGGGCAAGCTGGCCGATTGTTCCGATAAGGATCCAAGAAATTGTGAGATATATATCGTAGAGGGAGATTCCGCCGGTGGTTCTGCCAAGACAGCCAGAAGCCGTGCAACCCAGGCGATTCTTCCACTTCGTGGTAAGATATTGAATGTAGAGAAGGCTAGAATGGATCGTATCCTTGGAAATGCGGAGATTCGTGCTATGATCACAGCCTTTGGTACCGGAATTCATGAGGATTTTGATATTAGCAAGCTGCGATATCATAAGATTATTATCATGACGGATGCCGATGTGGATGGAGCTCACATTGCCACATTGATGCTGACATTTTTCTATCGTTTTATGCCGGAGCTCATCAAACAGGGATATGTTTATCTGGCACAGCCACCCCTCTATAAGATTGAGAAGTCGAAGAAGGTATGGTATGCCTACAGTGATGAGGAGTTAAACCAGATCCTTACGGAGATTGGGCGTGATGGTAATAACAAGATTCAGCGATACAAAGGTCTTGGTGAGATGGATGCTTCTCAGCTATGGGAGACAACCATGGATCCGGAGAAGCGTATTCTCCTCCGTGTGAATATGGACGAAGAGAGTGCGTCAGAGCTTGATCTTACCTTTGATACCTTGATGGGAGATCGTGTGGAGCCGCGTCGTGAGTTCATCGAGGCGAATGCGAAGTATGTAAAGAATCTGGATATCTAGACTTACATTTCATTTCAGAGGAAAAGTAGGAGAATAGAATGGACGAAAGTACAATTTTTGATAAAATTCAGGAGGTTGACCTGAAGAATACCATGGAGACCTCCTATATTGATTATGCCATGAGTGTTATCGTATCAAGAGCACTTCCTGACGTAAGAGATGGATTGAAGCCTGTGCAGCGAAGAATCCTATATTCCATGATTGAGTTGAACAACGGTCCGGACAAGCCTCATAGAAAGTGTGCCCGTATCGTCGGTGATACCATGGGTAAATATCACCCACATGGTGATAGTTCGATTTATGGGGCATTGGTTAATCTGGCACAGGAATGGTCGACACGTTATCCTTTGGTTGATGGACATGGTAACTTTGGTTCCGTCGATGGGGACGGAGCGGCAGCAATGCGATATACGGAGGCACGTCTTTCGAAGATTTCGATGGAGATGACGGCCGATATTTATAAAGACACTGTTGATTTTATGCCGAACTTTGATGAGACGGAGAAGGAGCCGACGGTTCTTCCTTCCCGTTACCCGAATCTCATGGTAAATGGTGCGCAGGGTATCGCTGTTGGTATGGCTACGAATATTCCGCCACATAACCTGAGAGAAACCATCGATGGTGTGGTAAAGATCATCGATAATCAGGTAAACGAGGATCGGGAAACCCGATTAGAGGAATTAATGGAGATCGTGAAGGGACCTGATTTTCCAACCGGTGCTTCTATATTGGGGCGCAAAGAGATTGAGAGAGCCTATCGCACCGGACGCGGTAAGATTAAAGTGCGTGCCGTAACCAATATCGAGCCGATGAATAATGGAAAGTCACGAATTGTCGTGACAGAGCTTCCTTATATGGTGAATAAAGCTCGTTTGATCGAAAAGATTGCGGAATTAGTAAAAGATAAGAAGATCGACGGTATTACGGAGCTTCGTGATGAGTCCGACCGTCAGGGTATGCGTATCTGTATCGAAACCAGAAAAGATGTGAATGCGAATGTCTTACTGAACCAGTTATTTAAGCATACACAGCTGCAGGATACCTTTGGAGTGATCATGCTGGCTCTTGTGAATAACGAGCCGAAGGTTCTGAATCTGAAGCAGATGCTGACGCATTATCTGGATCATCAGAAGGATGTTGTCACACGTCGTACCAAGTATGAATTAAATAAAGCGAAAGAGCGTGCCCATATCTTAGAAGGATTATTGAAGGCACTCGATTTCATCGATGAAGTAATCTCCATTATCCGGGCTTCTCAGAATGTGGCAGAGGCAAGAGCGAATCTGATGAATCGTTTTGATTTTTCGGAGGCGCAGGCACAGGCCATCGTTGATATGCGTCTGCGTGCACTTACCGGTTTGGAAAGAGATAAGCTCCAGGCAGAGTATGATGAGTTGCAGGCATTGATTACCAGATTAGAAGCCATTTTGGCAGATGAAAAGGTACTTCTTGGTGTGATCAAAGAGGAAATCATGGTCATTCGTAATAAATATGGCGATGATCGAAGAACCTCCATTGATCTGGATGTGGAGGATCTTAGTGATGAATCCTTGATTCCGAAGAAGGATGCGATGATCACCTTTTCGAATCTGGGTTATATTAAGCGTATGGAACCGGAGCAGTTCCAAATCCAGAATCGTGGCGGTAAGGGAATCCGGGGCATGAATATGATAGAGAATGATAATATCAGTAATATGTTCATGATGAATACGCATCAATATGTCATGTTCTTTACCAATAAGGGAAGGGCTTATCGTTTGAAGGGATATGAGATTCCGGAAGCCAGTCGTACTGCCAGAGGCGTAAATATTATCAATCTTCTTCAGCTAACACCTGGGGAGCGGATCAGTGCAGTGATTCCGATCACGGTGGATATGGAAGATGAGAATGCTTACATTCTTATGGCAACCCAAAAGGGTGTATTTAAAAAGACGAAATTAGTAGAATATAAGAATATACGTAAAGTAGGTCTTTCAGCCATCGTTCTTAAGGAGGGGGATGAGCTGATCGAGGTGAAGGTCGCCAGAAATGAAGATGATGTCTTCCTGGTAACCAAGGAAGGACAGTGTATTCGATTTAATTGTGGCTCTGTAAGAGAAATCGGTAGAGTTTCCATGGGAGTCCGTGGTATATCTTTAGGTGATGTGGATGAAGTGGTATCCATGGCTCTTAGTTCCGAAGGTTCAGATTTATTATTTGTTTCTGCTAAGGGTATGGGTAAGCGCACCTCCATGGAGGAATTTGGCAGTCAGCATCGTGGTGGAAAAGGACTTCGCTGTTATAAGATCGCAGACCGTACCGGTTATGTGGTTGCGGCGAAAGCAGTCAGTGACGAGGAAGAAATCATGATGATCACATCAGAAGGAATCATCATTCGCATTAAAGTAGATGCGATTTCCAGAATCGGACGAAATACATCCGGTGTTAAATTAATGAATATCGATCCGAATAGTGGTGTAACTGTGGCAAGAGTTGCGAAGGTTTCCGCAAGTGCCAAAGAAGATGAGGATGTCCTTTCTGAGGAGATGAGTTCTCCTTCCATGGATGAGGAGATTCCTGTGTATGAAGAAGAAGAATCTGTAGAGACAGAGACGGAATAAAAAAGAGGGGCTTTTACAGCCCCTTCTTTTGTAGGAATCCATCGGATGATTGATCAGAAATCATTTTTGTAAAGATTGAAATAGAGAATGCAAGAGGTAATAATTATGAGAAAAATTCATGTGGATGAAATTACACGTAATCTGAGAGAAATGTGCATGGAAGCCAATTACTTTCTCTCAGATGATATGAAGGAAGCCTTAAATAATGCCAAAGAGAAAGAGGAGAGTCCGTTGGGATGCCAGATTCTTGGACAGTTACAGGATAATCTGAAGATTGCCGGAGAAGAAAGAATACCAATCTGCCAGGATACCGGTATGGCAGTTGTTTTTGTGGAGATGGGTCAGGAGATTCAGATTGAAGGAGGCTTCCTGGGGGATGCCATCAACGAAGGGGTTCGCCAGGGATATGTGGATGGATATCTAAGAAAATCTGTAGTAAAAGATCCATTTCTCCGTGAGAATACGAAGGATAATACTCCAGCGATCATTCATTATAATATCGTTCCGGGCGATACATTTCGTATGACCATCGCTCCCAAAGGATTTGGCAGTGAAAATATGAGTCGTATCTTTATGCTGAAGCCGGCAGATGGCATGGAAGGAGCGAAGGCTGCTGTTTTACAAGCAGTAAAGGATGCCGGTCCGAATGCCTGTCCACCAGTGGTTGTGGGTGTCGGAGTCGGAGGTACATTTGAAAAAGCTGCGCTTTTGGCTAAGCAAGCGTTGACTCGTAAAGTGGGAGAACATTCCCAGCTCGCACACATTCGTGAAATGGAAGAAGATTTGCTGGAGCAGGTGAATGGACTTGGAATCGGACCGGCTGGTCTGGGAGGCAGGATAACAGCATTGGCTGTTAATGTGAATACTTATGCGACCCATATCGCAGGTATGCCACTGGCGGTTAATATGTGTTGCCATGTGAACAGACATGTGAGTAGAGAGATTTAAGTTGGTGGAATGGTAGAAGCTGCTTGCAGCGAAGCAATTCCTCTTCATAGCAAGATATGATAAATCAATTTAGAATGTTCGATTTTATAGCCGGAAAGAATATGCTATAAATGAATATGATAGGAGAATGTGATGAAAAAAATAATTCAGGTTCCATTTCAGGAAGAACAGATCAAAGCGTTAAAAGCAGGGGATTATGTTTATCTCAGTGGCACGATTTACACGGCAAGAGATGCAGCCCATAAAAGAATGTATGAATCTATGCATAAAGGAGAGGAATTGCCAATTGAGTTAAATGGGAATGTCCTCTACTATCTGGGCCCAAGCCCGGCTAGAGAGGGTCAGGTGATTGGTTCTGCAGGTCCAACGACTAGCAGTCGTATGGATAAATATACTCCGGATATGTTACGTGCCGGTTTAAAGGGAATGGTAGGAAAAGGAAAGCGCTCTCAGGCAGTGATCGATGCAATGAAAGAAAATGTTGCAATTTATTTTGCAGCAGTGGGAGGAGCCGGAGCCCTCTTATCCAAATGTATCAAGGCCGCAGAGGTGGTGGCTTATGAGGACCTGGGTACCGAAGCAATCCGTAAGCTAAGTATCGAAGAATTACCGGTAATTGTGGTAATAGACTGTGAAGGAAATAATCTTTATGAAACAGCAACAGAGCAGTGGAAAAAATAGATTTTTCTAATTAAAAATGCTTGACAATAGAAAGAGTCTTTGGTAATATAATAAAGCGTCATGCGAAATGACGTGACAATTACATATTCTGTTATTGTTTAGGCATATGGAGAAGTACTCAAGTGGCTGAAGAGGTGCCCCTGCTAAGGGTATAGATCGTTGACGCGGTGCGAGGGTTCAAATCCCTCCTTCTCCGTATTATTTTTTCGCCTTTTTTGGGGGATTTGAAAATGAGATTTTCGCCCACAAAAAAGTTAAAAAAAGTTGTTGACAATATATAAGATATGTGATAATATAATCAAGTCGCTTGCGAGAGTGGCTAACGAAGCTTGATAACTGAATAACAAAACAACCTTGAACGTTCAATTCAGCAGA
>R25__coassemble_709_pt1 | contig 18881 bp, 16 predicted proteins | sample R25__metabat2_low_PE_006 | metagenome-assembled genome bin R25 | reverse complement strand
CTCCGGAACAGGCCAGAGGTGGTTATCCGGACAAACGCAGAGATATCTATTCTCTCGGAATTACCATGTATGAAATGGCGACAGGTAAGGTACCTTTTGACGATGAGAATTCTGTGACCATTGCTTTGATGCATCTTAGAGAAGAAATGACCCCTCCGCGTTGTTATTTTCCGGATATTCCTTTGAGCCTGGAGAAGATTATACTTAAGTGTACCATGAAGCGGCAGGCAGATCGTTATCAGAATGCGGAAGAATTATTGGAAGATCTGGAGAAGGTATTTTCTAATCCGGATGGAGATTATGTATTTGCAGCGCCTCTTCTGGATGATAGCCCGACCATTCATCGGGGGGAGGAGGAAATCAATCAGATTAAGAATTCTATGAAGGATGCGGCGGAGGAATCCACCGAAGAGAATGAATTGCAAGCTCCTGCCATAGAAGAAAAAGAAGAGGAAGAGACTGCTCCGCCGATTGAGGACGATGTTTCGCAGGAGACGGTGGAAGAAGAGGAAGAATCCATGAAGCCACAGATGCGCCGAATGATTTTTGCGATCACAGCAGCAGGTGGAATTTTATTGGCGATGATTCTGATTTATCTTATTGCTTCATCGGTTGGCATGTTCCGGCGTCCGAATCAGCAGGAAACGACGCAAGAGACGACAACGACGGCAAGTACGACAGAAGAAGTGCGGAGCACTATGCCGGATGTTTTGAAAAAAGAACGAAAAGAAGCGGATCGTCTCTTAGAGGAGAATAAGCTGAAAGCCAGATTTGAATATGATTCGAATGTGGAGGAAGAAGATGAGGATGATTTGGTTGTCATCAAACAGCAGTATACTTCCGGAACAAAATTAGCAGAGGGAACGACGGTTTTACTGACATTGGGTCTCAATCCGGATGCGACGACAGAAAGTAAGCATGTGGAGATTCCTTTATTGGTGAATATGACAGAAGAGGAAGCCGTGAGAACACTAAATGATGCAGGATTAAGTGTAGAAAAGGTATATGCCAGCAGTGACACGGTTACTTCCGGTTATGTGATCAAACAGAATCCTACCGCCGGCACCATGGTAGATCGAGGATTTACCATTACTTTGACGATCAGCAGAGGAGTCTCTCAGGTTCGGGTTCCTTCTCTAACCGGTTTATCCCAGAAGGCGGCAAGAGAGCAATTGAATAACGTAGGTTTGGAACTAGGCGACGTCAGCAGTGATTATAATGGTTCTGTTGGAATCGGTGAGGTTTTCGAACAAGAATTATCACCGGGAACTATGGTGGATAAGGGAACCAAAGTTAATGTAACAGTAAGCTTGGGAGAAGCAACCACTTATCATTATGAAGGTCAGATCTACATCATTGACAGTCCTTTCATGGAAGGGGAAAGTGGAAGCCTCCAAATGGATCTGGATCAAAATGATCATATTACAACCATTTATACAGAATCCAATCTGACCTCGGATGATTTTCCTCTCTCTTATACCTTCCGTGGTGAGGAGGAAGGCGATGCTTCGGTGATCATATATGTCAATGGAGAAGTATATAGTGAGGAAGATGTGTATATTCAGGCGGTGGCAGATTAATGAAGTTATCAGGTAGAATTGTAAAAGGAATCGGCGGATTTTATTATGTATATGTTGTGGAGGATGGACTTTACGAATGTCGTGCCAAAGGGATTTTCCGAAATCGTAAGATGAAGCCGAATGTTGGTGATTATGTGGAGATCGATGTGATTTCCCAAGAAGAAAAAACGGGAAATCTTTCGGTCATCCGAAAAAGAAAGAATCAATTGATCCGACCGATGGTATCCAATGTGGATCAGGCCATGGTGGTTTTTGCTATCCGTGATCCGGAACCGAATTATCATCTTTTGAATCGCTTCCTGATCAGCATGCGTCAACAGGATCTTCCCGTCATTATCTGTTTTAATAAAATGGATCTGGCGCATCCCGGCGAGCAGGAAGCGATTACATTCGCTTATAAGCATAGTGACTGCCAGTTGCATTTTCTTTCTGCCATCCATGCCCAGGGAATTGAAGAGATCCGAGGTCTTCTGGCAGGAAAAACCACCGTTTTGGCTGGTCCTTCCGGAGTCGGTAAGTCATCGACCCTGAATTGTCTCAGTCAGGATAAGCAGATGGAAACCGGAAATATCAGTGAGAAGGTTCGAAGAGGAAAGCACACAACCAGACATTCTGAGCTGATTTATCTGGGAGAGGATACTTATATGATGGATACGCCTGGTTTTAGCTCTTTATTTCTGGAAGATGTAGAGAAGGAAGATCTCCGATATTATTTTCCGGAATTTGAACCTTATGAAAATACCTGCCGCTTCCATGGCTGCTGTCATATCCATGAACCGGATTGCAAGGTCAAAGAAGCCCTTGCAGCAGGAGAAATCAGTCATTTGCGTTATGATGATTATGTGATGTTCTATGAGGAATTGGCAGATAAAAAGAAATGGTAGCAGAAATGAGGGAAAAAAATGAAAATATTGATCGTTACCGGAGGTAGTATTGACCTGCCTTTCGCGAAAACATTTTTGGACAAGCATTCGTTTGATCGGATCATCGCAGCGGATGCAGGTCTGGCTGCCTGTGACAGTCTGGGAATCCGTCCCACAGATATTTTGGGCGATTTTGACAGCTTAAAGAATCTGGAATTAAGAGAGCGCTATCGTCAGGAAGGTATTCCTGTGCGAGAGTTTCCAACCAGAAAGGACTTTACGGATACGCATCTTGTGGTGGAATATGCCATTGATCTATGGAAAGAGAAGTATTCCGGGGAGCATTCAGGAGAGGGTGTCTGGATCCTTGGTGGCAGCGGCACCCGAATGGATCATACCCTTGCGAATATCGGTATGCTGGTACGAATGGCAGACCTGCAGATTCCGTGTAAGATGGTGGATTCCCATAATGAGATGGAATTACTGAAGGGGCCGATGGAGAAGAAATATCAGAAAGACCCTTCTGTGAAGTATTTTTCCCTTTTGGCTTTTAGTAATGAAGTAAAAGGAATTGACCTGATCGGATTTTCCTATCCATTGGAAAAGGCGACTCTTCATGCATTTATCAGCATGGGAATCAGTAATGAAATCGAAGAGGAGTATGGAATCGTTCGTTTTGAAGAAGGATATCTACTCCTTGTCCGTTCCAGAGATTGATCTATGTGATAAAAGCTCGCTGAAACCATTTCCGGTTCTCGCGAGCTTTTACTTTTTTCTTTTATAATTTTTACATAAAACTTATTTATACGTTAAATTTGAAAAGAACGACATCACCATCCTGCATGACGTATTCTTTTCCTTCTGAACGAACCAGACCCTTTTCTCTGGCAGCAGCCATACTTCCATTCTCAATCAGATCTTCATAACTGATCACATCCGCTTTGATGAATCCACGTTCAAAATCAGAATGAATCTTACCTGCAGCTTGTGGCGCTTTGGTACCCTTGGTGATGGTCCATGCCTTTGATTCGATCGGACCGGCAGTCAGATAAGAAATCAGACCTAAGAGGGAGTAGCTGGCCTTGATTAATTTCTCCAGACCGGATTCACTAAGACCAAGATCTTCTAAGAACATTGCCTTCTCATCCTCATCCAGTTCCGCAATCTCTTGTTCAATCTGTGCACAAACAACAAATACCTCCGCATCACAGCTCTTTGCATATTCTTTTACGGTTGCAACATAATCGTTCGATGCGCCATCGTCCGCCAGATCATCTTCGGATACATTGGCAGCAAAGATGACAGGCTTATCTGTCAGAAGATTACATTCACGAATCATGGCTTTTTCATCTTCATCGTCCGTCTCGAATGTTTTTGCCAGCTGACCATTTTCCAGATGATCCTTCATACGTTTTAATAATTCGACCTCTGCAGCAACTTTTTTATCATTATGAGCAGCACGAGCCTGTTTTGCGATACGTCTCTCCAAGACCTCCATATCGGAGAAGATCAATTCAAAGTTGATGGTTTCGATATCACGCAATGGATCGACGCTGCCATCCACATGGATCACATTGGAATCATCAAAACAACGAACCACATGTACGATTGCATCAACTTCACGGATATTCGCAAGGAATTGATTGCCAAGACCTTCGCCGTGGGATGCACCTTTTACAAGACCGGCGATATCCACAAACTCGATGGCAGCCGGTACGATCTTGGCGGAATCATACATGTCGGATAGTACAGCAAGACGCTGATCAGGAACAGCCACGATACCAATATTCGGATCGATGGTACAGAATGGGTAGTTGGCAGACTCTGCGCCAGCCTTTGTCAATGAGTTAAATAATGTACTTTTTCCAACGTTGGGAAGTCCAACGATACCTAATTTCATGAACATGTCCTCCTAAACATACTTTCTTTCCGCATGGTGAAATTGCGGAAGCAGCTTTAACTGCGGAGCAATTCCGAACGCGTATCATACCCTCTCTTGCGACGAAATCACGGGAGGGTTTTATCTTGCAAGATTACTTATGACACATAGATATGGTCAGGAAAAATCTGCATTTATTATAGAAAGAATTACGACTTATCTATTCTATCATAAGATCTTTTCCTCTGACAAGACTTACTTGGAAAATGAAAAAAAAGATGTACATTTTTTCAGGATTGCTTTATAATGCTTTGCAGGACAATAGAACTACAGCAGTAGAATTTTTCCTGCTGTCATTCGATTTCTTTCTTCTAATATAAAAGGATGGATGCCAATTAAAAGGATGGATGCCAATTAAAAGGATGGATACCGATATAGAAGGATGGATACAACGAGGAAATAGAAAGATGGATACAAAGAGGAAATAGAAGGAGGCTTGTATGGAATATACAGATATCAGATTTCCCAATCTTGGAATTGTGATTCCGCATGTTGGAAAATATATTCAGATCGGTAATTTTCAGATTATGTACTATGGAGTGGTGATCGCCATTGGTTTTCTTCTGGGCTTGTACGTTGCACAAAGAGTTGCGAAGAGTACCGGACAGAACCCGGAAATCTATATGGATTACTTTATCTATATGGTTGTGCCGGCAATTATCGGCGCCAGAATCTATTATGTTGTATTTTCCTGGGATTATTATAAAGATCATTTGACAGAGATTATCAATCTGCGTAACGGCGGTCTTGGAATCGTTGGTGGTATTTCCATGGCCATTTTTGTCATGTTTCTCTTTTGCCGTAAGCGAAAGTATAGCATGCTGCTTATGCTTGACACCGTCGTGATGGGAACATTGATCGGACAGATTTTAGGACGCTGGGGCAACTTCTTTAATAGGGAGGCTTTTGGTGGATATACCAATGGACCTCTGGCCATGCAGATTCCGGTGAAGTTTTTTGAGCAGTTTAACCGGACAAGTGAGCTTACCAATTCCGGTCTGATGGACCATTTAGTGGAGATTACCGTAAATGGAGAGAAACTCTCCTATATTCAAGTACACCCTACCTTTTTATATGAGGGTCTCTGGAACCTGCTGATCCTGATCGTGGTATTTTGCTATTATAAACATAAAAAGTTTGATGGAGAACTGGTATGTATCTATTTTCTTGGATATGGAATCGGTCGATTTTTCATTGAGAGCCTGCGTACCGATCAGCTTCAGATCGGACACACAGGTATTGCAGCAACACAGGTGGTTTGCATATGCCTGATCATCGGTGGTCTTACTGCGATTATTCTGGGCAGAAGACGTCATAAGAAGGATGTAGGTTGCATCGATGCATAATTTATGTTAATATATTAGGAAGTCTTGTCGATTTTTGCAAGAGTGCTGATTTTTTGTATAGGACATGATCTTTATCCTAGCATATCATATTTTACGATTATAATTAGTCTTTAGGCTGGAGGGTATTTATGAAACGTTTTTTGAACGATGTAACAGGGCATTTCAATTATGCGATTTATGCCGCAAAGTCTGAGCTGAAGAGCGAGGTAGCGAACTCTTACCTGAATTGGATCTGGTGGGTTCTGGAACCCTTCTGCTTCATGCTGATTTATTCTTTTGTTTTTGGTACCATGTTTAATGCTAAGGAGCCTCATTTTGGTCTCTTTATTTTTATCGGTCTGACTGCCTGGGATTTCTTTCAGCGTAACCTGATCCAGAGTGTTAAGATGATGAAGAATAATAAGGCCATTGTAACCAAGGTCTATATTCCGAAGTTTATCTTGTTGATTTCCCGTATGATGTTTAATGGCTATAAGATGTTCATTTCCTTTGGTATCATTGTTGTCATGATGATTTATTATCGGATTCATGTCACCTTTTATATTTTCATGATCATTCCGGTTCTGCTGTTACTTTTCATGGTAAGCTTTGCTTTTATGACGCATCTGATGCATTATGGTGTATATGTACAGGATTTGACGAATGTTACTACCATCGTACTTCGAATGATCTTCTATATGACAGGTATTTTCTATAATATCGAGAATAAACTGCCACCCAAGTATACCGTGATTCTTTTGAAGTGTAATCCGATGGCCTTAATCTGTAACAGTCTTCGTAACTGTATTCTTTATGGTAGAATGCCTGATATGAAGTGGATCTGTATCTGGTATGTAGTTTCCATTATTATTGCTGTTTTGGGAGTACGTAAGATCTATAAGAACGAGAATAGCTACGTAAAAGTAATTTAGTGAGGTGTTCGAATGGAAGGACAAAAAAGTGCGATCAGCGTACGTAATGTATGCATTGAATATAAGAGCTTAAAGGCTGGCTCCATCAAACAGAATCTTTTGAATTTAAGAAAGAATAAGCAGGAGAGTTTTCGGGCTGTTAGAAATGTTTCCTTTGAAGTACCGGAAGGACAGATTTTAGGAATTACCGGTAAGAATGGTAGTGGTAAGTCCACCATGCTTCGTGCCATCGCCGGAATTTTCTCTGCAGATAGTGGTGAGATCGATCTTCACGGACATTCGATTTCCCTGCTTTCCATCGGTGTTGGTTTTAATAAGGAGTTATCCGGACGTGAGAATATTTTACTTTCCGGTATGCTTTTGGGATTCTCCGAGGATGAGATCATGGAGAAGATGGAAGAGATTATTGATTTTGCCGGTATTGGTAAGTTTATTGATATGCCGGTCCGAACTTACTCCAGTGGTATGCATTCTAAGCTTGCATTTTCCATTACCGCCGTCCTTGAAACAGAAATCATGCTCATCGATGAGGTTTTAAGTGTTGGTGATGAGAAGTTTAAAAAGAAGAGTTATAATAAGATGAAGCAGTTGATTTCGAAACGAGATCGTACGGTTGTTATCGTTTCTCACAGCTTATCCACCTTAGAGGACCTTTGTGACCAGGTGATGTGGATGCATGATGGAGAAATCGTAATGCTCGATACACCGGAGATCGTTTTACCGATCTATAAAGACTTTATGAAATAAAAATAATTATAATTATAGGATGCAAGTCGCTTAAGCTGACTTGCATCCTTTTTTTACGCCAATCATACACCTTGGGCCAAAAGTGCAAATGTTAAAAAAAGATGTTTTTTTTATTGCAATATCGTAAATGATGTTATAAAATGGTTTCAAATGGAGGAAAAGTGGATAAATGTGCCATTTTTTGGAGGAAGTTATCCACTATACTGACATCCATCAGAAAAATGGTATTTTTTTAGAGGAAAGGTGAGGTGAGATCAGTGTTAAATGGACAGTTCCAACATACCCTGGATGCTAAGGGCCGTTTGATCTTACCTGCCAGAATCAGAGAAGTACTAGGTTCTAAGTTTTGTCTGACCAAAGGCTTTGAACATTGTTTGAATCTTTATCCCATTGAGGAATGGGAGAAGTTTGAGGCGCGTCTTGATGAATTACCTGCTTTTTCCAAGCAGGCCAGAAAGCTAAAGAGACATTTTGTAGGTAGCTTTATGGATGTGGAGCCTGACAAGCAGGGCCGCTTTTTGATCTCGCAGCCTTTGAGAGAATTTGCAGGCATTGATAAAGATGTAACGGTCATCGGTGTGAGCGACCATGTCGAGTTATGGAGCACGGAACGTTATTATGCTTATGAAGAGGATGATACGGATGGTTCCATTGAAGATATGGCAGAAAGCCTGATTTCCTGATAATTTTTGAGCATATGATGAGCGAAAGACCGATGCTTGCTCCTCATTTTGCTTACTCAACAGCTAGAAAGCAGAAGAAGGGGAGCACACATGGATTTTAAACATAAATCAATTATGCTTGATGAAGTGATTTTGAATCTGAATATCAAATCAAATGGAATCTATGTGGATGGAACCCTTGGTGGCGGAGGACATTCTTACGAGATTGCCAAGAGACTGGTGGATGGAGGTCGACTGATCGGAATCGATCAGGATGGAGATGCCATTTTAGCTGCCAGCCAGAGATTAAAACCATATGAAGATCGGGTAAGCATTGTTAGAAGCAACTATGCACAGATGAAGAAGGTAGTAAATGATCTCTCTATCGATCATGTGGATGGAATCCTGCTGGATCTTGGAGTTTCCTCCTATCAGCTGGATAATGCAGAACGTGGTTTCACCTATCGGGAAGATGTTCCATTGGATATGCGCATGGATCAGAGACAGAGCCGCACAGCGAAGGATATCGTGAACGAATATAGTGAAATGGAATTATTTCATATGATCCGCGACTACGGAGAGGATAAATTTGCGAAAAATATCGCCAAGCATATCGTAAGGGCCAGACAGGAAGCAGTCATTGAGACGACAGGTCAACTGATCGATATTATAAAATCAGCGATTCCGGCAAAGGTACGTATGAATGGCGGACATCCTGCCAAGAAGACATTTCAAGCCATAAGAATCGAGCTGAATCATGAACTGGATGTATTGAAAGATAATTTAGAGGATATGATTGATCTTTTGGGAGAAGATGGCAGATTATGTGTCATCACATTTCATTCTTTGGAGGATCGTATCGTCAAGAATATTTTCCGCACTTGTGAGAAACCTTGTATCTGTCCGCCGGAATTTCCGGTTTGCACTTGCGGAAGAGTTTCCAAGGGCAGAGTAGTAACCAGGAAGCCGATTCTACCTACGGAAGAAGAGTTAAAAGAGAATTCACGTGCAAAAAGTTCGAAATTACGTGTATTTGAAAGACATAATGTGAATAACTCATCGGATCGATGAGATTTTGAAAGCGGAGGAAATTACTTCAATGGATTTTAACAATACCCATGATCGCTACAATTACATATTTGGTAATACTGCGAGAAAAGTACAGATTGAAGAAAGTACTTCGCCACGGAAAGCTCAACCTCAGCCAAAACCGAAGCAGAAAGTAAGACAAAAGGTTTTGGTCCATGCAGTAGATGCCTTCGATTGGAAATACACTTTTGTGATCATTCTTGCACTTTTTATGATTGCTGCCGGCGCTTTATTCTACATTCATGAAGTGTCCCGGATGAATCAGATGACAGAAAAGATTACAGAATTGAAGAATGAAAAGAAAAAACTTCAGTCAAAACAGGTTGCTTTGCAGTCAGAATTGGATAAAGTAATTAATTTAGACAAGGTTCAAAAATATGCGGAGGAGAATCTGGATATGATTTTCCCAACACACGATGATATTATATATTACTATCAGGATTCCAGTGATTACTTTCGATTATATGAGAGTGTGGATGAAAATTAAAGCAGGTGGTTAGATGGCAGAAATTAAGAAAAAGAAGCGTCTGACGAGAGAGATAAGAGGCAAGCTGCGATTTACTTTTGTAGTACTGATTTGCCTCTTTTTATTATTAATCGGACGAATTATTCTATGGAATCATATCAACGGAAAAGCCTATACAGAAAATGTCCTGGATCAAAAGACCAGCGAAAGTAGTGAGATTGCCTATGAAAGAGGAAAAATCTATGATCGAAATGGGAATATTCTTGCTGGTAATGAAAAGGTTTATACCATGATCCTTGAACCGAAAAATATTTATACAGTGACAGATGATGATGAGAGAATGGAGTATCTTGATACTACGGTCTCCGTCATTGCAGAATATTTTAATCTGGATGAGCAAGCAGTTCTTACAATGTTCGAAGAGAATCCGAATTCTTATTATGTTCCTATGAAGAGTGAGGATACGATTTTATTATTTTCTTATCAGACTGTGGAAGCTTTTAATGATTATTGTGAGCAGGCCAATCTATCCATAGACGATAATACTCCGGAAGAAGAAAAAAGTGTGATTTTACGCGCCCGGAAAGTAAGGGGAGTTACGTTCAAGGCCAGTTATAAAAGAGTTTATCCATATAATAGCCTGGCCTGTCATCTCCTGGGCTATACCTCCTCGGATAATACCGGACAGTGGGGCATTGAAAAGTCTTATGACTCTGTTTTAAAGGGAACAAATGGCCGTTCTTATACTTATTTTGATCAGGGAATGACCCAGGAACAAACGGTAAAAGAAGCCGTGGATGGAAACTCCGTTGTCAGTACCATTGATCTTCAGATCCAGAAAGTGATTGAGGAAAAACTAGAGGAGTTTGATACAACCATAGGCAGCAAAGAAACAAGTATTTTGGTTATGAATCCCAATAATGGTGAAATTTTAGCCATGGCGAATTCCGATCCTTATGATCTGAATTCACCTTATGATGAATCTTATCTGACATTGAAGTATACAGAAGAAGAGATTCAGCAAATGGAAGATTATACCGATGATGTTACACAATTGATGAACGATGGTGAGACCTTTGAGGAAGCCAAAGCGGAGCTTACGGAAGGGAAAAATGCCAAATATACGCAAACAGATAGTAATGGAGAGATTTTGACCCTGCGCCAGGCTCTTAGCAGTGTCTGGAAGAATCCGATTATCAGCGATACCCATGAACCTGGTTCTACCTATAAGCCATTTACAGTCTGCACCGGTTTGGAAAGTGGTTATCTAAAAGATAGTAAGACCTGGACATGTACAGGAGCGAAGGAGGTCGGTGATCACAGCATTCGATGTTCCCACGAACACGGAACCATCGGGCTGGAGGAAGCGGTTTCCCAATCCTGTAATGTGGCTATGATGAATATTGTTTTATCGTTGGCAAGCAAAGAAGAACTAAAAGGTCTCAGCGATAGTGAGAAGCTGGATAAAAAGGCGGAGACATTTTATGGATATCAGGAACTGTTTGGCTTTGGAAAATTGACCGGAATTGATCTTCCTGGAGAGGCATCGGCCAAAAATCTGGTTTATAATACGGATGCGCAGAGTAAGAAATTCTATGGAAATACTCTGTATGAAAAACAGACCTCCCTTGCCACGAATTCTTTCGGGCAGAGCTTTAACTGTACAATGATTCAAATGGCTGCAGGCTTTGCATCCTTGATCAATGGCGGCTATTATTATGAACCCCATGTTGTCAAAGAGATACAGAATAATAACGGTGATATTATTGAAAGCATCGGTAAGGAGGTAAAATGCCAGACCATCTCTGAATCTACTTCCAAGAAGATAAAAAAATACATGAAAGCAACCGTTGCTTCGGATTCCGGAACCGGTCGAAAAGCTAGAATTGATGGTTATTCCATTGGTGGAAAGACAGGAACTGCCGAAAAATTACCACGTGATAAGGAGAATTATTATGTTTCATTTATGGGATTTACCCCGGCGGAATCTCCGGAATTATTGATTTATGTGACGATTGATGAGCCAAATATCAAGAATCAGGATAACGCCCGATTGGCGGTTGGCTTAGAAAAAGAGTGTATGAAAGAAATCGTAGATATTCTGGGAATCGAAGCGACCGAAGAGGTCAAAGACAGTAACAAAGAAGATGAAGCATATTATTTAGATGAATTTAAAAAGCAAGTTAAGAAAAAGTAAAATCTCATGTTGCACAAATAAAAACATCGGATTATACTATCAACGAATATGGATTTCTTCATGAGATCAGTAAGAGAATAGTATAGAAAAAGATATTTGGAGGCCAAGATATGTATGTTTCAATCGCCGTTCCGGCACTTATTGCATTTTTGATCACCCAGCTTGTCGGTCCCGGCATGCTTAGTTTTTTACATCGTTTAAAATTCGGACAGTTTATCCGTGAGGAGGGTCCGGAATCTCATCAGAAGAAATCGGGTACCCCTACCATGGGAGGCATATTGTTTTTATTTGCGATCTTAGTACCGTCGCTTCTCTATGCCAGGTCTTACCCGAGAATTCTGCCGATCCTTTTGGTTACCTTTGGTTTTGGGCTGGTTGGTTTTCTTGATGATTATATTAAGGTTGTGATGAAGCGTAATCTTGGCTTGACAGAAATCCAGAAGATGGCAGGACAGTTGATCGTATCCATTTTATTTGCCATCTATATGGTAAAATATTCGGGCCTCGGCACAGATATTTTGATTCCTTTTATGCATGGAAGATCGATTGACCTGGGAATTTTATATATCCCTGTTTTGATCTTCATTGTAGTAGGAACTGCCAATGGTGCCAATTTTACAGATGGTCTTGATGGATTAGCTTCCAGTGTGACTGCAGTAATCGCCGTATTCCTGACGGTGATCGCAGCTGGCCAGCAGGCGGGACTTGAGCCAATCACCAGTGCTATGTTGGGTGCATTATTGGGATTTTTATGCTTTAATACCCATCCTGCTAAGGTATTTATGGGAGATACCGGTTCGCTGGCGCTGGGTGGATTTGTTGTGTCCACCTGTTACATGCTCAAGATGCCATTATTCCTTCCATTGATTGCTTTTATTTATTTTATTGAGGTACTTTCTGTGATCATTCAAGTTAGCTACTACAAACGTACAAAGAAGCGTATCTTTAAGATGGCACCGATTCATCATCATTTTGAACTTTGTGGATGGCCGGAAACCAAGGTTGTATCCATGTTTATGATCACAACAGCAATCCTGTGTCTGATTGGGATGCTTGCATATTAATGGAAATGAAGTTATGAGACCAATGATAGGAGGATGAAAAAATGGATTTATCCGATAAAAAGATATTAATTGCCGGTGCCGGAATCAGTGGCATTGGCGCTGCTCAGCTTTTGGGAAAAGCTGGATATGCTGCAACCATATATGATGGAAATACTGATTTAGATACAGAGGGGATTCGTGCCCGTCTTCCACAAGGAATGGATTTAGGGTTCGCTCTTGGAGAAGCGACCAAAGCTCTGGCAGAAGAATATGATCTTTTAATTTTAAGCCCGGGTATCTCTATTCACAAACCGATTGCACGATATTTCTATGAGAAAAATAAGCCGGTTTGGGGAGAGATTGAACTTGCTTATCATTTTGCCAAGGGAAAGATTGCTGCGATTACAGGAACGAACGGAAAAACAACAACGACCGCCTTGGTTGGTAAGATTTTCGAAGAGTATTTTGCCTCTTCCTTTGTTGTTGGTAATATTGGTATTCCATTTACCAGTGTAGCACTGGATACGAAAAAGGAATCAGCCATCGCAGCAGAAATCAGTAGTTTTCAGCTTGAGACAGTCATTGATTTCCAGCCGGAGGTTAGTGCTGTCTTAAATGTAACGCCGGATCATCTTGATCGACACGGTTCCATGGAAGTATATTCCGACACCAAGCTGTCTGTTTCGAAAAATCAGACGAAAAACCAGAAGATCATCCTTAATTATGATGATCCGATTACAAGAGAGATGGCTGCAAAGACCAATGCAGCGCCGGTTATGTTCAGCAGACTGGAAGAATTAGAATCCGGAATTATTATGCTGGGTGACACTTTTGTGATCCGGGAAAGTGGTCAGGATCTTCCGGTTTGTAACACCAGCGAGATTCATCTCCTTGGAGGACATAATCATGAAAATATACTTGCAGCGATAGGTATTTCTTATTATATGGGAGTACCTGTGGATGCGATCCGCAGAGGTGTTATGGCATTTACCGCGGTGGAACATCGTATTGAGTATGTTGATACTGTTGATGGTGTGGATTATTATAATGATTCCAAAGGTACGAATCCGGACGCAGCGATCAAAGGCATTCAGGCCATGGTGAAACCAACGGTTCTTCTTGGGGGCGGTTATGATAAAAAATCAACCTATGATGAATGGATCGAGGCCTTCGATGGTAAGGTAAAGTGTCTCATCGTCATGGGTGCGACAGCCCAGGCTATTGCAGATACCGCTAAAAAGCATGGCTTTGAACCAGTGATTTTTGCAGAGACCTTTGAAGAAGCAATGAAGATTGCCCGTGAAAAAGCAGAATCCGGAGATGCAGTACTCTTATCACCAGCATGTGCAAGCTGGGGCATGTTTAAAAATTATGAGGTTCGTGGACAGGTATTTAAGGACATTGTGAAAGAGTTTAAAAAGAATCAATGAACCATCGTAGATTAAAGCTAGTTCAAAAAAAGAAAAAACGAATTTTTCATAAACTGATCCTTCTGTCTTTTCTATGTATCCTCCTTGGTTTGGGAATCTATTTTGCGATGATTACCTTCTCAATCGAGAAGATCGAGGTTACCGGTAATGTGACGTATTCTGACCAAAAGATCGTAGAATATATGAAACAGGAGCATTACGTGAATAATAATCTGGCGATGTATGTCATTCATAGATTGACCGAGGATACCTATCTGCCTTTTATCGAGAAGATCACCTTATCTTTTGAAGACCCTCATGTTCTTCAGGTGAAAGTGAAAGAACGAATTCGTGCCGGCATATTTGAATATTCGGATCAGAATTGGTATTTTGATGAAGATGGTATTGCTTTGGAACATAGAAATACCCGTTTTGATGGAGTTCCCCTGGTAACAGGTGTGGAAATTAAAGACAAGATGATCTTAGGAGAGAAAATTCCGGTGGATGGTGATTATTTTAATACCATTGTATTATTAACGAAACAGATTACGACCTATGGCTTGAGCATTGACCGGATCCATTTTGAAGAAGAAGATGATATTTATCTGCTTTCCGGAGAGTATCAGATTTATATAGGAGATACGGACTATCTCAATACAAAAATGATGAAAATTCCGGAGATCTTAAAGGCTGTATCAAAACAGAGTTCATCGGGTATGATTGATATGCATTTGCTCACAGATGATAAAGAGATTATTACATTTCAAAAAATAGAGGATTAATTTCTGCTACTATGGAATCGAATGTCCATTGCTCTGAAGAATAAAGAGTATGGATTTTCTTTCTATAGCTTAAAGTTTGATTTGTTCTGTGGATAAATATCCTGAAATATTTGAAAATAGTGGATAAAAATATAAATTTATTTAAAATTCAGAATTGTTTCACTCAATCTTAAAAATTCTGCAAAATAAGGTTGATTATTTTATAAAAAGACCTTATTATATACTTAGGTAAATTTAGGTAAGTGAGATATTTACAATAGAATAAGGAGGAAGAAACCGTGCTGGAAATTATGGCAAATGAAGAACTTGCACAGGCTAAGATTTTAGTTATCGGTGTTGGCGGCGCCGGTAACAATGCAGTGAATCGTATGGTTGATGAATCAATCGAGGGTGTTGAATTGGTTGGTGTGAATACAGACCGACAGGCTCTTGATCTTTGCAAAGCAGCAACCCACGTACAGATTGGTGAGAGACTTACGAAGGGACTTGGTGCCGGAGCAAAACCGGAAGTTGGCGCTGCAGCAGTGGAAGAGAACCGAGATGAAATTACTGCAATCGTAAAGGATGCAGACATGGTTTTTGTCACCTGTGGTATGGGTGGCGGAACAGGCACAGGAGCAGCTCCGATCGTGGCAGAGATTTCAAAAGAACTTGGAATTTTGACGGTTGGTGTTGTAACAAAACCATTTGGTTTTGAAGGCAGACCACGTATGAAGAATGCGATGAGTGGTATTGCCAGATTAAAAGAGAATGTAGATACTTTGATCATTATCCCAAATGATAAGCTTCTTGAGATCTGTGATAAGAGAACATCCATGAAGGAGGCTTTTCGTAAAGCGGATGAAGTACTTCAACAGGGTGTTCAGGGCATTACAGACTTGATTTTTAAACCAGGTTTGATCAATCTGGATTTTGCAGATATTCAGACAGTCATGAGAGACAAAGGAATCGCACATATCGGTATTGGCAGTGGCAGTGGAGAGAATAAGGCAATCGATGCTATGAAAAAAGCGATGGAGAGTCCTTTGCTTGAAACTACAGTAGAAGGTGCAACAGATATTATTATTAATTTCTCTGGTGATATTGGTATGATCGAGGTGAATGAAGCAATCAATTTCCTTATGGATATTACCGGTGATGATGTAAATATTATTTTTGGTGATGTACAGAATGATGATATACCGGAAGATGAGGTTAGCATTACAATCATTGCTACAGGTCTTCGTGATAATTCCGGTATCGAGAATTATGCAGCACCGAAGCGTACAGCAGCGAAAAAAGCAGAACAGCAGGATGGTCCAAGCTTTGGACAGACCAGCAGACGTCGTCAGAGCAGATCTGTTGATTATAGCCGTACCTCGAATAGTTCCACAGATAATATGGAGATTAAGATTCCGGAATTTCTTCGCAGATAATAGGGAATTTGGGATTCCCGGAATTTCTTCGCAGGTAATAGGGAATATGGGATTCCCGGAATTTCTTCGCAGGTAATAGGGAATTTGGGATTCCCGGAAACTCTTCGTAGAACATAGAGAAATTGAGATTTTATAAAATTCTCATAAATGATTTGTAGATAAAATCAGAGGATGCAAGCAGGTACTCCAGCTTGCATCTTTTTTGCTATATGCTATAAAAAACTTCCATGCGACATGCGTCGCTCCACAAGGAATGATACGGTTTCGGAATTGCTCCGTAGCTGAAGCAACTGCACAAAAAGGTTCGCTGGACCTTTGTTCTGCATACTTAGGCAGATTTTTGTTGGTTCGCCGCAGTCTGAAAAAGAGCGCAAATGATCACAGCGTGGTGATGCTTATTTACCATAGAGTTATGCATAGTACCTCATGTACTTTGTGTGAGGGTACAAAAGTTGTATGAGATTTTTTTCGAACAAAAAATTTCCCTCACCTGCTATAATTATAGCAATGAATTGAAAAAGATTTTATGATATACTATCTTTAATCAGCAAGTGCAGGAATCTTATATCTTTCGTTTAAAGAGGAACGCTTGGAATCATGATATTTTAGGAATGAGAACTTTTTTTCGATAGGATAGAATGGAGTAAATGGTATGATAGCAGAGATTATTAGTGTCGGTACGGAATTATTGTTAGGAGATATTGTGAATACCAATGCACAATATATATCCAAGGAATTAGCTAAGCTTGGTATAGATCTTTATTTTCAGACGACAGTCGGAGATAATACAGAAAGAGTGAAGAGTGCCATTTCACAGGCATTTTCACGTGCAGATCTGGTTATTATGACCGGAGGTCTGGGACCGACAAAGGATGATTTGACAAAAGCAGCGGCAGCCGAATATTTTGGTCGTGATCTGGTTTTTAATGCACAGGCTTATGATCATGTAAAAAAGAGATTGGACTCTTATGGAATCCATAAAATCACAGAAAGCCAGAAGACACAGGCCATGGTGCCGGAGGATGCCATCGCGATTATGAATCCGGAAGGGCTTGCTCCTGCCATTATTATGGCCAAGGAGGAGAAAGCGATTATTTTATTACCGGGACCTCCAAGGGAAATGAAAGCGCTTTTTGAAGAGTGTAAGAAGGTATTTATTTGTAAATTAACCAATCGCGTGATCGTATCCATTAATATAAAATGTAAAGGACCGGATGAGATGCCATTATCCTTAATCGGAGAATCACCGATTGCCGATCTTTTGGGAGAGATTCTGGACCATGAGAATCCTACAGTTGCTACTTATGCCAAGGAAGATGGTGTGCTGATACGTGTGACTGCATCCGGCAAGTCCAGAGAAGAGGCATTATCCATTATGAAACCGATAGTTATGGAAATCGCAGAGATTTTGAAAGATAAAATTGCCTGGGTAAAAGAAGCGGATTGATCAAAGAGGATAAACATGAAACATCAATTAACACAACACGATATTGATAAGATGCAGGAAGAGATTGAACACCGAAAGGTCGTTGTACGAAAAGAATTGCTGGAACACGTAAAAGAAGCCAGATCTCATGGGGATCTCAGTGAGAATTTTGAGTATCATGCCGCAAAGAAAGAAAAGAATCGGAACGAGAGTCGTATTCGTTATCTGGAGCGAATGGTTCGCACAAGTGAAGTAATCGATGAAGATAATAAAGAGGGTGTAATAGGAATTAATACGACGGTAGAGCTGTTTTTTGAAGATGAAGGCGAACAAGATACTTACTCTATTGTAACAACTGTTTTGGCCGATACCATGAATAATCGTGTCAGCATTGAGTCACCGATCGGAAAGACTTTGCTTGGACATAAGGTGGGTGATCGGGTGATGATTCATGTGCGTCCGGATTTTGGATATTACGTTAAGGTAATCTCAATTTGTGAATTTTCCGATGAAAATATAAGTTTAAATGAATATTAGAAGTATGGAATTGAGAAAGCTACTTGCGGCGAAGTAATTCCGTCACGAGTACCATACGGATCTTTGCACAATCGAATAAGAGCATGTAAATGTGCTTGTAGCGAAGTAATTCCGTCACGAGTACCATACCCTGTGGTGCGACGAAAGTAGCATGAGTGGATTTACTCTCATAGTTCCAGAAATCCGGAAAAGCTTAGAAAATGAATGCCTAATCTGATCCGGAAAAAATAAAAAAATAGTTGACAGACAATGGTCTTAATGATAAGATAAACAAGTCGGCGACAGTGCTGATGTGAATTACAGAATTTTGGAGAGGTGTCCGAGTGGTTTAAGGAGCTGGTCTTGAAAACCAGTGATACTGAAAGGTACCGTGGGTTCGAATCCCACCTTCTCCGCTTCAAAATTTTGTTTTTATTTGGAGAAGTACCCAAGAGGCCGAAGGGGCTCGCCTGGAAAGTGAGTAGGTCGT
>R25__coassemble_706_pt1 | contig 18910 bp, 16 predicted proteins | sample R25__metabat2_low_PE_006 | metagenome-assembled genome bin R25 | reverse complement strand
ATTTTATATTGTTTTACGTTTTTATTATCTATAATATAAATTCAAAAAACTCCCATGCATTGGTTTCTTCACCAATACATGGGAGCTGTCTTTTCTTCTATGTTAGATTCTCTTATCGATCCGTCATACTGATGGACTCAATGGCTACGATACCACCTCGAACGATCTCGACATTCTTAAACTTCTCCATAAGAAGCTTGATCAAATCATTATTCTTACCTTCTGTGGCAACACACTCCAGAAGTACACTATCGATACCATAATCGATGGCTTTCGCACCGAATACCTGAGCAATACGGAAGATTTCTCCCTTTTCAAATTCAGAACAGTCATGAATCTTAAAGAAAAGAATCTCTTTCATATGCGTTGGCGCATCGGTGATATCACAAAGCTTGATGACCTCGACACAGCGATTAAGCTGCTTTTTGATCTGTTCAAATGTAGCATCATCTGAGCTTAAACCGATGGTCATACGGGACATGGTGGGATCTTCCGTAACACCTACCGTAATACTGTCAATATTATAAGACTTTCCGGCCATCATACTGGCAATACGGGCAAGAACACCGATACGGTTCTCCACATAAAGGGAGACCCATCTCTTTTTCATTTCTGTATTAATCTCTTTCATGGAAGCTCCTCCTTATAATAAAATATCCTCAAAGCTCTTACCACCCGGAATCCATGGTAATACCATCTCATCCGGAGATACGATACATTCGATGATCACCGGTTTCTTCTCCGCGATTGCATAAGCTCTGGCCTCTTCTATGGTAGCCTTCAGCTGACAATCTTCTGTGACAAGGTAGCCTTTGGAACCATAAGCTTCCGCCAGCTTAACAAAGTTCGGACTATACTCCGGACATTCCCAGCCTGGTTTTCCACATTGTCCCTTACAGGATTTATGACATCCCAGACAGGTGATGGTATAACGCCCTTTATGGAATTGGGTCTGCATCTGTCGAACCATGCCAAGCTTGGTATTATTTAAGATGATGGTCACCAGAGGGATCTCCTGGCAGATTGCTGTTGCCATCTCCTGCATATTCATCTGGAAACCACCGTCTCCGTTAATGGACACGACTTCCTTCGCCTGACAGCCGAGTTTTGCACCAATGGCAGAAGGGAATCCAAATCCCATGGTTCCAAGACCGCCGGACTGGATCAGACGATGTGTGGCATCCAGCTTCAGATACTGGCTGGCCCACATCTGATGCTGACCTACATCGGAAGTATATATGGTATCAATATCTGCATAGATTTCATTGAGTGTCTCCATGATCTTCATTGGATTCACCCCTTCTTCTACTTCGATATGAAGAGGATGGGCTTGCTCCCAGGAACGGATTTCATCTACCCATTCTGTATGCTTCATTTCATTGGTATGTTCAATGATCTTATCGATGGCCAGCTTGGCATCGGATACAATCGGAATATCCACGGTTACATTTCTGGAAATGGCTGCTGCCTCGATATCAATATGAACAATCTTAGCCTTCGGCGCAAAGGTAGCAACATTTCCCGTAACACGGTCATTAAAACGACATCCAATGGAGAATAATAGGTCACATTCATGCGCCATACGATTGGCCGTATAACAGCCATGCATGCCAATATTTCCAAAATATAATGGATGATCCGTCGCTATGGCACCACGGCCCATTACCGTAGTAACCACCGGAATATCTAACTTTTCTACCATATCCGTCAGCTCTGCCTGGGCGCCAGCGATATTCACACCGCCACCGATCAAAAACATCGGTTTCTGCGCTTTTCGAACCAAAGTCAAGGCGCGCTTTAACTGTCCGATATGGATACTGTTATTCGGTTTATAACCGCGGATATTCACATCGGTAGGATAAGATGTGGAACCGAGTTCCGCCATAATATCCGTAGGAAGATCCACCAGAACCGGACCAGGCTTTCCGGAACGAGCAATATAAAAGGCTTCCTTGATACGCTGTGCTAAAAGCTCACGATCACGTACCATAATAACAAACTTCGCTACATTTCTGGTGATACCGACAATGTCTACCTCCTGGAAAGCATCATTCCCGATCAGATTCTTCCCAACCTGACCTGTAAAGCAAACCAAAGGAATACTATCATAATTCGCATTGGCAATTCCTGTGACAAGATTCGTTGCACCAGGACCACTGGTTACAAGGCAAACGCCCACCTTTCCCGTTGCTCTTGCATAACCATCTGCTGCGTGAATCAATCCCTGTTCATGTCTTGGAAGAACCAAATCAATCCCTTTTGCATCATGGAGTGCATCGAGCAGATTGACGACCATACCACCTGGGTATGCAAATACAGTATCTACGCCTTCCTTTTTCAACGCCGTCACGAACAGGTGATTCCCTGAAACCTTCATCTTCCTTCACTCCTTTATCTCTCTCAACCTTTATTATCCTTTATTATCCTTCAGGATACTTCTTATCATTATAGACCAATTTCCATAAAATGTCTGTACTTATTTTCTGATTCACAGATCATTCAGATGAAAGAAGGTGGCCGAACTGGCCTGCATCTTTCCTTCAAATGAATCGAATGATTTTATTTTTGCTGCTGCAACTGCAAATATTGGCGCATCTCAATGATCGGCAAGCCATTATTCCGGATATAATCCTCCGTGATCGTCACACGGCCAATGTTATCATCCTTCGGAATCTCAAACATAATATCCAGCATATATTTCTCGATAATGGCACGCAAAGCTCTGGCACCGGTATTCTTCTCCATGGCTTTTTCTGCGATGGCCTGAAGGGCTCCATCATCGAACTGAAGATCCACTTCATCGAGGGCCAGTAATTTCTGATACTGCTTGATGATGGCATTTTTCGGCTCTTTCAGAATCTGAACCAGCATATCCTTGGATAAAGGATTCAAAGTAAACAGTACCGGAAGACGTCCAATAAATTCCGGAATCATGCCGAACTTTCGAAGATCCTCTATAGTTACATATTGAAGCATATTTTTTTCATTGTCATATCGGTCCTTAAGCTCTGCACGGAAACCCATGGAGGACTGTTTGGTCATACGCTCTTTGATGATATTTTCCAGATCCGGAAATGCACCGCCACAGATAAAAAGAATATTCCTGGTATTCATCATTGTCGTTGGTACCATCGCATTCTTGGAACTCGCCCCAATCGGAACCTCCACTTCACTGCCCTCTAAAAGCTTAAGCAATGCCTGCTGGACGGACTCGCCACTGACATCCCGGCTGGTTGTATTCTTCTTCTTGGCGATTTTATCAATCTCATCGATAAATATGATACCGCGCTCTGCCTTCTCCACATCATTATCGGCATTGGCCAATAATTTCGACAGAACACTCTCCACATCATCACCGATATAACCGGCTTCCGTAAGAGAAGTGGCATCACAGATTGCCAATGGCACATTCAAAAGGCGGGCAAGGGTTTTGACAATATAAGTCTTACCACAGCCGGTTGGTCCGATCATAAGCATATTGGATTTATCGATTTCAATCTCATCCATGGTATTGGTGATCACACGCTTATAATGGTTATAAACTGCTACGGACATTACCTTTTTCGCATAATCCTGACCAATCACATATTCATCCAGACTGGCTTTGATCTGATGTGGTGCCGGAATATTCTTTAAACTAAGCTCCGGCTCTTGATTTTTTTTCTTCTTTTTCTTCTTCTTGACTTTTTTGGCTTTTGGAATCGATGTGGTTCCGGAAAGAAGATCTCCCAGATTCATATCCTTCAGATTATTGAAGTCCATATTGGATAAGTCCAAAAACTGTACGCCACCGGCTCCCGGAAATCCGCTGCCAAAGGAATCAAAGGACTTCTGCATACAGTCCGTACAGATACACATATTGCTCGGCATATGGATCAAGGTTGCACCTTGAGACTCACTGCGGTGACAGATATTACAGTAATCCGGACCTTTTCTTTTTGGCTCATCCTCCTCTTCCTCATCTTCCTCGATGACATCGACTTCTTCTTCCTCTTCCTCGTCGTCTTCCAGTTCTTCCTCGATTTCTTCGACCTCTTCTTCCATGGTCATAGGAAGAAGGAAGTCTGCATCTTCAAAAACCCGTTTCTTTTTTTCTATCATTCTTTATCTCCTGGAAAATGGAACCTTCCATCTTCATGCTCTTATTCTCCCATGAATGGATGCTTCCTATTTCACTTTTTCCTTCTTTCTGCTTCGGACAATGGACAAATGCCCCATTTTATTCCTATGTAAAAAAATTTCTTATGACTTACGTCTCTTAAGAATGTTCTCCCCCATGATCATATCCTCCGGCGTGGTCAGCTTTATATTTTCATAGCTTCCCATCACCATCCTGGACAGGCGATTCCCATAGCGTTCCAGGACCATAACATCATCCGTGATATTCTGATCGCCGGACTTGATCATAAGATCAAAGGCATCTATGGCTTCCGAAAGAACAAAGCATTGCGGTGTCTGCATCTGCCAGACATCTTTACGGTTCGGTGTCATCTTAGGATAACCATCTTCTCCTACGATACGGATGGTATCCTTGGCCGGAACTGCAAGCACGCAGGCTTTGAATTCTTCCACAGAATTGATACATAGATTAATCTGCTCCGGACGAATAAAGGCTCTGGCCCCATCGTGGATGAAGATATAATGCTGGTCCAAGGGAAGCAGATCCTGTGGCTCCCGACAGGCCTGAACACCGAAATATACGGATTCAAAGCGTTCTCTGCCACCTGCCACTATGGACTTCACTTTTTTGATCTGATATTTTTCGACAATCTCCGACCGGACATACTCTTCATCTCCCGGAGTCGATACGATAATGATCTCATCGATCTCGCTCTGCTCGAAAGCCGCCAATGTATAATATAATACCGGTCTGCCACAAAGCTCTAAATAGACTTTATTTCGATCTGCCTGCATGCGGCTCCCTTTTCCGGCTGCCATTATGATCGCTGTCGTCCTTTTTTTCATGATTTACGCTCTCCGATCTTCAAATTGGAAATGGCATTCAAATTCCAGCCATCACGCATGCCTTTCTTATATTCATAATAGCCTGCCACACCGATCATGGCCGCATTATCGGTACAATAAATCGGAGATGGATGATAGAAGACCATATGATTCTTTTCACAAGCGTCTTTCATCTGCTCTCGCAGAGAAGAGTTCGAAGCCACACCTCCGGCGATGGCCACCTTATGGATGCCAAGGCGCTTGGCTGCGCCAATGGTATGCTCCGTCAGGACGTCGATGACTGCCTTCTGAAAGGAGGCTGCCACATCCGCACGATTGACCTCGATTCCCTTCATCTCACATTGATTCAGGTAATTCAGCACGGCTGACTTCAAGCCGCTGAAACTAAAATCATCCGGTGCGCCCTCAATCTTCCCCTTTGGAAACTTTATGGCATTCTTATCGCCCTCTCTGGCCAGCTTATCTACCTTTGGACCACCAGGATAACCAAGCCCGATGGCTCTGGCTACCTTATCAAAGGCTTCTCCCGCTGCATCATCTCTGGTGCGGCCAATAATCTCATACTCTCCATAATCCTTGACCAAAACCAGATGCGAATGTCCGCCGGAAGCCACCAAACATAAAAATGGGGGTTCTAAGTCCTTATGCTCGATGTAATTGGCACTGATATGTCCCTCAATATGATGAACTCCAATCAGATCCTTGCCGGCTGCATAGGCGATAGCTTTGGCCTCCGCCACACCAACCAATAAAGCACCGACCAATCCCGGACCATAGGTGACTGCAATGGCATCGATATCATCCAGAGTTAGCCCTGCCTCTTTCAACGCAGTTTCTATGACCGGATTAATCTTTTCGATATGCTTGCGGGAAGCAATCTCCGGTACAACACCACCAAATACTGTATGGAGCTTAATCTGTGTATATATGACATTGGATAGGATCTCACGGCCATTTTTCACGACGGCCGCCGCTGTCTCATCACAGGATGTCTCGATGGCCAGAATCAGCACATCCTTTGCTTTTTCTTCCATGTGAATCCTCCATATTCTACTCTATAATAATACAATTACTTTCTTACGTTTCGTTCTACTCTATCATATTATGATTACTTTCTTGCGTTTCGTTCTACTCTATCATATTATGATTACTTTCTTGCGTTTCGTTCTACTCTATCATAGGACGATTCCTTTCTTGCGTTTCGTTCTACTCTATCATAGGACGATTCCTTTCTTACGATTCTTCAAACTGTAGTGTCAGACTCTTTCCATCCTTACCAAGTTCTGCCACTTCATAAATCTTTTTTATCTTCTCAAGATACTCCTCCGGATGGGCCAGAGACGGACTATAATGCGTCAGCCACAAACGGTCCACCTCTGCTTTTTTCGCCAAGGTAACCGCTTCGCTCATCATCATATGCCGCTTTTCCTGTGCCTTTGCCTTCTTTTCCGGATCACCATACATTCCTTCACAGATTAAAAGGTCCGCATGTCTGGCATACTCTTCGATCAGAGCAGTCGGTCTGGTATCTGTTGTATAAACACAACGAAGCCCCTTTCTGGCTGGTCCCAATACCATATCCGGCGTGAAAATATTTCAATTCACCTCGATGATCTCACCCTTTTGTAAGCGACTCCTCAACTTCATCGGAATCTCTCCTGCTTTGGCTCGCTCCGCATCAAAACGGCCGGCGCGATCAATACAGATTGCATAACCATAACAAGTCACATTATGATTCACCCGAAAGGCTTCGATCCGATACTCGCCCATATCAATCTTTTCTTCTTTTTCCGTCAATTCATGAAAATGAATCGGAAAAGGAAGATCCGGCGCGATGACCCGTAAGGAATTCACCACACGTTCCAATCCTCTTGGTCCTATCATCAAAAGAGGCTCCGTACGATCTGCATTACCAAGGGTCAGAAGCAGACCGGGAAGTCCACTGATATGATCCGCATGATAATGGGTAAAGCAAATGACATCAATGGGTTTAAAACTCCAGCCCTTCTGCTTGATCCCAACCTGCGTCCCTTCTCCGCAATCAATCAAAATACTGCTGCCATTATATCTGGCCATCAGGGAAGTCAGTCTTCGATATGGTAAAGGCATCATTCCTCCACAGCCGAGCAGACACAATTCCAGCATATCTATTCCTCCAAATTCTATTCGCTATGTTCCGATCAGGACCCATTCTGCTCTTACTCTGCATGTCCCTCGGACAGCAGGCGTGAGAATTTTGCATCATGGATTCCACACTGCCATCTCAGCTGACAGATTCTGATGGATCACGCCAAACCATAAGTAATGCATCCTCTTTGGGCGCATCATAATAATTCTTCCTGCATCCACACTCCAGAAAACCTGCATGACGATATAATAGGATCGCAGGGTCATTGGAAGCTCTTACTTCCAGAAAAATAGAAGCAATGCCAAGCTTTTTCCCTTGCTGCAATAATTTTTCCAGGAGCAGATGTGCAATTCCCTGTCGGCGATACGCAGGATCCACTGCCACATTTGTAATGTCCGCCTCATCACATACGGTTTTCATTCCAATATAGGCAATGATTTCTTTCTCATCATTCTCCACAAGCAAGGAATAATATCCTTTCACCGTGAACATCTCCTCGATGGCCCTTAAACTCCATGGATGTGAGAAACATTTTTTATAAAGCCGGGCCACTTGCTCACAATCTTCCAAATTCATCAAACGGATGTCCATCCAATGATTCACCTCCGTAAAACAGATCCATCAATTTGCTCTGCTGACACAGTCCGCATCAAGATGCTGTCCTTTGGCTTCCAGCTCTCGTTCCGCCTGGGACTTTCTGAAATATACCGGAGCATGCTCCGCTGCTGTCTCTGTTTTTCCTTCTTTGAGCAGATCGAAGGCTCTGGCGCCAACTGCTGCTGCTCTCTGACGGTTCTCATGTAAAGGTGCATAGCTATGTGCTACCGTAAGCTTTTCTTCCAGGATCTCCTGATACACCGGAACACCGTCTCCTAAAAAAACAATACTCTGTCCCAAAGCATTCACCTTATCAATCAAGGCATCCACTGCACAGGCAGATCCATCCTCTACGATAGTAAAGCTTCCATTCACAAATTGATAAATTCCGGTATAAACCTGCTTTCTTCTGGCATCCATCAAGGGACAGATCAGTTTTGAACTTTCTGGGAAATGATAGGCCATGCCCTCTAGAGTCGACACAGAGATCAATAGCTTCTTCAAAGCCAGTCCCAGACCCTTCGCTGTCGCAGAACCAATACGAAGTCCGGTAAAAGATCCCGGTCCGGCAGAAACCGCAATGGCATCGATGTCCTTTAAATCGATCCCTGTAAGACTTATCATGGCATCAATCATCGGAAGCAGAGTCTCAGAATGTGTCTTTTTCAAATTCATGGTATATTCTGCGATCAGATTATCCTCCTCGACCAGAGCCACACTGGCAACCAGGCCGGCACTGTCCAATGCAAGAATTCTCATATTCCCACCTCCTTATATGTGATTCTGCGATAATCAAAACCACGGCTTAGATCCTTCTCGATGGTAATCTCCGTACGACGCTCCGGAAGAATCTCCTCGATGAGATTGGCCCACTCGATAAAGCTGACTCCCTCACCTTCCACGTACTCGTCAAATCCTACTTCATACATCTCATCCGGATCTGCGATCCGGTATACATCAAAATGATAAAATGGTATTCTTCCTTCCAAATATTCCTGCACGATGGTAAAAGTCGGACTATTCACCGCTTCCTCGATGCCCAGGCCTTTGGCAAAGCCTTGGGTAAAAACCGTTTTACCAACGCCAAGATCTCCATACAGACAAAAAACCTGACCCGGTCTGGCCTGCTTACCCAATTCCATGCCGTAAGCATAGGTTTCTTCTGCTGAAAAACTTTCTTTCATCATTATTTATTTATTTTCTCCTTCAAAAATGCGATGATCTCATCCTTTTTGTCACCCATATCCTTCAAAGGAATAATGTAACCATTATTCTTACCGGTATAGATAACCAGGATATTACCGGTGAGCATCATACGATTAAAATATCTCCATTCCACATCGATGGCCTGATCTGCAAGCTGAAGATGACAGCCTACCTCATCCAGCATATAGTGGAAAATCTGCTGAAAGGTCGGATTGGTTTTTTTCTGACCTCTGGCTTTCAATACGATGGTAGTCGGATAGACCACAAAGACAATCGCTGCCACGAGAATTGCCATTGGAAGATTCGCACTATTCTGGTAGATATAAACCGCCGGAACCACCAAGGCGATCAACATGATGATCCAAGTCGATGGCTGCCGATAGGTATGTCCTAACATAAAACTGCGTATTTCGGAAACGGTAATGTCCGAATCAATGATATAATGACGTCCCACCGGTTCATCCATGGCATTCTTCACCTGTGGTGCTTCTTCTGACGGATCCACTGCGACCGTCTGCTCTTGCGTGCCTGCTTCTAAGTTATTCTCATCGATTCGACTCTCTTCCTCCACAGAAGTCTCTGTCATGCTACCTGTCTCTTCCTTTTCCCATTCGGCCAGGTTTTTTCCCTTAATCTTCTCAAACCCCTCCATAATAGCCTCCATTCTTTGATTGAATGCACAGTAAATACTCTGCCTTCTCTATTCTAATGTTGCCCAAATGATCTCCTGTCATAACTTCATTGTCAGCTGGATTCGTTTCTTCTTAAGATCCACGCTCATGACCTTCACATCCACGATATCACCAACACTGACGACCTCCAGGGGATGCTTGATATAGCGGTCCGTCATCTGGGAAATGTGTACCAGACCATCCTGATGTACACCGATATCTACAAAAGCGCCAAAATCGATGACGTTACGTACGGTTCCTTTCAGAACCATACCCTCCTTCAGATCAGACATGGCAAGGACATCGGTACGCAGGATCGGCTTTGGCATATCATTACGTGGATCACGCCCCGGCTTCTCCAATTCTTCGATAATATCATTCAATGTCATGACACCGATCTCCAGCTTTTCTGCCATGGCTTCTCTCTTTTTTATCTTCTTACCCAGATCCTTCAAGCCGCCTCTGGCAACCGTATCCTCTTCAAATCCCATATACTTGATCAGCTTTCTGGCTGCATCGTAAGACTCCGGATGTACACTGGTATTATCCAATGGATTCTGTCCGCCGGGAATACGCAGAAAACCGGCACACTGCTCATAAGCCTTAGGTCCGAGCTTTGGTACCTTTAACAATTCCTTTCTGTTGGCAAAGGAACCGTTCTCTTCCCGATAAGCAACGATATTTTTCGCAATAGTCTTGCTAATCCCGGAGATATAGGAAAGAAGGGAAACCGAAGCCGTGTTCAGATCGACACCGACACGGTTGACGCAATCCTCTACCACGCCATTTAAGGCCTCCTCCAGCTTCTTTTGATTCATATCATGCTGATACTGTCCGACACCGATGGCTTTGGGCTCAATCTTTACCAGTTCCGACAGAGGATCCTGTAATCTTCTGGCAATGGAGCTAGCACTGCGCTGCCCGACATCAAAGTTCGGAAACTCTTCCGTTGCCAGCTTACTGGCAGAATAAACGGAGGCACCTGCTTCATTTACGATCACATAAGATACCTTTTCCGGAATCTCCTTTAATAACTCGACGATCACCTGCTCCGATTCACGGGAAGCCGTACCATTTCCCACACTAATCAAGGTGATACCATACTTCTTGATCATGGCATGAACCGTGCGCTTGGCTTCCTTGATCTTCTTCTGCGGCTCTGTCGGATAAATGACAACGGTATCGAGTACCTTGCCTGTGGCATCCACCACGGCCAGCTTACAGCCGGTTCGAAAAGCCGGATCCCATCCTAATACATTCTGTCCCTTGATCGGTGGCTGCATCAAAAGCTGCGTCAGATTCTTACCAAATACGTTGATGGCACCCTCCTGCGCTTTTTCCGTCAATTCATTTCGGATATCGCGCTCGATGGCAGGAGCGATCAGACGCTGATAGCTGTCCTGGATGGCTTCCTTCATGTAAGGAGCTGTCTGTGGATTATCGCCCTGGATCATGGTTTTATTCAATGCATGCAAGATCTGCGCATCCGGCGCCTCCACCTTCACCGTAAGAACCTTCTCTTTCTCTCCACGATTGATGGCAAGAACACGGTGACCACTCACCTTCTTTAAGGGTTCCTTGAAATCATAATACATCTCATAGACCGATTCCGCTTTCTCATCCTTCGCCTTTACGATCAGTTCGCCTTCCTTCATGGTCCACTGGCGGATGCTCTTACGATAATCCGCCTTATCTGCGATCATTTCTGCCAGGATATCCTTGGCTCCATTGATGGCATCCGTCACGGTATTCACACCCAGGTCCGGATTCAAAAAGGCTTCTGCCTCCTCTTCCATGGTACGCTTGGTCTTTTGTAATAAAAGGATGTTGGATAACGGCTCCAGACCTCTTTCTCTGGCCATGGTCGCACGGGTTCTCTTCTTCGGTCGATATGGTCGATAAAGATCATCCACCGCCACCAGGGTGGTCGCTGCCAGAATCTCTTTCTTTAATTCCTCCGTCAGCTTCCCCTGCTCCTCGATACTATGCATAACCTGCTGTTTCTTTTCCTCTAAGTTCCGTAAATATAATAATCTTTCATGAAGATTACGAAGCACTTCATCATTGAGTGCCCCGGTCACTTCTTTTCGATATCTGGCAATAAAAGGAATCGTATTCCCCTCATCGATGAGCTTTACAGCCGCATCCACCTGCTCCGGACGAATCTTTAATTCCTCTGCCAATTGTTTATTGATTTCCATGTGAAACTACTCCTTATTCCTCGCTTTCTTTCTGATCGAAAGAATTGATATATCGAAGATAAGCATTGATAAATGGATCGATATTTCCATCCATGACACTCTGTACGTTACTTACTTCCTGACTGGTACGATGATCCTTCACCATGGTATAAGGCTGCATGACATAAGAACGGATCTGACTGCCCCATCCATTATCGGACACCTCACCACGGATGCCGGACAGCTTCTCACGATTCTCCTGTTCCTTCAAGAGATAGAGCTTGGCTTTTAACATCTGCATTGCCTTATCCTTATTCATATGTTGGGAGCGCTCATTCTGACACTGTACCACGATTCCGCTTGGAAAATGTGTGATACGAATCGCAGAACTGGTCTTATTAATATGCTGTCCGCCGGCTCCGCTGGAGCGGTAGGTATCAATACGGATATCTTTCTCATCGATCTCAATATTCAGATCTTCCTCAATGTCCGGCATGACATCACAGGATACAAAGGAGGTCTGTCTCTTTCCTGCGGCATTAAACGGGGAGATACGGACCAATCGATGAACCCCACGTTCCGATTTCAGATAGCCAAAGGCATTCTCTCCATTTACTTCAAAAGTAATGGACTTGATTCCTGCCTCATCTCCGTCAAGAAAATCCAGAACATCACAACGGAAACCATGCTTTTCTGCCCATCGACTGTACATACGATAAAGCATACTGCACCAATCGCATGATTCGGTACCACCGGCACCCGCATGCAGAGTCACAATGGCATTATCTCTGTCATACTCTCCGGAAAGAAGGGTCTGGATTCTCATATCCTCAAAATCTTCCACAAAATGATCCAGCATATCACTGATTTCCGGGATCATCTCTTCATCTTCTTCCTCCAAGGCCATCTCCATCATGACCTCAATATCATCCATGGCAGTTTCCAGTTTTTTATAACGGGCAATGCTTTCCTTTAAGGCATTCAAATCTCTCGATGTCTTCTGCGCCTGTTCCGGATCATTCCAGAAATCAGGACTCTCCATCTGTTTCTCCAGTTCCACCACCAGATTCTGTTTACGATCCAGCTCCAAAGAATGTTTTAATTCCTTCAGTGGTTCTTCATATTGATGCAGTGTGAGTTTAAATTGATCCAATTCAACCAATGTCAGCTCTCCCTTCTATCAAATCAATCTCAAATAATCTTTTTCTTAGACTGCTTTTCTTATAAGGCACGAAATCTCAGTCGGAGAAAATCTCCGGCTGAGTTTCCATGTCAATTATTTCTTTTCAAAACGGCCGCAGCACTGTTTATACTTCTTACCGCTGCCACATGGACAAGGGTCATTTCTTCCGATCTTCGGCGCCGTACGACGCTTTGGTCCTTTCACTACGGTATCGTCCTTATTGGTACCGGTTGCTTTGGCAACCTGTTCCCTCTCTACCTTCTTTTCAATCTGGACATGCATCAAAGCGGTAACTGTATCATGTGTGATATTCTTTGTCATCTCTTCAAACATGTCATAGCCTAAGAACTTATACTGGACAACCGGATCCTTCTGGGCATAGGACTGAAGACCGATACTCTGTCTTAACTGATCCATATCATCGATATGATTCATCCACTTACGGTCGATCACCTTGAGAAGGATCACGCGCTCGACTTCACGAATTCCATCATTGAAGAGGCCTTCCTGCTCATCATCCATCTCTTCCGGACGATCCATTTTGGTAAATGCATCGAATTCTTCCTCTTTCTCATGGTAAAGATCCAAGGCTTCCTTCTGCAGACGATCCACGATACCTTGATAATCATCGGAGGTTTTCTCTTCCTCGCTTACTACGATCGGTTTCAAAGGAATCTTATGACGCAGAGATTCATTTAATTCTACCATGTTCCACTCTGCAACCGGTGTGTCTCCTGCTACGGTATCGATTTCATCCTTTACCACATCACCGATCATACGATAGATGACATCACGCATGCTCTCACCATCAAGAACACGGCGTCTCTCTGCATAGATCACCTCACGCTGGTCGTTATTCACCTGGTCATAATCGAGCAGGTTCTTACGGATACCATAGTTGTTATTCTCAATCTTCTTCTGGGCTTTTTCGATCTGCTTGGTAATGGTCTTATGATGAATCTCTTCATCCTCCTCGATTCCCAGATTCTTGTAAATGTTCATCATACGTTCTGAACCGAACAGACGCATCAGGTCGTCTTCCAGAGATAAATAGAACTTAGACTCACCCGGGTCACCCTGACGACCGGAACGGCCACGCAGCTGATTATCGATACGACGGGATTCATGACGCTCTGTACCAATGATCTTAAGACCACCTAACTCTGCCACACCTTCTGCTAATTTAATATCCGTACCACGACCAGCCATATTCGTCGCGATGGTAACCGCACCCAGCTCACCGGCATGGGATACAATCTCTGCCTCCATCTCATGGAACTTGGCATTCAATACATTATGCTTGATTCCCTGCTTGGAAAGAAGACGGCTTAACTCCTCGGAAGCATCGATATTAATGGTACCTACCAGACAAGGCTGTCCCTTCTCATGTGAGGTCACGATATCATTCACAACGGCTTTTAATTTTGCTCGCTTTGTCATATAGATGGAATCGTCTAAATCCTTACGCATAACCGGCTTGTTGGTAGGGATTTCCACAACGTCCATGCCATAAATATCCATAAACTCTTTATCTTCTGTCATAGCCGTACCTGTCATGCCGGCTTTTTTCTTATATTTGTTAAAGAAGTTCTGGAAGGTGATGGTAGCCAAAGTACGGGATTCCCGATTTACCTTCACACCTTCTTTGGCTTCAATGGCTTGATGGAGACCATCAGAATAACGTCTGCCCGGCATAATACGACCGGTAAATTCATCAACGATCAGAACCTCATTATCCTTTACAACATAATCCTGATCACGGAACATAAGATTATGCGCACGTAAGGCCAAAATGATATTATGCTGAATCTCTAAGTGCTCCGGATCAGCCAGGTTATTAATATGGAAGAAAGCCTCTACCTTCTTCACACCTTCTGTGGTAAGCATCACATGCTTTTCCTTTTCATTGACAAGGAAATCGCCATCTTCCTCGATATCAATACCCATGATCGCATCCATCTTGGAAAGCTCACCGTCCGAAGTACCTCGCTGCATCTGGCGTGCAAGAACATCACAGGCACGGTAGAGATCTGTGGACTTACCGCTCTGACCGGAAATGATCAGAGGTGTTCTGGCTTCATCGATCAATACGGAGTCAACCTCATCGACGATGGCATAATGAAGATCTCTCTGCACCAGATCCTTCTTAAAGATAACCATGTTATCTCGAAGGTAATCGAAACCAAGCTCATTATTGGTAATATAAGTAATATCCTTGTTATACTCTCTCTGACGCTCCTGGGAATTATAGCTATTCAGGATCACACCAACCTCAAGTCCGAGGAATTCATGAACCTTACCCATCCATTCCGCATCACGCTTGGCCAGATAATCATTGACCGTAACGATATGCACACCCTTGCCTTCCAGGGCATTCAGATAGGCTGGTAAGGTGGAAACCAGCGTCTTACCTTCACCGGTTTTCATCTCGGCGATACGACCCTGATGAAGGATGATACCACCCATCAGCTGTACACGATAATGCTTCAGACCAATGGCACGGTCTGCTGCCTCACGTACTGCAGCAAAGGCTTCTACCAAAATGTCATCCAGCGTCTCACCATTTGCCAGACGATTTTTAAATTCCTGCGTTTTTCCACGAAGCTCTTCATCACTCAAAGCCTGCATCTGCTCATCGAGTGCTTCGATCTTATCCACAAGCTTCGTGATTCTTTTTATTTCTTTCTCGCTTTTATTTCCAAAAAGCTTATCCATAAATCCCATGACTTACTCCTCCTGATTCTTTTTCTTCTATCTCTTACTTATCTTACTTAAGCTTTCACTCTTCTCTCTCTTTTATCTGAAAATGGGCAGAAAAACCCCATCAAGATATAAGCATACAGATTAGATTGTACCATCAAACGATTCCTCTTGCAAGAAAATTGTCTTGAATTCTTATTTTCCATAAAAAACAAGGATGCAAGCCAGCCAAGCTGCCTTGCTCCACAAGGGATGATACGAGTGAAAAATGAAAAAGGATAAAAAAAGAAGCGTTGAAAACCTTTCGGTCTTCAACGCCTTTCTCATTAAAAACTTACACATAGGAAGATGACTCTCTCCGCATACCCTTACGCAAAAAATCCGGAGAAGCTTCCCATCATGGATTAAAATTCCGGTTCGATCAGACCATAGGTATGATCTTTTCGTTTATAAACAACATTCACCTCGAAGGTAGAAGCATTACGGAATACATAGAAGCTATGTCCCAGAAGCTCCATCTGCACACATGCTTCTTCCACATCCATCGGCTTGATGGCGAAGCGCTTACTTCTGGAGATTACGATACTCTCCGGTGCTTCCACATCCTCATCCATAAAACTATCCGAAAATGCGCCAAATCCCTTACCGGTATGGGAGATTTTCGTCTTATATTTACGAACCATGCGCTCTAATACATCCACCACTTTATCTACAGATGCATACATATCTGTACTGCTTTGCTCTGCACGAAGAATATTATTCTTCATTGGGATCAAAGCCTCTACCTTCTGTTCCTCTTTCTGAACACTTAAGGTCACCTGTACCTCTGTATCTTCTGTAAAAAATTTATCCAACTTAGAAAACTTCGAGCTGATCGCCTGTCTTAAAGAATCGGTGATATCCATATTCTTACCATAAATTGAATAACGCATGAAAATTCACTCCTTTTTAACATATTTAAGAGGACTTCAGCCTTATGAATCTTAAGCCTCACCCCTGCTCATGCTTTTGCATGCCCTTTCACCAGTATATCCTTCGTCTGGCATATCCATTCCGCAGAAGTTTCGAGAATTCAGAATCAGGGACTAAAATCTTCTTTCTATTAAGTATAGCAAGAATTATATTGCAAATCAACCGACAATTCCCTGACAATTTACGATGAAATCTTGTTATTTTTCCGTAATTTTATGACTGATTTTTGATATTGTATTCTGATATTCTGTCAATTCTTTTTTGTGATTTTTGTCAAATTGATGAATTATCCACAAAACACTCGTTTGCTTCTCTTTATTTTTCCACAATACAAATCCACACATTTTTTTTGTGGACAATGTGGATAACTTTGTGGATAACCTTATTTTCAGCCATATTTTACATCTTTTTTAACGTGGACAATTCTTTTTTTCATCCACTGAAAATTCTTCCACTCATTTTCACAAGAAATTTCTTCCATTTTCTTCGTCAGTTTTAACAAAAATAAAATAAGCAAGAATTCATTCTTGCTTTTTAAATTATCTGACATTTCATGGAAATAATCAAACTTTATTCTGCTTGATGACAAGGATACCTGCTGTCGAAAAGCAATAGTTCCACATCATCACGTAGGGATCAATACTCATGAAAAAGTTCTCGTCCAACGACTTCAAAGTGCTTATTCATATATACACTGCCGGAGGTATAATCCTTATTCACTAAAGAATCGTAGATCCCCCAATGTGCTCTGGAAAGTGCATCAGCATCGGCATAATGACCCAAAATCCTCTTACGAAGATCAAAGATAAACTGATCCGTCATGTCTCCAATCATGGACGCATACAGAATCAACATACGGTTGTGAGAAGCATAAATGATCCGACGATGAAATTCATGATCCCAATGGGAACTCTCTTCAAACTCTGCCGCTTCCTCCATCTTAATTAGTGCCTCATGAATCCCTTTGATTTCTTCTTCTGTCGCATTGGAAATAGCCAGACGGAGCGCCGTAAGCTCATAACCGGAACGGATGTGAAAAATCTCCGTATAGTCAATATTCATGAGTGCCATCACCATATGGACCGTTTTCATCATATAATCCTGAGGGTCACAGCGCACATAATTGCCACTACCTTGCACACACTCGATCAAGCCATTGATCTCAAGCATATGCATCACTTCACGAATAGAGTTACGACTGACACCAAGCTTCTCTGCAATATCACGCTCCGGAGGAATCTTATCATTGATCTTCATCTCCCCCGACAAAATCTGATTCGAAAAATAATCAAAGACATATTGATAGGTCTTCTGATTCCCAAGCTGTTCCTTTTTTCCACTGTTCTCTATCTCTTTTTTAACCATAGAAACCTCTTTTCTTTATCCTCTCTGCTTTATTTTAAACGAGACAATCTTTATAAACAATGGAATATATGATACATATTCTATGTATTTTTGTCAAAAATCTAAGATAAGTATGTAAAAATAGGAAGAGGGCTGCCTAAGGCAGCCCTCCCATTATGGTGATATATAGGGATAAATGTTGACTTACATCTATCTTACATAATTATAAACGATAGCAGACCTTACCTGGGTTCAAGATCATCTTTGGATCAAATACCTGCTTGATGCCTTTCATGATTGCCATATTTGTTTCACCAACAGAATCGATCAGGTATTTCACCTTACCGGAACCGATACCATGTTCACCGGAAACTAAGCCGCCACAGTCCGTTGCTTCTTTATAGATAATTTCGAAGAATTTATCAACTCTTGTTTTAAATTCTTCTTCTTCTAAGTCATTGGAGCACTGATAGATATGAAGGTTACCATCTCCTGCATGTCCGAAGGACTTGATGATCAAACCACATTCCTCACCAGTCTTATTTACAAACTCAAGATAATCCGCAATCTTATCGATAGGAACAACGACGTCGCACTCATCGAGAAGCTTGGTTTCTTCCATGATTGCTTCCAGGAAGGAAGAACGCGCTGCCCATGCATCTCTCATCTTATCCGGTGTATCAGCGATCAGAACGTCAATCGCTCCAACTTCCAGAACCAATTCTGCAGCACTTTCCACGATCTCATATACTTCTTCCATGGAATTACCATCCATCGTGATAAGAAGATAAGCACCAACATCCACACCACTTACGGTCTTAGGGAAAGTAGCCTTACCGATAAAACGCTCGGAAGCAAGTACGATTTCTTTCTCCATGAACTCGATTGCCTGTGGATTATAAGCGGTCTTTAACTTTGGTACGACAGAAAGAGCACTCTTAAGATCCTCAAAAGGAATGATCAT
>R25__coassemble_675_pt1 | contig 19546 bp, 14 predicted proteins | sample R25__metabat2_low_PE_006 | metagenome-assembled genome bin R25 | reverse complement strand
ATTCAAGCTATCAAAGACAAAGAAGAATCTATGTAAGAAAATTCACCTGCACACAAGTGAATTAAAAATATGAAAGGAAAAGGAAGGTATTTAAAATGAAGAAAAAAGTTATCGTAGCATGTGGCGGAGCAGTAGCAACATCAACAATCGCAGCAAACAAGGTAGTAGAATTATGTAAGAACAACGGCATCGACGTAGAAATCTGCCAGTGCAGAATCTCCGAGATCGCTTCCAACCTTCCAGCTGACTTAATCGTAACAACATCTAACGTTAAGAGAGACTTTGGTGTAAAACTTGTAAAAGGTATGCCTTTCATTTCCGGTATGGGTGTTGCAAAAACAGAAAAAGAAATCTTAGCTGAGCTTACAAAATAATCTCAAGCGTCACAAATAAAGCAGCCTCTCCTATGAAGAGGTAGAAAAAGAAAGAGCATGATCACAGACCACTCTGATTGGCGTCTGGCGATCTGTAATCATGCCAAGGTTCTTGTGTTAAGAACCTACTCATAGTGTAACACAAAAATCAAAGAGTGAGAAGAAGGAGAAAAACAATGAGTGGATTTTTAGGTGGATGTTATTTTGTGATTAATTACATCATCGACATGGGAGCTTCCGTAATGCTTCCAATCATCATCGCAATTCTTTCCATCATCATCGGTGTTAAGGTTGGTAAAGCCATCCGTGCCGGTCTGATGATTGGTGTAGGTTTTGTAGGTATGGGTCTCATCGTAGATATGATGAACAACAACATGGGACCTGCAGCACAGGGAATGGCTGAAAGACTTGGCGTAAGTCTTTCCATCGTAGAAGTTGGCTGGCCTGGTATGTCCGGTGTAACATGGGGATCCGTAATTGCTACTATCGCGATTCCGGTTGCAATCGCAGTTAACTTGATCATGTTCGTAACTAAGACAACAAAAACAATCAACATCGATATCTGGAACGTATGGCATATGGCTTTTACAGGAGCTATTGCTTACGCAGTAACTGGTAACCTTTGGATCGGAATCCTCGGTGTAGTATTCCACGCAATCATCGCTTACAAACTTGGTGACTTATGGGCTCCTCTTCTGGAAGATTACTTCGGTCTCGAAGGCCTGACAGCACCTCATGGAACATCTGCTTACATGGCACCTATTGCTTGTCTTGTAGATGCAATCATTGAAAAAATTCCTGGTTTAAATAAAGTTAATTTCTCTGTAGAAGGTCTTCAGGAGAAGATCGGTGTCCTTGGTGAGCCTGTAGTAATCGGTGCAATCCTCGGTACAGTAATTGGTTTCCTTGCAGGTTATGGTCCACAGGAAGCACTTCCACTTGGTATCAAGATGGCAGCAGTTATGGTATTAATGCCACGTATGATCAAATGTATCATGGATGGTCTTCTTCCAATCTCTGAAAGAGCAAAAGAACTCATGCAGAAATATGCTGGAGAAGATGCTACATTCTATATCGGTCTTGACCCTGCAGTATTACTTGGTGACCCAGAAGTTGTAACAGCTGGTATCATCTTCATTCCTGTAACCTTATTAATCGCAGTTATCATGCCTGGTAACAGAATCCTTCCATTCGGTGACCTCGCAACAATCGGTTTCTTCATTGCTATCGCAGTAGCAGTACATAAAGGTAACTTATTCAGAACATTAATCTCCGGTTCCTGCATCATGGCTATGACCATCTGGATCACAAACCAGGCAGTTGACTGGACAACAAAACTCGGTGTTTCCGTTGGTGCAGTAGAGCAGGGTGGAACTCTTGCAGCTATGGACCAGGGTGGTTCACCACTTACTTACATCTTCACACAGATCTTTACTCGTGAAAATATTCCTGGATTAATTGTAATCGCAGCAATCTACATCATCTGTATGGTATTCTCTGTAATGCACTCCAAGAAGAGACAGGCAGAGCTTGATGCAGCAGCTGAGGAATATTAAAAATCAGATGACATACGCATAGCGTTTTGGAATCAGCTAAGATATATATTCGGTACCAAAAGTACTGAGAGGGATTGGGCTTACAGGGGGTACCCAATCCCTTCCTGAAAAAGGAAGAGTTTAAACCTCTGCATATCAAATCGATCTCCTTCTGTTCGAGGGGAAGAGATCAAAACGATCTCCTTCCATTAGGAGAAAGAGATCAAGTCTATCTCCTTTTTCTTAGGGGGAATAGAGGATTACGAAATTTATTTGATTTCCGGGCAAGATCCTCATGGCAGGGCAAAGCTGCTTTTTCCTTCAGCTCTTTCCTTCAGGAGCAGGATCCTGTATGAAAGGAAGAAGTGATCTGGCAGATGCTGTGAGGATGGAAATCATTTACCATATTTTTTTTGACATAAATAGTCAGAAAACTTATTTGAAAATATTTTAAAGACTGATAATAATACTAATTGTATATATAAAGAAAGATATGATGAATGAATCTTCAGGGGCATAGAGCTTTTGATGAATAGAGTCATCGATCAAGCTTATGAGAAGAAAAACAGGAGGAACATTATGAAAGCTGGAGTTGTACACGCAAAAAATGATATCCGTTATGAAGAAATCGCAAAACCAGAAGTGACCGAAGGTAAAGTTTTAGTAAAAGTAAAATATACAGGAATCTGTGGATCCGATGTTCCACGTGTCAATGGAGATGCTTGTCATTTCTTCCCTAACGTACTGGGACATGAATTCTCTGGTGTAGTGGAAGAAGTTGGCGCTGGTGTAACGAACGTAAAACCTGGTGATCGTGTGGCAGGTGTTCCTCTGGTACCTTGTATGAAATGTACAGATTGTCAGCAGGGTAACTATTCTCTTTGCAAGCATTATAGCTTTATCGGTTCCCGTGAATTCGGTTCCTTTGCAGAATATGCTTTGATGCCTGCAACAAACGTTGTTCCATTTGGTGAAGAAGTTACTTTTGAACAGGGTGCATTCTTTGAGCCGGCTACCGTAGCACTTCACGGTTTACAGAGAGTTCCTTACGAAGGTGGAAAAAATGTTGCCATCCTCGGTGGCGGAACCATCGGTATGTTTGTTATGCAGTGGGCTAAGATCTTTGGTGCAAAGAACCTGGTTGTATTTGATATCGCAAATGAGCGTCTGGAGCTTGGAAAATCTCTCGGTGCTACTGCCGGTATCAACACATTAGATGAAGATTTCATGGATCAGGCTATGGCAATCACAAACGGCCGTGGATTTGATTATGTATTTGAGACAGCTGGTAATACCATCACGATCAAGATGGCCTTCAAGCTTGCTGCAAATAAAGCCAATGTATGCTGCGTAGGTACTCCAACCAGAGAATTAACCTTCACAGTAGATGAATGGGAATGCATGAACCGTAAAGAGTTTAACCTGACTGGTTCCTGGATGTCCTATAGCGCACCTTTCCCAGGAAAAGAATGGGAATTAGTTGCTCACTATTTCGGAACAGGCGATCTGAAATACGATGATTCCTTTATCTTTAAGAAAGTTCCACTGTCTGAAATCGCAAGTGCATTTGAGATGTACAAGACACCTGGTTTCGTAAAAGGTAAGATTTTCATCGATAGTGAGAAATAATAAGATTTTATAGCGCTTTCTCTAAAGAAAAAGCATGGAATAAGAATGATAAAAATCTCTCCCAGTCATGGGATTGGGAGAGATGAGATACATGAGATAGTTATATTAACCTTACCATTAAAAATAGAATGATTGGAAATGAATTGGGCAGAATTTCATTTTTGATTTACCTCAATACACCAGGAAACTGCAGATGTCAGATCTTTGGTTGAGCATACGGTAAGCGAAAGTTCCGGCTTGTAGGAGCGAGTGAGCTGCCGTTGGATGATGTGAGAAGCTGGCAAAGTGTGTTTCTCATCGTAAAGAAAGAAACATGTTAGGTGTTTCTCATCGTAATGTAAGAAGAATAGGAGATTACAAAAATGGCTGATTATTTAAGAAAAATCGTTGAGATGCAGAAAGCAGGAGATCCGGTAGGTATCTACTCCGCTTGTACAGGAAATGAAATCGTATTAGAAGCTTGCATGAAACATGCATTAGAAACCAATACCGTATTATTGATCGAATCCACCGCGAATCAGGTAGACCAGTATGGCGGATATACCGGAATGAAACCAGTGGATTTCATGGCAATGTGTAAAAATATCGCAGATCGTGTTGGAATCTCCATGGATCGTATCATCCTTGGTGGAGACCATTTAGGACCTCTTACCTTCGCAGAATATGACGAAGAAAAAGCGATGGCAGAATCCCGCGAATTAATCCGTCAGTATGTGGCAGCCGGATTTACCAAGATCCATATCGATACATCCATGAAGGTTGCTTCCGATGATCCGGAAACCAGACTTCCGGATGCAGTGATTGCCCGTCGTGGCGCTGAGCTTGCTAAGGTTGCAGAAGATGCATACGCAGAATTAGTAAAGACCAATCCGGATGCAGTTCATCCCGTTTATATCGTAGGTTCCGAAGTTCCGATTCCAGGTGGTTCCACAGCAGCAGTAGATGAAGGTGTTCAGGTCACACGTGTAGAAGATTTCAAGGCAACGGTTCAGGCATTCCAGGATGCATATAAAGCACAGGGCTTAGAAGAAGCATGGAAATATGTCATGGCAGTTGTAGTTCAGCCAGGTGTGGAAGAAAAAGATGCCGGCTGTACCGAATATGTTCGTGAAAAGGCAGTAGAATTAATGGCTTCCATCGAAGCATATCCAAACCTGATCTTCGAAGGTCACTCCACAGATTATCAGACTCAGTATAAGCTTCGTGAGCTGGTAGATGATGGTGTTGGTGTCCTTAAGGTTGGTCCTGCTCTTACTCTTGCACTCCGCGAAGGCCTTTTCGCTTTAGCATATGCTGAGAAAGAATACTATAAAGATCATCCGGAAAAACAGAGCTATTTCATGGAAGCACTGGATGCAGCAATGCTGGAAAATCCAAAGCATTTCATGAAACATTATCATGGCAGCCCTGCAGATATCGCATACAAGAGAAAATATTCCTTCTCCGACAGATGCCGTTACTACTATGCAACAGAGCGTGTTTCCAAAGCAATGGATACTTTATTTGCTAACTTTGCAGATGGTGTTCCGATGGGTCTCGTAAGTCAGTTCTTACCAATCCAGTATACAAAGGTTCGTAATGGCGAGCTTGCAAATGATCCTAAGGAATTAGTAATGGATCGTGTATGCAACTGCATCGATGAATATCTCTACGGAACTATGCAGTATAAGTTAGGATAAGAATAAACTACAGGAATTATGCGGCAGAAATCAGGATGCAGATGGAATCTGTGGGATTATGTAGTATAAATCAGAAAGCAGATAGATTCTGTGGGATTATGAAGCATAAATCGGGAAGCAGATAGAATCTGCGGGATTATGTAGTATAAATTAAAATGCAGATAGACTACAGAGAATATATTTCTGTAAGAATTATCGTAAATATTAAGATAGGGAAGTTCCCAGAAGGATTTACGTATAGGAATAAATTTCTGAAAGACATATCGTAAAAGTAAGATAAGGGAAAGTTCCCAGAAGGATTTACGTATATAGGATGGAGTTTACTCCATTTTATATAAACTTCTAACAACCTCGGAAGGGCTCTTGATTAGCAATGATCAAGAGCCCTTCTAGCTTTTATCGCTAAAGTCGTAAAATTCGTATGGGACTGTTTTTTCCAATCTTCTCCCCACCATTCCATATCATATATTTTCTTCAAAAAGCTGCTTTAAAAAAGGGTTGACAAGGATTAGTAATGCTGATATATTTATAAGTAGTTAGAAGAAACTAATTTAAGTTAGGATAATGTTTTTTCTTTAAAAAGTGGTATTCTTCGAGCAGATGTGTTTTTTATTCATTAAAAGAGCCGTCACGTGATCGTGACGGCTCTTTTGATTTATGGAGCCAGCAAATAAGAGAATGGAGTAATTTACATGCCGGCCGGAGCCAGCAAATAAGAGAATGGAGCAATTTACATGCTCATGGACTCACGCGCATCATAAAAAACTTCCATGCGACATGCGTCGCTCCACAAGGTATGAAGCACCACGCATGGCTCCGTGCTAAAGCACTCTCACCATGCTTAAGATCATTCACACTCTCGCGCATACGCTCCGTGTTCATGATCTTGCAGGGCGGGTGGTCCAGTGGACCACATAAGAGCCGACCGAAGCGGAGCGAAGACCGTTAATGCCTGAAAAATGTTGCACATTTGCCACAAGGGGCAACTGCGCCCATTTTCAGACCATGGACTCACGCGTATCATAAAAATGTGAAGTAAAAGCGTATATTTGTTACAAAAATATTAATTTTACTTAACAAGTATTGTAATATATGTTATACTCTCTCTAAAAGAGGATGATATATTAAAAATATCTTATGCGAATAGTAAGCGATTTTTTATAGAAGGTATGTCTTCTGCTTTTAAGGGGGTAGTAAAGTTGAATTTATTTGAAAAATCATTTGCATCATTATTTTATAGACATGTATGTGAAATAATAAGGTGTCGGTGTCACATTTTCTGCTTTTTTATCCTGCTTCTTGCTGGTGTGTCTGTTCCGGTATCGGCAACTGATCTGAATTCCAATGGAAGTTCTTCCACATCGGTGGAAAATCAGCTCTCTGCAGAAGAAGCAACAGAAACAGCGGTAGTTAAGCCAAGTGCTTCTATTCATATAAGTAAGGATTCTGTTACAGTAAAAAAAGGAAAAAAGTATCAGATTAAGTATACTTATACGAATACGTCCAAGAAGAATATTATCTGGACATCCTCCAATTCCAAGATTGTTAAAGTGAACTCTAAGGGAAAGATCACAGTCAAGGGTGGTGGTAAGGTTATTATTACAGCACGCATTAAGGGTACGGATATTCAGGATCAGATCGTAGTTAAGGCTAAGAATTATTATAAAATGCGTTTTAAAACCACAGGTTATTGCAACGGCAGATATTGCTGTGGTAAATGGGCCGGTCATCGTACTGCCAGTGGAAAGTATCCAAAAGCCAATCATACGATTGCAGTAGATAAGCGAGTCATTAAGCTTGGAACGAAAGTGAAGATTGGAAATACCGTTTATACCGCAGAAGATACTGGCGTCCGAGGTCGAGTGATTGACGTTTATTATCGCAGCCATAAACAGGCATCTCGTCATGGTGTGCAATGGGTAACTGCGAAGGTGTATTATTAGAACAGTTTACTATATGAGATTCCATCTGAAAAGTTAAGATAGTATGAGAAAAATACCTTTGGAGATGTTATATCTCTGAAGGTATTCTTCTATAATCAGCGGTAATGGAAAAACAAGCCAGCCTTGCGGTTTACCTTATTAAGTATGTAGAATAAAGAACAGATGCCAGGTTTAGTGATTCTGTGATTCAACATAGTGTAAAAAATATGCCATTGGTGTAAGAAAACATGCTACTGGTGTAAGAACACACGTCACTTGTGTAAGAAAACATGCCTCTGGTGTAAGAAAACATGCTACTGGTGTAAGAAAATATGCCTCTGAAGTAAAAAATATGCCACCGATGATAGATTATGAGCCAGAGGATACCCGTAAATTTCCCGAAATTATTTTGTGGAGAAATTGAAACGGTTGTGATATAGTAGGAAAGATATTATAAGCATCCTTAAATAAAAAAAATCAAGCTGGAAATAAGAAAGAACCAATAGAGCTAAGTTGGAAATAAGAAAGAACTAATAGAACTAAGCTAGAAGCAAGAAAGAACCAATAGAACTAAATTAGAAATAAAAAAGAACCAATAGAACTAAACTAGAAATTAAGAAAGAACGAATAGTATTATATCAGAACAGATTGAATTTTTACAGGAAACATGAAAGAGAAAAGAAGAAAAAGAATTGAATCACGTTCAAAGAGAAATGGAATTCTGGCACTGGTTAGTGTCTGTCTGATGGCGATTGCTCTGTTCAGAGCATTTTCACGATATTCTTCGGGAGATCTTATCACCTATGATCAAAGAAATGATGGTGCCGGATCTTTTATTGATCAGACATCCTATGAAGGAGAGAATTATAATCACACCTCCATCAAAGATTATCTTTCCGAAGGAAGTAATTATGATGATCCGGAGGGATATGAGATAAAAATGCCGGCGAAAGCTGAGAAGATTCAGATTACAGACGGCAAAAATACCTGGACGGATACGGTAACAGCCGGAGAAAATTACACGATTTATAATCTGATTCCGGGACAGTTATACGATTTTGATATCATGGGGAAGCAAGGACAGACTTTGAAGTCCGGATCTTTTTTGCCAACAGGAGATCTTCGTATGATTTATCTCAATGGTCCGCGTAATTTCCGTGACCTTGGCGGCTGGGAAGCAGATGGTGGAAAGATAAGATACGGGCTCTTGATCCGTGGCGCGGCCATTCGAAGAAATGAAGGCCTTATGGTATTGGATAATGATTTGAGTATTTTATCGGACCAGATTGGTATAAAAAGAGAAATCGATCTTCGAGCGAATTGGGAAGTGGCCGGAGAAGATGCGGAGATAGATACCGACGATGATATTACTTATACGGATATTCCAGGTGCGACCTATGAGAGGATTAGTATCGGAAGTTATATTAGTTCCATAGACCGCACTAAGGATAGTTATCAGAATCTGGTGAAGGCCTTACGTACGATTATGAATTATGCAGTGGCCGGAGAAACCACCTATTATCATTGTATGGTGGGTGCGGATCGTACCGGTACCGTTTCCTTCTTATTGGAGGGACTGCTCGGTATGTCCCAGAGTGATATGGATAAGGAATACGAACTGACGAGCTTTACAGAAAGCACCAGTCGTCCTCGGAATGGGAATGATTATAATTATAAAAAGCTGGTATCTTATATGGAAGAGATTCCAGACGAGGATTGGCAGGATAAGTTTATCCGATGGTTCAGCTGTGCCGGATTTACGACCGAGGAAATGAATGCTTTCCGGGAGGCCATGATTGACGGTTCTTCAAAGAAGATTTCAGCGACAGATCACATTTACAACGAGGGAGAGATTGTCAAAGAGGCAAGTATTTCGGAAGAAGGAATTCTGGAACAGACCTGCCGGATCTGTAAAGAAGCAAAAAGAGAGACGGTTCCAAAACTGGAAGCGAAATTGAAGCTATCTTCCGAAGAGCAGACCCTTCGTAAAAAGAAGTCCTTTGTTTTGGAAATCAGTGAGATCAGCCTGGGGGATGAGATAGAGTCGGTTGTATCGAAGGATGAAAGTGTTGCTACAGTGACCAAACAAGATGATACACATTATATCATTACAGGAAGGCATGCCGGACAGACGAAGATTAAGGTGAAGCTGACATCGGGTAAGAAGGCAAAGTGCAAGGTTACGGTATATTAATCCTATGGATGTAAGTACAAGATCCTTATAGCAAGAAAGAATAACACGAAAGATAAATAAGATATAAAAGAAGCATAAAATATAAAAGAAGCATAAGGTATAAAAGAAGCATAAGGCATAAAGAAAATCAACACGCAAAAGAAAATCAACACGCAAAAGAAAATCAAAACTCAAAAGAAAACCAATACACAAAAGAAAAACAACACGCAAAAGAAAATCAACACACAAAAGAAAAACTATAGATAAAGTATAGAGGGAAAAATATGAAGAAAAAAAATATTTACAAAGGAATGATGAGAGCAGTGAGTGCTCTATTGATGGCTCTGACTCTCGTATGTAGCATGAACACCTATACATCCGCTGCGACCGTAACCTTCGATGAAAGAAATGCTGCGGTGAAGAGTTATATGGGAAAGGTATCCTATAATAAGAAGAGTTATAAGATTTCTTACATTTCCAAATTTATTTCTACGACAAAGGCTTATGATGATCCGGCAGGATATCCCATCATGATTGCAGCAAATGGAGTGCAGATTACCTTGAGTAATGGAAAGACCTCCTGGAGTGACCAGGTAACTCCGGGCCAGAAATATACGATCTATAACCTACTGCCAGGTGTGACTTATCAGTATAAGGTAAAGGATGTATCCGGAAATGTATTGCAAAGCGGAAGCCTGAAGGCAGCGGGTGCTCCACGTATGATTTATCTGAAAGGACCTCGTAATTTCCGTGACTTAGGCGGTTGGAAGGCCAATGGCGGAACCATTCGTTATGGACTTCTTATTCGTGGTGCTGCCGTTCGTACAAATGATGGATTATTGGCCGAGGATGACGATCTGGCAATTTTATCGGAGAGATTGGGAATCAAGAGTGAGATCGATTTAAGAAAAGATAGTGAAGTATCCGGTGAAGATGGCATTTATGGAAATGAGGATGATATTACCTATAGCGATATCAGCGGAGCGACCTATCAGAGATATGCCATCAACTCTTATACAGACAGTCTGAACCGTACGAAAGTTAGTTACAAGAATCTGGTGAAGGTACTTCGTGTAATTATGAAGAATGCAGTGGCCGGAAAGACGACTTATTTTCACTGTCAGGTGGGAGCCGATCGTACCGGAACCATATCCTTTTTATTGGAAGGCCTCTTAGGGGTGTCCCAGAGTAATATGGATAAAGATTTTGAATTAACCTCTTTTACCGGTAGCACTTATCGACCAAGAAATGGAACAAAGTATAAGTATAGTCAGCTGGTTTCTTATATGAAGAAGGTTCCCGGAAAGACCTGGGAGGATAAGTTTGTACAGTGGTTTAGCTGCGCCGGTTTTACGACCAAGGAGATGAATGCTTTCCGTAAGGCCATGATTTCCGGAAAGCCGAAAACCGTGAAAGCGAAGAGCCATTCCTATGGATCCTATAAGACGACAAAAGCAGCTACGGTATTCAAAACAGGAACCAAGACCAAGACCTGTACCGTATGTAAAGCAACGAAGTCGAAGACCGTTAGTAAGTTGAAAGCGACACTCAGCCTTTCTACAGGAAGTAAAACCATTACCAGAGGAAGCTCCTTTACGCTTAAGATCAGTAATCTTGCAAATGGAGATTCCGTATCATCGGTAAGTTCTTCCAATTCCGGCGTTGCTTCGGTTTCCGGTAGTGGAAGAAGCTATACCATCCGGGGAAAGAGTAACGGAAGTGCGAAGATCCGAGTGAAATTAGCCTCCGGTAAGACAAAGAGCTGTAGTGTCAAGGTGAAGAAACCGCAGGTTACAAAAACCAATAAAACAACGACTTCCAAGGTTACCACTCAGAAGAGAAGTATAAAAGAGAAATTGCTCCGCTAAAGAAGTGGCCGGAAAGGAAACAGGACACGCTTCCTGTTCGATATAATTCGTGTTTTATAAAAAAAGATAAAGGAATGAATGAGATGGATATTAGATCAGAAGCAAGACAGATGAAGTTGCAGGCTCCGATATTAGCCGCAACGAGTGTGGAAGAGAGAAATAAAGCTTTGGCTGCCATAGCAGTGGCCTTGGAGGAGCATAAGAAGGAGATTTTTGCCGCCAATCAGGAGGACCTGGCTGCGGCAGATCAGAATCTGGTTTCTTCGGCAGTGAAGAAGCGCCTGAAATTTAATGAAGATAAGCTAAAGGATGTAATTGCCGGTATTCATCAGCTTATTTCTCTGGAGGATCCGCTGGGAAAACAGCTTTTGCATAGAGAACTGGACGCAGGATTAGAATTATATCGCGTTAGTGTTCCAATCGGTGTGATCGGGGTTATTTTTGAGGCCAGACCGGATGCCCTGGTTCAGATTTCCTCCCTTTGTTTAAAGAGTGGAAACTGTGCCATCTTAAAAGGGGGAAAAGAAACCAGATCGACCAATCGTATCCTTTTTCAGATCATCCATGATACGGCAGTAGCCAATGGACTTCCGGAAAAGTGTCTGGTGCAGGCAGAGCTTCATAATGAGATTGATGAGCTTTTATCTTGTGAGAAGGATGTGGATCTGCTCATTCCACGTGGTTCCAATGCATTTGTACAGTATATTATGAATCATACCAAGATTCCTGTCATGGGTCATGCCGATGGTATCTGCCATATTTATGTGGATGCAGCCGCAGATTTTGAGAAGTCGATACCGATCCTACTGGATGCGAAGACACAGTATACAGCGGCATGTAATGCGGTGGAGACGATTCTTGTGCACCGTGCGATTGCCAAGGACTTCCTTCCATTAATGAAAGAAGCCATGGCCGGTGCCGGTGTTGCACTTCGTGGAACAGCGGAGGTCATGGGAATCTTACAGGATGCGGACCAATCTCATAGGATGGAGGAATCGGATTTCCGTACAGAGTATCTTGATCTCATCGCATCCGTCAAGCTGGTAGATGATGTTGCTGAGGCGGTGAATCATATTAATACCTACGGTTCCCATCATACCGATAGTATTCTTTCCGAGGATCAGAAGGTGGTCGACTACTTCATGCAGATGGTAGATTCCGCCGGTGTCTATCATAATTGCTCGACTCGTTTCGCCGATGGCTTCCGCTATGGCTTCGGCGCCGAGGTTGGAATCAGTACCAGTAAGCTTCATGCCAGAGGTCCGGTAGGATTAGAGGGACTGGTTACCTATAAGTATAAATTATTTGGCAGTGGACAGATCGTCGGTGATTATGCCAGTGGCAAGAGCCAGTTCCATTTTAAAGAATTATCGTAATTTACGGATCCCGTCCCTGGATGGAAGTCCAGATGAAAAAGTTTTATTTTTGGTATAATAATTGGAAGTTCGGATGAAAATGCTTTATTTTGGTAAAATAATTGGAAGTCCGGATGAAAATGTTTTATTTCCGATAAAATAAGTCAAAAAAACCCTTTCTATGGCAGCCTTGATTGAAAGCTGTCTATGGAAAGGGTTTTTCATTCTTTTTCTTTTTGTCTAACAAAGAGAATCTGATGATCAGGATTAGGTTTTACTCGATTCCTTTAACAAACATAAGCGCCATAATACGCTGCTAATCTTAAAGCAGTCGCCTGAATATATTCTTCCATCTTCTGTCCTTTTAAGCCGGACTTTTTGGCTTTTTCCAAAGCACAGCTTAAACTGATGTCCTCTGCCATGTTCGTGGACTGATTTACATTTCTTAATAAGTGCATTCCTTTTGCCATACGATTCATTTTTTCTCTCCTCCGTAAGTGATGATATCCTATATTTATAGATACGCAAAAAACTTAGGCAGGGCTAAAAAACTTTCATCAAGGTTTTTTCTGATTCGATATCATTTTGTGGACGGAATGACATGGAAAGATGGCGAAAAAACCTCCGTCAAGAATTCTTTCTTTTTTGGCTAAGATAGAAAATAACTCCTAGCAGAATCCAGGCAATCAGACAAATATAACTTTCTTTTCCGAGAGAACAGTTAAGCATCGGGATCGGAACCAGCAGGATCACTGCAAGAATGATCGCCAGGATGGTACCGAAAATACCGGTGATTACGATGCCGCTTCTTCCTTCTTCTTTGGCAAACTTCACCGCGGCTGCAGAGGTATAACCATAACCGATCGCAGCCCCCAAGGATGTCATATCGACAAGCCAGGTCAAAGCATTTCGTCCAAAAAATGGTGCGATCAAAGCTAAGCACATATGAAATAAAATCGCATTCTTCGGTGTTTTATGCGTTTCGTCCAGCACGCCAAACCACTTTGGTAATACGCCCTCCACAGACATGGAATAAAGCAGACGGCTTGTGGCCATGTAGAATCCGATAATACCGGAAAGCACGGCGGAAACCACAGCAATCCCTAAAAAGATCAAGCCGAAGCTGCCGAGAAGTTCATAGGCGGCATGGAAGGTTGGTAAAGATTCCAGGCCGGAAAGATTCGGCACATCATTAATATATTCTGCCCAGTTGGCATAGCCGTCCGGAACAACAGCTGCGGTAGCCGTATTCAGAGTAATGTAGACGAGACATCCAAAAGCGATGGCTATGATCATAATGGCTCGAGTTTTCTTTACGGAAAATTTAAATTCCTCGGCGGACTGTGGAATGGTATCAAAACCGACAAAGCAATAAGGAGATACGGCTAATACAGCCAATACACCGGAAAAGGTAGAACTACCTGGGTGGAAGGCCGGGGTCAGATTGGATAAAGTCGCTTTGGGACTGAAAATAGCTGCAACACCTATGATGGTTACGCTAGCCGCTAGAGCGATGGTTAGAAGAACCTGCACATTACCCGCAAATTTTACTCCTTTGATACTAAAGATTCCAAAAAGGATTAAAGCGCCAAGGGCAAGCAGCAGCTCTCCCATATAAATATCGTAACCGGATACCGTATATAAATATCCAAATTGAAAAATATTTCCCATGATGTTACGGCAGATCAGTGCCAAGGCCGTCGAATTCATGGGAACTAAGGTCGCATAAGATAGGCTTAAAAACCAGGCACAGATGAAAGCATGGGTACTACCGAAGGAATGCTTCGTGTAGGTGAACTCTCCACCAGCCATGGGATACTTGTTGATCATGTAATTGTAATTAAAGGCGATAATACTCATAATTATCGCTGCGATGATCATGCCTATGGCCGTACCTAAGGGACCGGCATTCGGTAAAAAAGTATTACCGGGCATGACAAAGGCTCCCCAGCCGATGATGCATCCAAAGGCCAATGCCCACACATTGATCGGGGATAGCTTCTTCTCAAGCTTCACATTTTCGTTATTCATTTTTCTTCTCCTTTTTGACATATCATTATGTCAGGTTCATCGAGTAACTACAATTGGCAATTATACCATAGAAGCCATCTTCGAACAACGAAATTCCAAAGAATGTAAAAAAATAAATTATAAATCTGTTTTTTTCTTTTTTTGTCCATAGGAGTGGTTGAAAACATTTACCATCTTTTCCATTTCCTCATCATCGAGTAAGATCGGTTTTCCTATCATTCTGGCCTTGACATAAACTTCCGCACATCCTTCAATCTGTTCAGCGATATTGAAGGCATTCAGAATATCTTTCCCTCCGGCGATAAGTCCATGATTGGCCATGAGAGCAGCATTACGTCCTTCCATGGCACGGAAAGTGACATCAGCTAATTCTTTCGTTCCGAAGGAAATATACTCTGCGCAGCGTACATTCGGACCACCGGCAAAAGCAACTAAATAACTGGAAGCCGGAAGTTCCTCCCGTAAAACAGCCAGAACGGTACTATAGACAGAATGTGTATGAACGACAGCATTGATATCCTGTCTGTTTCGATAAAATATACGATGCAATTCGTGCTCGCTGGAAGGCTTACGGATGCCATCTACGATCTTTCCCTCCAAATCCATCACAACGACATCCTCTGCTTCTGTCTCAAAATAATCAATTCCACTGGGACTGATGGCAAAAAGCTTCTTCTCCCGATCAAATATACTGATGTTTCCTCCGGTTCCCTTGGTCAATCCATGGGTAATAAGCATCTTACAATACTTTACAACATCTTCTCTTTCCTTTTGTAATAACATAAATATCCTCTCCTGCCTGATTGCTATCGATCCTGGACTACCGGCTTTTCCGGTTTGGTGTTTTATAAAGTAGAAAGAAGCAGACATGGCTCTATGTCAAAGCATTGCACACAACACTGCACACAACACAGGACCTTGGTGCTTCATAAGAAAAGGCCATCCACAGCCTAGATCTACACCTGCACGGGTCTCAAGTAAATAAAACAGTGGTCTAGGCTTATACATGTAAACGAAAGAATACATGCACTCATTCGAATGGATGGCTGAATATAGTATAGCATTATTAGAAATAGATGTCACGCGTATCATGAAAAATGGACCATCATCTCACGACGATAGCCCATCTTTCATTCACCTATTAAAAATACCGGAGTATATATCCGCACGCATCAAACCTGCTCCCAGGTTATACTGATAGAGATCATTCGACTTCTCTGTCTTCGATTCATGATCAAATTCTTTTCTCATATAGTCTTCATATATATTACAGATAATATATGCCACGATGGAAACGATAAAGGTTATGATCACTAATGCATAATAAAACATGTTAAACCACTCCTTCTACAAAGAACTACTTTCTGAAAAACGAACGCGCAATACCTAACGGGGTATTGGTTATTTTTATTATACATATAGGGGTATACCTTGTCAATGGTTTTTTCACTACCTTGCAACCTTGTTTTTTTTATGATATGGTATAAATGGTCAGATGAAGCGGAAAAGCGAGTGAGATGATATTATGGAAGCAAGTTTAAAGAAGGATATTTTAACAATTTTTCCTACAGGTAAGATTAATACCTATACTTCTATAGAAGTGGAAAAAGAAATCAATGACTTATGTGAAGCGAATGATTTTGAACAGCTGGTCTTGGATGTAGATAAAGTGGAATATTTTTCCAGTGCAGGTTTACGGATTTTACTTCGACTTAAGAAGAAGTATGGGGTATTGAAGATTGTAAATGCTTCTCCTCTGGTATATGAGGTGATGGATATGACAGGATTCACCGAGATCATCCCGGTGGAGAAAGCCTATCGTAAGATTTCTGTGGAAGGCTGTCCTGTCCTTGGAAAGGGAGCAAAGGGAACGGTCTATCGTATCGATCCGGAGACGATCGTGAAGGTCTATTACACACCGGACAGTGTGGATGAGATTCATAAAGAGAGAGAACTTGCCAGAACCGCATTTATCCTCGGCGTTCCTACCGCTATCTCTTATGCTGTTGTCAAGGTGGACGAATATTATGGTTCCGTTTTTGAATTATTGAATGCAACATCCATCTCTAAGATGCTGCAGGATGACAGCACTACCGTGGAAGCGTGTGTGAAGCTGTCAATTGATCTATTGAAGCTTATTCATGCTACGGAGGTGGAAGAAGGACAGATGCCTCCAATCCTGGATAAAATGATAAAAAGAGCTCGTGCCATCCTTCCTTATCTTCCGGATGCCAGCGGGCAAAAGTTGCTTGAACTGATGGAAGCGATACCGGATGATCACCATATGATTCATGGAGATTATCATATGAAGAACGTGATGGTACAAAATGGAGAGCCACTGCTGATCGACATGGATACCATTTGTTATGGACATCCGATCTTTGAACTTAGCTTTATGTATACGGCATATATCGGATTTGGAGAATGGAATTCGGAGGAGCTTGCTTCTTTCTTTGATCTTCCGGTGAATATCATTACCGTTTTCTGGAAGCGGTCACTTGCCATGTATCTGAATAGTGATGACCCGGCTCGTGTGGAAGAAGTAGAGAAAAAGGCTGCTGTTTTAAGCTATGTTCGCTTGATGGAAAGAATGGTTCGTAAGAGTTTGATCCATAGCGACCAAGGTCAGGCAGAGTTCGAATATTATAGAAAGAAATTGATCTCTTATCTGGATGAGATTTCAGAATTAACCTTTTGATGGATGCCGGCAGGGAGACAAGATCCTTGCATGCAAAACAGATGGACCTTAGATGAGGGTTCATGATGCTGTTTTAAATGAGGAAAAAGTATGGAAAAAAGATACGGTAATAAAAAAACAGGTTATATCGGACGTATCAAAAGTAAGACCAGGAATGTAACCAAGGGGATGATCCAATCTCTGTCGACGGAGGAGGTATTACAGCACAATGAGGTCGGGGCCAATAAACTGACCGGAACGGTCATGCTTCTTAGCATGATTTATCTTATTTTTGCATATACCTTGAATTGCATTGGTCTTTATCATCTGAAGAGTTCATTGATGACAGGACTGTTTTTCTTCGGTATGGTTGTATTGTTCATCCCATGGATTATTTGTGTGTATTACAAGGGAGAGAAGAAGTGGCTGAAGCTGATCATGCTGCTATCCTTAACGATTGTTTATGCAGCAATTGATAGTGTCATGACCTTTCGTTCAACGATGATCATGATCATCCCTTTGTTTTTGTCGAGCCGATATTTTACCAAGGAGCTTACGGAACTTGTTGCCATCCTCTCTACGATTTTGTTTGGATTTGCAGCATCGTTTGGTATATTATGGTCTACCATTGATCTGAACTATGTTATTATTCCTGCCGGGACACAGATTACAGTGACTGATACCCTACTGAATGCAGTGACCGCCCTTCATCTGAATATTGCAGATATGGAAAAAAATATCCTGGCCAGAAGCTTTATTCCGAAATATCTGGTGTATCTGATGGCAGCAGTAATCGCTGTGCAGATCGCCGATTGGGGATATAAAATGATCACTTCTCAAGCCTTGATATCAAGAGAGCATTCACGTGTGGAGACCGAGCTGGATGTGGCCAAAAGCATTCAGGAGAAAGCACTTCCTCTGGTGCATTCCATGTCTCCTCATGCAGAGTTTGATTTGGCGGCCCGTATGTTTACGGCCAAGGAAGTCGGTGGAGATTTCTACGATTTTATGCTGATCGATCCGACACATTTGGCTTTGATCATGGCAGATGTGTCCGGAAAAGGTGTTCCGGCAGCCTTATTTATGATGGTATCGAAGATTTTGCTGGATAATACCATGGCATCTCTGGATAGCCCGGGACAGATTCTGGCAGAAGTGAATCATCAGCTTTGCGAGAAGAGCTTGGAGGATATGTTTGTTACGGTATGGCTTGGTATCATTGATCTGGAGACCGGTAAGATGGTTATGGCCAATGCCGGTCATGAGAATCCGATCATCTGTAACAAGGGTGAGCAATTTGAAGTTTTTAAAGATAAACATGGTCTGGTACTTGGTGGAATGGATGGAATCCGTTATCGGGAGACCGTCATTCAATTGCATCCGGGAGATACCATTTTTGTATACACGGATGGTGTTCCGGAAGCGGTGAATTCTTCTTTGGAGCAGTTTGGTATGAAGCGTACCATTCATTCTCTGAATCATCTTGGAACACAGGATTTGGAAGCCTTATTGGATGGATTGAAGCGTGATATTGATCTGTTTTGTGGAGACGAGCCTCAATTTGATGATACCTCCATGTTGGCCTTCCGTTTTAATTTCCCTATGAGTAAGGAAGGGATTTCTGTTCATCCGGACATGACCTCGCTTGCAAAGGTTTCTTCTTACATCGAGGAGAAGATGGAAGCCGCCGGTATGGGCATGCGTGAGAGGAATAAGGTATCCATCGCTGTGGATGAAATGTTTTCCAATGTGGTCCATTACAGTGGTGCCAGCTGGGCGGAGGCCATTTGTCGGATCGATCATGAGAAGATTCAGATTATTTTCCGTGATAATGGAATTCCTTATGATCCTTTGACACAGACTTCTCCGGATGTCACCTTATCTTTGGATGATCGGGAGATCGGTGGATTGGGTATTTTTATGACAAAGAAGTTAATGAGTCGATTAAGCTATCAGCATGTCAACCATCATAATGAAGTAACGTTGGAACTGGATTTTAAGAAGAAGTAAGAAAGAGATATGTCGCAGTAATACTTTCTCCGCTTCAAAAAGGAGTGGAGAAGATCTTACTGCGATTTTTTACGCTCTTTTTTCACAGAAGTTTGATGATTGACGGACTTTTATGCTCCTTTGCAGAGCAGCAGGATACACATCTCTTTGTGATTTTTATGATACGCGTGAGTCCATGGTCTGAAAAATGGGCGCAGTAAACCCTTTAGGGCTTACATGCGAACATTCTTCAGACTATGGCGAACCAACAAAAATCGAGTACGATTGGGGTAGGGGCCCCATAGAGTACGAGA
>R25__coassemble_656_pt1 | contig 19858 bp, 18 predicted proteins | sample R25__metabat2_low_PE_006 | metagenome-assembled genome bin R25 | reverse complement strand
TTCATCGTGATTGTTTGTTTTTTCTTTTCGCAAAAAGTAATCTATGTTATATTTGACTAATAAAAGTACAAAATGAATATAAGTACAAAGCAAAATATGAAGCACCACATCATAAAGCACTACACATAACTTTGTGCTATCAATCCTAGTCGTGCTTAGAATGGAGATTATTATGAAAAAGAATCCGAAAAAAATTATTATTATACTTATTATATTACTCATACTCTCAATCGGTGGCTCATTTGCCTATCTTGCTCTGGTGAAATATAGTTGCAAAGAAGTGACGCAGGTAATTCTTGAATACGGCCGCACTCTGGATGCGGAGGTTACTTCAGAAGAGATGTTTCAGGGAATTGTTCAAAAGAAGGTGAAAAGCTACCTCACAGATGAAGTGAAGGAAAAGTTAAATGCCAGAAAGTTCATTAAAGCTGAGGTAATGAAGAAGATTGAAGATGCCGGATTATCGAATGTGATCACAGAAGATGTTACCGATCATTTTATGGATATCATCATTGATGATGCCATCAAGGATGCCGATTACGAGATCATCGATGCTAAGGCAGGATTTACATCATGTACCGTCACAGTCCGTACATCGAATGTTGATTATATGCAGTTAAGCAGTGAAATCTCAGATTCTCTTGCAGAAGACGTAGAAAATCCGGATTCTTCCTTATGGTCTCATGCAGGAAATATAGCAGATACAATCTTAGGGATGATCTTGGGTAATTCCGATGAAGATGAGAATCTTGGCGATACGATTGCAGAAGCAGTAGTTGATTATTGTTATGAGAAAAAGGCAGATTGCGCAAAAAGAGAAGCAACAGGTCAGATCACTTATGCATTCAGCCATGGTAAATGGACCATTGAATCCGTAGATTCGGATCTGGTCGGTGCATACTATGGCGTATCCCTGGAAGAATTGGGAATCAATCTCAATAATCTTGGATGGCAGGATATTACTTTCAAATAGAGAATACATAATATTTAAAGAACAGCGTAATTCTCTATGAATAGCGTGACACCCCTAAAAATAGCGTGTTTCTCTATGAACAGCGTAATTCTCTATGAATAGCGCAATACTTAAAGATTAAAATAGTAATTATAATCATTGAAAAGAAAAAGTCCAATGAATTCCTTAAACCGCCCCAACTGTTCGAACAAAAAACGAACAGTCAGGGGCGATTCGCTTATGGAATACCCTTTGGACTTTTTAAATTCGCCATCGTTTAGATAATGATCAAGACCTTTATGATCATATTTTTCAGTAAATTTCTTTCTTTCATTTTCTCTTATTCATACACACTTTTAGCCAGTGGTGAGCTGACAATGCTCATGGTCGTGCTCATGGCAATGCTCATGCTCATGATTGTGGTTATGGCAATGCTCATGGTCGTGCTCATGCTCATGATTATGGTCATGACAATGACAATCCTCCCCATGATGATGGATGTGTTCTTCTGCATATCCATAGAAGATGGCATCATCTCCCCTGCTAACACCCAGGGTATTACTAAGGATAAAAACTCTTCCATCAAATCTGGCAAGATGCTCTTCTAAAAGATTACCCCAGACATCTCGGATCTCAAATAATTTCTGGCCTTCCTTCACTTCATCTCCCACTTTACAGAAGGCATAGAAGAATCCGGTTGCACCACATTCCACCCAAGCCTGCTTGGTGATACATTTGACATTCTCATTATGCTCCGGTTTTCCGGGAAGAATATCCAACATCTGCATGATACGACGAATACTCTTCTTCTCGAAGTCCACTTCTTCTCTGGCCCATACGCCACTTCCACCGCACTCAAACATCATAGATGCGACACCGGCATAGCGTGCAGAACAGTTATAAAACTCTGTAGTGCCACCAGACTGGGTATGATAATCAAAATCCAGATGGTGGATGATATTATGAACATACTCCTTGGTCTCCTCACTTGGAGAATTACCAATGGCGCAAAATCTTAATAATTTCTCTGTGGCATCTCCACTGTGTAGATCCAGGTGGAAATCACTTTTCTTGACAAATTCCTCTTCTAAGAAATAAATCAAACGCTCTGCAAAGCTTCCATCCGGCTTTCCAGGGCCTACCTTATTTAAGTTCTGACCATATTCATCCTCCGGACAGATATATGGGTTTCGTCCAAAAAATCCGGAAGCATTTACCACAGGAATGATCACCACGGCTCCACACATTTCGGTAGGATCCAATTCTCTCATTAATTCAGCCGCTGCCTGGATTCCCGGATACTCAAAGCCATGAATCGATGCGGTTAATAAAAATGTTTTTCCATCTTCTTTTCCATTAAAAATGGTAAATGGAAGCTTATACTTTGATCCCTCCATCTCAATATAACCGATGGCCTTCTCCCCTGGTCCGGCAACTACCCCGTCAAATGTAATATCATGCTTCATAAAATACCTTCTCCTCTTTCTTATATACTCCGCGATCAGACTTTCGTCGATCATCATCATTCCGGTGACAAAGAATAATGTTTTTACATTATATATAATTTTCATGAAGTTCGCAATACCTAACCGGGTAACCTACATTTTCCCTAAAATGATTCCCGTTTCGCATAAGGCACACATACAAACTGCCTGCTTGTCTTACTCCACAAGAGATGATACGCTTTTAGAATTGCTTGGTCACATGCAGGATAGGAAACGAATCTTCCCGTCACAGATTTCGATGTTCGTCTGATAGAATTCTTTCATCAAACGGATCATGAATTCCGTATCCTTGCTTCCTGCTGTTTCATAACTGGAATGCATGGCAAGCTGAGGTAATCCGATATCTACCGCCGGTATGGAAACGCTGGTCGTCTGTATGTTACCAAGCGTACTGCCACCATTTTTATCCGAGCGGTTTGCAAAATACTGCAATGGAACCTTAGCGCGGTGGGCCAATTCCCGAAGAACCGCAATACTTAAGCCATCGCTGGTATATTTCTGGCCTGCATGACTTTTGACAACCACACCCTCATTCATAAAGCAATGATTATTGACATCCGTATGCTCCGGATGATTCGGGTGAACCGCATGGGCATTATCTGCACTGATCATAAAGCTTGAAGCCAAAGCACGCTTATGATCGATTCCATTCTTCCCTATACCATAGGTGATTCTTTCCAGGACATCCCTAAGAAATGTGGAGGCAGCACCCTGCTTGGTGCCGGAACCAACTTCTTCATTATCAAAAAATGCTGCCACATTTATGGTAGAATTCCGGCTTCCTGTCAGGGTGCCGGCTTTTTCACCCGGAAGATCTTTTTGTGCAAGAAAGGCCTGTAAGATAGAATAAAGGCACTGCAGATCATCCAGATGAGGACCAGAGATAAATTCCTCCTTCATGCCCCAAATGGATGGAGACATTCGATGATATAAGAATAAATCACTTCCCAGAATATCTTCCGCCGAAATGGTCTGTTCCTCTTCCCAAAGTTTCTTCTCATCATGGGAATCCGTTTTTTTCTCTTGTTCACATAAATTCTTCTGTCTGGACAGTTCTTGGGCAAGGAATCTTTTAAAATCCCCCTCTTTCGAAGCAGTGGCATAGATTGGAAGCAGATCAACCTGTTTATTAAAGGCAAATCCATCATTCACCTGGCGATTCATGTGAATGGCCACATTGGGAATCATCAATAGATCCCGGTCGATATTCAGTAACTCACTATGAATGCTCCCATCCTGCTTCCGAATCAACACACGGCCAGCGACAGATAAGGGACGGTCCAGCCAGGTAGAACAAATCATACCGCCATAGCCTTCGGTATTCAATTTGGAATACTTATCGGTCATATGAATCTCCGCATTTTCCTTGATTCGAAAGGCAGGAGAATCCGTATGGGCCGCTGCAATCTGAAAATGATAATCCTTCCAATCATTTCCCAGAGTAAAGCAGATGATACTGGAATCATTTCTTGTAACATAATAACTCTGCCCAGCCTGCAGATCCCAGTCTTTCGCCTCAGAAAGCGGAATAAAACCACATTCGTCTAAGTTCTTTTTTATGGTATTCACCGTATGATAGGCAGTGGGACTCTTTTTCAGGAAATCCATGAGTCCCATATTTATCTTTTTATATTCTTCCATATCTTTTTACCTCATATGATAAATGTATAATGAATAAAATCAATGATGCCCTGTTATCATACAACAAAACGAAATAGAATGCAAAAAATAGGAGAATCCTCTCTTAGTCGCTATTATTTCCATCAAATATTATTTATTCAAAAAAAAGATGGATACTAATAAATTAATATCCATCAAAAAACATAATATATAAATTTATGATTCTACATATTTTTTATTTTTTAAAAAAACAACTCATTTTCTCCATCACATATTCGAATATTCAAAGTTGCCATGCTCGAGTTAAAAAGCAACAGTACCAATGAAAAAATATCGAAAAGTACATGCCCACATAACAATTATTTCCATCATTATATTCATTTCATGATTATGTGATGGATTGCCGGGCTTTCATATGGATTACAGGGCTTTCATATGGATTGCCGGGCTTTCACCTTAATAAAGTTCACGATAGATCTTCAAGATGCGGTCTCTGTCTAAGAAAACAAAATTATTCTTCAAGAGTCTCTGTTGGTTCTCGATGACAGAATCCGTGAATTCTACGATTTCTTCCTCTTTCATACCATACTCATGAAGTGGTTTCTTCTGAATCAGGAGATTAAGGAGATTCTCCAGTGCCTCATAAACATTTGCCACATCACACTCCAGGATATCCGCGATGAACTGGTTGAGCTTGGCAATCTCGCCATCCTGCTTGATCTCCATATAGTTATTCATAACACCGATAAACATGGCATAATTGGACTCACCGTGAGGAACGTGATAAGCAGCGCCCAAAGGATAGCTTAAAGCATGAACCGCTGCGCAGCCTGCATTACCAAATGCGATACCGGCATAGTTGGATGCCACCAGGAACTGCTCAAGAAGAGGAATTCTGGCTTCCGGACCCTTTGCTTCAATTTCTTTATAACCACGGAGAATCATATCGATGGCCTTATAGCCGAACATTCTGGTGGTTTCATTTCCCTTTGGAGAAAGGCTGGATTCCACTGCATGAACCAGAGCATCGATGGAACTGGTAGCAAAAACAGCAAATGGCAGAGATTTCAATAATTCCGGTACCAGAACTGCGCTGTCAGCATACATCTCATCACTGGCCAGACCCTTCTTGGTTCCACGGCTGTTCAGAGCAAGAATGGCGATATTCGTCACTTCACTGCCAGTACCACAGGTCGTAGGCACCAGAACCAATTCTTTATTCTTAACCGGCGCGATCTTTCCATCATAGAGATCCAGGATCGGGGAAACATCTTTCAAAGCAAATAATTTGGAAATATCGATGACCGTTCCGCCACCGATGGCGATAATACGCTTTGGCTCACTCTTTATATCTGCATAGATGGCTTCTGCCATGTCGTCGGATGGCTCACCGGAACCATATTTCTCCTGGAAAATAACATCACAAGCCAGGTTTAAATCCCCAAAAAATGGCTGATAAATATACTCATTGGTAATGACAAGATCACCGGCACCAATTTTAAATTCCTCGGCAAATTCCTTGGCGGTTGCAATACGATGAATGGTTGGTTTGATCATTAATTCCTGCATAATTCATACCTCCTTTTCCTTCGATGAATTCTTATATTTTACTTACTAATTTAGCAAATTCTCAGGAATATTCCTTATTATGTTTATCTCTCCCGGCTCTTTTTATTTTTCATTTACCAGCTTGCCGGTCATGTGCTCCACATGAAGTGCGAGCATCTGGCAACGATTCATATCTTTACGGATCTCTTCTTCCACCTCTTCCGCGCTAGGATAATACTTATTTCCAAATAATCTGGCCTTGTCCGTGGCTTTTTCCACATCCTCCAGCAATTCCACACGACCAAAGCATACCACACTGGTCACATTCCAGGCCCAGTCGCCTTCCTTCTGGAAACCGGTATTCCAGGTGGTAAAACAGACCTGATCACATGCCTTGATCGCATCGATTTTCTGTCCGGCTCCGGCTCCATGAAAATAAATGATATTTTCTTCCTTATCATAATAGAAATCCATCGGAATACCATAAGGATAGCCATTCTCTATGATCAAGGAGAGTACACCTCTCTTCTCCTCTGTCAATACCTTTACGCATTCCTCCTTGGGAACCTCTTGCTTGCATCTTCTCATTTTTCGAAACATATCATTATCTCCTTATTATGGTATCTCTTATTCCCATGATCATGCTTTCCCTGGTCGGATTCCTTCCATCCCTTATCACGATCTCCTTAGGAACAGTAACACTCATCCTTCCGTCTCTTCCAGAAGTCGACCATAATAGCTCTTGGATAAATATAAGGCAGCCACCGGATTATGTCCGAGCACGCGATCCTTGGTAAGAAGTGTCGTCACAGGTGCCTCTGAATATTTATAAAATAAACTATCATGCCCGACGCAAAGACCAATCACTACGTTAAAATCCGTATGCTCTGCATTCAATTTTTTCGCCTGCAGGATTGGATTACACATATTTTCTCCGATGGCTTCACATTCCACAGGAATTCCCACTTCATGCTTGGCTACCGTTCCGGCCTTACAGGCGATTCCAGTCACTTCCAAGCCATGCTTTCTTAAGATTTTAGCAAATAGATTGGCCTCATGAAGTAAGCCGACGCATGTCGCAATCCCAATCTTATTATAGTGCATTCTTTTACAGAATTCCACGGTTTCTTCCACCCGGGTCATCTTACAGTAATACTCATATTCAATCTGGGCGGCAGTGATCATCATATTCTGATTCTCCACCTCCTGATAGGCTTCCAGCGCTTCCTTTTTCAAGCCAGGGTCCATATGGGTCGTCAGACAAAAAGATGGGAATTTTTTATCCATATGATCACAATTTCCAATTCCACAATCGATACAAGACCGTTCCTTACACATAAATCTCTTCCTTTTCTTTGGCGCATTCTATTTACATCAATCTATCCGTATCCAATTTACGCATTCTGTATTTTACATCATGCCATTTATATACATGTTTTACACTCTGCATTTTTACATCATGCCATTTATATACATGTCATATCTTAAATATTACATACTCTAAAAAATATTCCATATCCTAAGAAACCGTCCTTTAAGACAGTCTTTTTCTCATAATAGCCGGAAAACAGCTTTTTTCGAACTGTCCACAATGTAAACATTTACTAATATCCGGCGCCTCTTTCGAAGAAATCCGAAGCCAGTCAAATTTCTCGTAGTATTCCGGTACCTTCGCTACCAGCCAGATTTCCTGCGCTCCCATGGACATCGCTTCCTTTTCAGCCAAATTCAAAAGTTCCTTTCCGATTCCTGTCCCACGATAGGAATTCTCCACTGCCAGACTTTCTAAAACATAATGGCCGGAACGCATGCCCAACTGGCAGCCTGCGATCAGATGCTCTTCCTCATTCAGACATTCCCATAATTTTAGAGCCGTCTGCGGAATTTCTTTTTGAATCTTTACCTCGAGCCCCGCATCATGAAATAAGACAGATAAAGCGTAATATTCTTGGGTCCTTCTGATAAAATACATGACATATCCTTTCTATATAATCAGCGTCAAATCACAAATATAGATTATCTCCTCATAGCCAAATCGCGAATCCTGTTAACTCATTTCCATAAAAACAACAATCTACAAATACGGATTATCTCCTCATAGCCAAATCGCGAATCCTGTCAGCACATATTCCATGCTGAAAGATCCGCGACTGACGATTAAGGTATGTATTATTAAGGTTTACAAGAAAGGGGCTTATTTACTAAGTTTTGCAATCGCAGCTTCCATGATATCAAGACCTGCTTCTAACTGGGCATCGGTAACAACCAATGGACAAAGGAAACGAATGACATTACCATAGATACCGGCGGATTCCACGATCAAACCGTTCTGCGCACATTCTGCTACGATGGATTTTACCAAGAAAGGATTTGGTGCTTTTGTTGCCTGATCTGTAACAAATTCCAGACCAATCATGGCACCCAAACCACGAACATCACCGATGACATCATATTTTTCTTTCATGGCTTCATAACGAGCTGTTACCTTGCTACCGATTTCTAAAGCGCGATCGGCTAATTTTTCTCTTTCCATGATCTCAATGGTCTTAAGGGCTGCTGCACAAGATACTGCATTACCACAGAAAGTTCCACCGATGGTTCCACCAGGAACCACATTCATGATTTCTTCTCTGGTAATGACAGCAGACAGTGGCATACCGGCAGCGATGGATTTGGCAGTAGCCAGGATATCCGGCTCACATCCAGCCTCTTTCCAGTATTCGGAAGCAAACATACGACCGGTACGGCAGAAGCCGGACTGAACTTCATCTGCCACCAGGAGGATACCATTTTCATCACAGATCTTACGAACGGCTTTGACCCACTCGATCGGTGCCGGAATGAATCCGCCTTCACCCTGAAGAGGTTCCACTACGATGGCTGCGATGGTATCGGCAGATGCACATTCTTCGAAAACATTATAGATAGATTCTACATAATAATCGATGGCAGCATCATCCGGCATACCAGCTGGTTTACGATAAAGGTAAGGGAATCTGGCACGGAATACACCGTGAGAAAGAGGTCCCATATCCTTGGCATAGGCTTTCTTGGAGGTCATCGTCATGGTTAATTCGGTACGGCCATGGAAGGCACCGGAAAATACGATGATATTCGGACGTTTGGTATAACCACGAGCGATCTTTACAGCATTTTCATCGGCTTCTGCACCACTGTTGGCGAAGAAGGTACGTTTCTTTTCTCCACGAACCGGAACAATCTGGTTCAATTTTTCTGCCAATTCTACATAACCGGCATGGGTTCCGATATTGAACATACAGTGGAGATATTTTTCTGCCTGGGCTTTTACCGCTTCCACGATCTCCGGCTGGCTGTAACCGACATTTAAGACACCGACGCCACCAACCCAGTCAAGGAAATAGTTTCCATCCAGGTCTTCAATCATGGCGCCTTCACCACGAGCGATGGCTACCGGATAAGAACATCCGACTGCCTTGGCTGTTGCTTCTGCTCTTCGATCAATTAAAGCCTGGGATTTTGGTCCCGGCACGGTTTCAGTTATAATTTTCGGTAATGCTTCTCTTAACATTTTTTTCATCTTCTTTCTTAAATATAAAGGAATCTTTTATAAGGCTTTACGATAAAGCATCTCGATATCACACTGTCTGGATGCACGAGGATTGACGGCGATATTACCACTCTTCATGGCATCTGCTGCCATTGGCTCGATCTTACTTTCGATTTCTTCTCTGCTGATCTCACCCTTACGACTGGCATTATTAATGGCAATGGTCAGATTCTCCGGAATACCGATCTCTGCACTTAATTCTTTGATGGCATCCACTAACATCATTGGCTCAAAATCTTCTGCATAAGCAGGTGTATGACTGATATAATTATAAATCTTTAAATATCTTCCATGATCGGCCAGAGCATTATACTCTGCGATGATTGGAAGAAGTACTGCATTAGCCACACCGTGAGGAACATTGAAATATGCACTCACGGGATGGCTCATAGCGTGAACATTTCCGAGGCGGGCATAGGAAAATGCAATTCCAGCAAACAAGGAACCTACCATCATGGACTCGGCTGCTTCCGCGTCCTTTCGGTTTGCAACAAAACGTCTGATGTGTGTTCCGATCAATTCCATGGCTTTTTCTGCCATGGCATCAGAAAATGGGGATGCATCAGTGGAAATGTACGCTTCTTCGGCATGGATAAAGGCATCGATACCACATGCAGCTGCCACAGATGCCGGTGCAGTCATGATCAGATCTGCATCTAAGATGGCATAGGTTGGCAGTAATTCGTAACTGAATACAGTTAATTTATAATCACGACTATGGTCGGTGATTACGGAGAAAGCAGTTACCTCAGAACCGGTACCTGCGGTAGTAGGAAGGGCGATCAGTGGAATGATACGTCCCGGTACTTTATGAGCACCTTCATATTCGGTAATGCAGCCGCCATATTTGGCTACTACACCAACGGCTTTGGACACGTCCATCGGAGAACCGCCACCAAGAGCTACGATGAAGTTGGCTCCACATTCTTTAAACTTGGCGGTTGCCTTTTCTACGGTAGTTACGGAAGGATTGGCCTCTACATCAGTAAAAGTATCTACCGTAAGGCCGGCTTCTGTGAGATAATCAGCGGTCTTCTGAACTAAGCCAAGACCCAGAAGACCAGGATCGGATATAATCAGGGCATGACTGCCATCTAATTTTTTTGCAATTTCAGGAAGCTGGGCCATGGAGCCTCTTCCAACGATAATATTCTGTGGGATAGAAAATGAAAATTGTTTCATGGGTATTTCCTTCTTTCTATATTTGAAAACTTACATACCATTCGACGAAGCATCTTGCTCCACAAGGAATGATACGCGTATCATAGAAACTTCTAGGCTGCGGCTCTGGCAAGAACGCGCTCGATGGCTGCATCGATTACCAGATCCAGTTCCTCATCATTTGCTTCCGGCATAAGGCTGGCAGCGTCTTCATCGGAAATGATTTCCACCAAAAGACCGAATTTTTCTCTATACTGTACTTTACAGATAACATAGAAGATTACACCAAGTAAGCTCCAGCCACCAACCATGGCCCATTCCTGGATAACAAGACCAGCTGCAGAACCTGGGATACAATACATGACTACCATGAAACCGGACATGACAACGGCCATGACACCGACAAATTTATAAGGACCAACTTTATAAGGTCTCTCCATATCCGGCTCTTTTTTACGAAGAATCAGGAAGGAGAGGGAAACCATACAATATGCAAGACAGCATCCGAAGTTACCGGCATCACTGATCCAGACAAGCATCTTACGACCTGCAAATGGAGCAAGAATCGTAAGTAAACCGATCAAACAGATGGAAGTGATTGGAGTTTTTGTCTTTGGATGAAGTTTGGCAAAGAATTTTGGAATCATATAAGATTCTGCCATGGAATACATAGCACGGGAACCACCGATCATGAAGGAGTTCCAGGATGTGATGATACCACACATACCACCAACGATAATGACCTTAGCCATGACCGGAGTACCAAAAGCGGCTGCCATAGCATCGGCTGTTACAAGACCACTGCCTTCCTGAGAAGCGGCGATCATATCACTGTTCATGGCAAGACCAACGGCAATGATAACAAAGGCATAAAATACAACAGCAAGGACAACAGATAAGATGAGCATCTTACCGATTTTCTTTAATGGAACATTGATTTCTTCGGCTGCCTGTGGGATTACGTCAAAACCGATGAAATAGAAAGGTGTTACTGCAGCAACACCAAGAACTGCTTTAAAAGTAGATCCGGCACTTTCTCCCATGAACATCTGGCCGTCCAGATTACTAACACTACCATTGGCAACCGATGCAACGATCAAAAGGATACCGGCACCACCGATAATTACCGTTAAAATCGTCTGCAGGATGGCAGCTGTTTTGGCACCGATAATATTGATGGCTGTAATTAAAACTGCAACAAGAATGGCAACGGCTACCCAGGAAGCATAGATATCAAATCCTGCAACCGTATACATATAACCCTTTAAGAAACCTGGCCAGAGATAGGTGATAATGGTAGGGAAGGCGCAGGCCTCAAAACAAGCAACACTGACATAACCAAGAACGATGGCCCAGGTACATACGAAAGAACCGGTAGAACCCATAGCTCTGTGACTGAAGACATGCTCTCCACCACACTGTGGCATAGCAGCGGTAAGCTCGGCATAAGTTAAGCCGATGAAGAAAATCATGATACCACCGATGACAAAACCAAGAGCAGCTCCTAAAACGCCACCTTTCTGGATCCATCCACCGGAAGATACTACCCAGCCCCAACCGATCATGGCACCAAATGCAATGACCAGAATATCCCAGGCACTAAATACTTTATTAAAATCGGACTGTTTCTGATTCATAAACGATCTCCTCTCTTTTTTCATTTCATTTTCCGGAATCATCCGACACTGTCTTTTTCATTTTCTTTCTATGAATTTATCCGACACTGTCTTTTCAATCTCTTTCTATGAATTTATCCGACACTGTCTTTTTCATTTTTTTCCGTGGATTCATCCGGCACACTCTTTTTCAAAATGATCTGTGATTCATTTCTATTAAGCGGTTTTCTTGTCATTTAAAAACTTCTTACTAAGTTCTTCGATCAGCTCTGCGGTTCCTTCGATTCCTAACATGCTGCTATCAATGAGAAAATCACGGTTATGACGATCACCACGGTTGGCACCGGTTAAGGCCTTATGTCTCTGATGATAACGTTTGTCTTTCTCAGAAATCAGAAGCTTCGCATCTTCCTCACTCAGATCATGACCGGTCATAACATTTTTCACACGAACATCGTTTGGCGCATAAACGAAGATACGAAGAACATTTTTTTCATCCTTTAAGATATAATCTGCAGAACGGCCAATGATGACACAGGATTCTTTCTGCGCTAATTTCTTGATAATCTGTTTCTGTACATAAACGGCTCTTTCTGTAAGATCAGAATATTTGGAGAAAGAACCTCTCTTTTCCTGTCCTTCTGCTCCTTTACCGGCGATGGTAACACCGGATTCTACCTTCTCCATGATATCGGTCGGAACACCAACTTCTTTGATGACATCATCGACCAGATCACGATTATAAAATTTCATACCAAGATCCTCGGCTACTTTTTTACCGATGGCATTGCCCTTGGCACCATATTCACATCCAATAGTAATTACAAGATGATTCATACTTTTCCCTTTCTTATATATTCCTTTGCTATGTTCAGATTCCTGTATGACAAAAACCCTCTTGCGACTCTGTCCGTTACACATGGTATGATAGGTATAAGGAACTTCTGTCGCTCCGCAGGGTATAAAAGGGGGGACTATATTCTTATCTCATGAAATATAGTCCCCTTTGACTCTGATTTATCGATTTATGCCAGAGAATTTACGGTTTCTGTGATAATGGCAACTGCTTTATCACAATCTTCCTCTGTTAAGATCAGTGGTGGTACCATACGGATGGTATGTGCACCGATTGCTGTGATCAGGAGGTGACGATCGATACAGCCATGTTTTACTTCTACGCCATCGATTGCATCGTCAAATTCTACACCAACCAAGAGACCCTGATGTCTTACTTCTTTTACATGTGGCATTTTCTCTAAAGCTGCTGCGAAGTAATCGCCCATCTTCTTTGCATTACCTGCAAGATCTCGATCTAATAATTCACCAACCTCTGCAAGAGCAGCAGCACAGCTGATTGGATGACCACCAAAGGTGGAACCATGGGATCCAGGACCAAAGGCTTTGGCTACTTCTTCTGTTGCACAGATTGCACCAATTGGCATACCACCACCAAGTGCTTTTGCCATAGATACGATATCCGGTTTTACACCATAATTCATATAAGACATAACAGCACCGGTTCTGCACCATCCTGTCTGTACTTCATCAAGAAGAAGAAGGATACCCTTTTCATCACAGAACTCACGAAGGCCTGTCATAAATTCCTGTGTTGCAGGATTTACACCACCTTCACCCTGAACAGGCTCGATCATGATACCGATGGTATTCTCTGTACAAGCATTCTTAAATGCTTCGAGATCATTATATGGAGCATAGGAGAAACCATATGTCATAGGACCGAAACCAATCTGACATCCATTACCAGGCTGACCGGTTGCGGACATAGCACCGAAGGTTCTTCCATGGAAGCCCATCTTTGCTGTAACGATATGATATTTATTTGGACCATATTTCTCAATACCATATTTACGTGCCATCTTGATCATCGCTTCATTGGCTTCTGCACCGGAGTTCTGGAAGAAGATCTTATCCATACCGATGGTCTCACAAACCTTCTCTGCTAAGAGAGCCTGTGGAATCGTATATGGATAGTTGAAGGTGTGCATGATGTCGCTTACCTGATCCTTAACAGCTGCTACTACTTTTTCATTACAGTTACCGGCACTGTTTACTGCGATACCAGCATAGAAATCAAGATAAGGTGTTCCGTTTTCATCATAAATATACATGCCATCTGCTGTCTCTGCGATAAAATCCATACGTTCGTATGTTTCGATCATATATTTGCTTACTTTTTCTTTGATCTGTTCGGCTGTCAAACCTGTCTGTGCTAATTTCATGGGGTTTCCTCCTATCCAATAAGGCTGTATGACATTTTGTGCTCGATCCATTCCAATGTAACTTATCCTTTCCATGAAAAGAGGGGAGATTGTGAAACGCGATAGGCTTGATCACAAGGATATGTTACAAAAAATAGAAAAGCGCCACTGACTTTCTTACCGGCACGGAGCCTGAAAATCAATGACGCCTTTGTCATATCTGTTTAATATTTTGTACATTTAGAAATGTATCATCTAAGTGGATTCTTGTCAATCTTTTTTCTCATTTCTTAATAAAATGAATTTATTTTTTGTTTTTATTGCATTTTTTCTTCCATTTTTTCGGTTTTATCTTAATTTTTTAAAGGATATAAGATTCATTTCTATTATTTTAATTCATATTTTATCTTGTTTTTCTTTATTTTATTAAAAATATTTTTGATTTATCTTAGGAATTCCTTAGAACTTTTGTCCATTATAATAGACATAATATCTTTTATCTTACACGGAAAAATATGACTGTCCTCTCTTGCGCTAAGGCAAAACACAGAATGTCTTCTATCCAATAGGCCGCTAACTAATAGGCCGCTAACCAATAAGCCACTAACTAATAGGCCACAAAGGTGACCATGCCCACGGCAGTTTGCCGGCCCGGATTGGAATAGGTATGATCCTGATCCGTCTCAAAACGAAGTACTTCTTTACTGCCAAGCTCTCTCTCCCACTCCGCGGTTTTAATCTTCATTCTTCCTTCCATGACTGACACATATTCTCTGGTTCGCTCTCCGTGCCCACCGCTGACATATTCCTGTCCCGGTGCAATCTCGATCCGATAGATCTCCACCATGTGATTATCCGCGATGGGAAAGCAGGTCCACACACGATACTTTCCGGCAACCTCTTTGGTCGGAGTCAAGGCATCGACATCGACCAGATAAGAATCCTGTAGAGGAGTGGACAGCAGATCATCAAAATTGATACGAAGACCACTGACGATCTTACCCAGGACTCCGATGGATGGATTGGCATTTCCCTTCTCCATCTGAGCCAGCATACTCTTACTGACACCCGTTTGCTCCGCCACAAAATCCAGGCTCATACCCTTTGATTTCCGTATTCGATGTAGATTCGTTCCGATATTATGTGATAAATAATCCATATTTCTTATCTGCCTTTCTTCATACAAGAAAGAGAATTCGTCCTCTTTCCTTCCTCAAATTTCCCCTTCACGGAGGACTTGTACTCTTAAATGCTAAGCACGGTCACTTTATGGACAATTTCCTTGCGACTGGCCTTGTAGCATAGTATATAAGCACCACGGAATTTTTCAAATCTATATCACTATACCAAATTATGCTGAAAAAACAAGGATGGCTTGATATTTACCTGATAGAACATTCATGATATGATAAAAAACAAGGATGCAAGCCAGATGAACTGCCTTGCTTTACATGGTATGAATCGTAGCATTTCCTTTTCGAGGAATGAATATCAAAGAAGGAGAAAAGGTATCCCGATATGTCATATCCATGAAAATCGAAGAAAGAGAAAAGGTATCCCAATATGTCATATCCAAGTATCAGTATCGCTTCTTGCGATAGTTATAAAAGAAAAGAAGTAACCGAGAAATTAAACCAGGTCATCGATGCCATTCATGGCCTTGACTGGGTGAAACCCGGCATGAAGATTGCCATCAAAACCAATCTGGTTTCCGGATCCGATCCGAAGAAGGCCATCGTCTCCCATCCTGCTATTCTGGCCGTGCTTACCGAGAAGTTAGTTGCTCTGGGGGCAAGTGTGGTCATCGGAGATTCCCCAAGCGGGCCTTTTACCCAGCATGCTCTGGAGAAAAATTACAAGTTATCCCGCATGGACATTCCTGCGCAGATGGGAGCCACTTTGAATCGCGATGTCAGCACAGAAAATGGATCCTTCTCACAAGCCAGGATCATGAAGCAGTTTACCTACACCGGCTGGCTTAAGGATGTGGATGGTATCATCGTCGTCAGTAAATTAAAGACGCATGGTATGATGCGTCTGTCTGCCAATGTCAAAAACATGTTTGGTGCCATTCCGGGCACCATGAAGCCGGAATATCATTATCGTTTTCCAAAGTATGAGGATTTCGCCGATATGCTTGTGGATATCAATGAGTTTTTTAAGCCGAAGCTTTATATCACGGATGCTGTGATCGGTATGGAAGGAAATGGACCGACAGCCGGTAATCCGAGAAAGATTGGCGCTCTATTGGCCTCTTCCGATCCCTATGCCCTGGATGTCCTTTGTGCCAGTCTGATCGATATCGATCCTGACACAGTACCAACCATTCACCAGGCCTATCTTCGTGGATTGGGTCCGAATCGCATGGCAGATATCCCTGCGAATCAGATTGATGGTCAGATTGAACCATTTATCGTCCATGATTATGATAATTCCGTGGTAAAAAGTACCATCACCTTTTCCAACCGTCTCCCTTCCTTCTTGATTCCTGTGGTTACCGCTATCCTGCAGTCGAAGCCAAGAGTAAAGAAGTCGGAATGTATCGGTTGTAAAAAGTGTGCCAATGTCTGTCCGGCCAATGCCATCGTGATGAAGAATAAGAAACCGGTCATCGACCGTAATGTATGTATCCGTTGCTTCTGTTGCCAGGAATTCTGCCCGAAGGGAGCCATGAAGGTACATCGTTCTGCCATCGTGAAATTATTACAGAAGAATTAATTATTGACATGCCGGCTGAAGCCAGCATATATGAGAATGAAGAAATTTACATGCCCGGAAGCATGTAAATATAGAAAATGAATTATTTACATGCCCACCGGAGCCAGCATATATGAGAATGGAGAAATCTGCATGCCCGGGGACATGTAAATATAAGGACTTTTTACTCGTTCTCTTCCATCTCCAGATAGGCCTGGGCGATTCTTCTATAGTCAAAATCCTTCTTGATTTTCTCCACAGTAAAATCATCTCCCTGGATGATACTCTCATAGATATATCTGCCTTCTTCATCGATGGTATCGTCTTTCACAACCGCTGCCACAAGATAATGTTTCTTTTCAAAATCAAATTCATCCACCACTGCCATCTCCACATCCCTTCCGTCTTTGGCCGTGATGTGAAAGGTGACATACTCCTGATATTCTTCCATATTTCATTGATCCTCTCATTATTTTTCTTACAGGTATCTTATTTTGTTACACGTATCATACCCTGTGCTGCAAAACGACCAGGCGGCTTGCTCCACAAGAGATGATGCAATACGTGAACCATAAGTATGCAAATGAGCAAAGAAAGCTGCTTCGCTGTCTTTCATCCTTGCTTCATATCACGATATAGTGACTGTGCGATCCGCCAGGATTCGATAATCTTAGCGATTTCATCCAGACTTTCTGCAAAATAAATGCCATGCTGGCGTTCCTCCGTCGATAATCCCATATCGATCATATGACGAAGCATATCTTGTAAACTATTATAATAGCCGTTCAGATTATATAGAATACAAGGTGCATCCAACTGATTCAGTGCCACCATAGACATAATCTCAGAAATCTCTTCCAAGGTTCCCGTTCCACCCGGAAATGCAAGGAAAGCATCCCCTAATTCGATCATTTTGGCCTTTCTCTCCGCCATATCCTTGGTAACGATCAATTCTGTGATGGCATCATACTGCAGTTCTGCATCCAGGAACATCTCCGGTTCTACACCAATAACTTCACCACCGGCCTGCAAGGTACTCTTTGCAATCTCTCCCATAAGACCGGATTTAGAGCCACCATAAATTAAAGTATGCCCATTCCTACCGATCCAGTCTCCCAGTTGGTTAACTGCTTCTTTTAAACAAGGAGATTTTCCTTCGGATGCTCCCAAATAAACTGTGATATTCATATTTCCCCCGATTTCTACACTTATCTTTCTTGAAAAATTTAATAATTTTACAGGAATAAGGCTTTATCAACGATCTTTCTCCAAAAAATTCTCTCCGGAGCGTATCTGCAAAGGCCAAATCATTTTCTCAATATTCCTCTTTTTCTGACAAATCCTCTCCGGAGCGCATCTACAAAGGCCAAACCATTTTCTCAATATTCCTCTTCCTCTGGCAGATCCTCTCCGAAGTGCAGATCATACTCCACTTCATTTTCCAGCATTTCTCTTAAAGTAAAAAAAATCTCCGGATAATGGGAGTGAAGACTATCCTGAAAGCTGTCATAGGATTCTAAGATATCCTTCTGTCTGTTAAGCAATCCCTCTTCTTCCTGGAAAAACCAGCTTTTCTTCGATAATGCATACTCCTCATAGGATGCCGTCTGATATGCGAAAGCAAATAGACTGCTTCCATCAAGAAAGGAAAGCTCGATCTCTGCTTCCGGAATCTTCTCATAAACATTATCTGTCATACGGCTATACTGATCACGAATCTCATAGCTGACTCTTTGCATCTTACCATTACATTCATTCATCATACGCTCTATGATGGCAAAATAATCTGCATAGGCTGAATGCCTGGCATCCTCATAAGAGTCATAACTTTCTTCGGTATGATCCACAAAATAATGCGAAGATTCGCCCTTTTGTCCACATAAAAGGATTGTTTCTTCCCCAGAAGCAGATAATACTATTTTCGCACAAATATGATCTGCTTCGATCCAGGCATGTTCTTCTATAATTCTATATATTGATCTCATTTTTTATTGTTCCTAAGGCATACTACCTTAGCTAATCCTCTAATGCCTTTCGAATTCTATCCACTTTTTTCGCTTTTTCTTTCTTCCAGGACTTAGTACTTTCACTAGTCCTCCAGTGCCTTTCGAATTCTATCCACTTTTTTCGCGTTTTCTTTCTTCCAGGACTTGATACTTTCACTAGTCCTCCAGTGCCTTTAGAATCAATTCCACTGCTTTATCAATGCCAAGCTTACCGATGTTCAGTGTCATATCATAAGCCTTTGCATCTCCAAACTTCTTTCCAAGATAGAACTCGCAGTTTTTCTTACGGATGGCATCGATTTTTTTCGTTTTGGTCAAAATCTCCTCTCGGGAGGTTTCCGGCATCTGCTCGCTTACATGATTCACACGCCAATCGATATCTGCATAAACGAAAACGCGAAGTACATGATCAAAATCTGCCAACAGATAATTGGCATTACGTCCCACAATAATACAATTCTCTTTATTTGCCATATCATAGATGGCCTTTTTCTGCGCTTCCCAGATATGATCATCCATCGGCTTGGTATATTGATCAAATAAACCGGTAAAAATAGATAAGTTAGAGGCCTTACGATTCTCCCATTCACTGACCATCTTAGGATTCAGCTTCGGATCCATCAGGGCTGTTCTCATTACCATATCTTTATCGTAATACTCTATTCCCAAAATCTCAGATAATCTGCGGCCAATCTCAGAACCGCCAGCGCCAAATTCTCTGGAAATCGTAATAATCGTCTTCATAACCATCTACCTCCTCTTAAAGTCTTTCCTTGAAATAGTGATTGCTTTATCCTTCCATATGTTATCATTTGCTAGCAAAGAAGGATCTTTCTTTTATCTTATCATAGAGATTTTGAGAAAGAAAGTCATAAAATTTCTCCCACCTGCAGAGATTATAGAGAAGATAACGAAAAAATCGCAATAATGATTTTCTCTGTTTAA
>R25__coassemble_621_pt1 | contig 20577 bp, 14 predicted proteins | sample R25__metabat2_low_PE_006 | metagenome-assembled genome bin R25 | reverse complement strand
TTCAAGTTCTGTCCGGTAAGATGCAGGCAGATGGCTATCTTTTCTATCGATCGGTCAATGGTGTCTGGCTCACAGACAGGGTACCACCACAGTATTTGCAGGATTAGGATGGCCCTCTTTGACACAGTAGTTTCGTGGCATATGCACGATTTTTCATAAAGTAGTTCTGTAGCATATGCACGATTATGAAGTTTTTTTCATTTAGATTTGGATCTTTCCGGATATTTTCTTAAGACATCGAAGTGCAAATAAAAGTCCGCAGATTTCAGCAATCCAGAAGGCATACCAGACGCTGGAGATTCCATATCTGTAAGCCAGAAACCAGGCGCAAGGAATCAATGGACAGAACTGGCGCAAAAAGGCGCCAAACATATTGGTTAAGCCATCCTGTAATCCGGATGCAATATAACCTGTGATCATAGTGACCGAAGCCAAGAGGAAGGTTGGCGCTATGATACGTAATGCCGGAATACCCACCAAGAGCATCTGATCACTGGCGGAAAAGAGTCCCAACAGTCCGGAAGGAATCAGGCAGAAGATGGCGGATCCGGCGATGGAGATCAGAGCCGCAGCCGGATAGAGAATCTTCATGGCTTCCTTTATCCTTCCTGGGTTTCTGGCTCCATAATTAAAGCCTATGATGGGAATCGAAGCCTGACCTAAGCCATTCATTGGCATAAAAAGAAAGGTTTGCAGCTTATAATAGATGCCAAAAAAGGCGACTGCGGTCGTGGAAAAAGGTTGTAAAATCGCATTAAAACAGGTTACCATCATACTCTGCATCGCCTGGGTGATGATGGTAGGAAAGCCAATTTTGTAAATTGCTTTTACCTGATGAAGACGGAGATGGAAGTCCTTTAAAGTGATTGAGACATCTTTGTTGCAGCATTCCTGCAGGATAAATCCCACGATCATGCTAACCCACTGGCCGATGACAGTGGCAATCGCTGCACCTTTTATGCCTAAGGCAGGACAACCGAAAAGGCCGAAGATCATAATAGGGTCGAGAAGGATATTGGTGATTGCACCGGCAATCAGAATGATCATGCTAAGGAAAGTTTTTCCAGTTGCCTGCATGAGTCTCTGATACATCATGCTGATCATATTTCCTATGGAGAATACCGTACAGATAAAGAGATAGGACTGACATTGGGAAGCAATCGCTTCATTGGAAGTGAAGGCATGGGCCAACACTCCGGACAAGGTGAGACCTATGATCATGAAGAAGATGCCACTGAATATGGACAGAAGGACCCCGGTGGTGGCAATCTGTGAGGACTCTTTCTCTTGCTTTGCCCCCAGAGATTTGGACAGGACTGCATTCAGGCCTACGGCCGTTCCAACACCCACTGCAATCATCAGCATCTGGATCGGATAGGCCAATGATGTGGCAGTCAGTGCTTGCTCGCTGAGCTTGGCAACAAAGATGCTGTCTACGATATTATAAAGTGACTGAATAAGAAGGGAGAGCATCATGGGTAGGGACATATTTACTACCAGAGCGCCCATTGGCATGCTTTCCATTTTGTTGCGACGATTCATAGTATATTCCTCCTTGAAAACAGATAAAAGATTCGCTTTGGAAATTCTTTCCTTGACTACCCGAATGGGTGCCTTGTGCCAAAGCAAGGGAAGGCAAAGTAATTTCCTATGCAATAAAAAAACGTGAAATCTGAAAGGATGGCGATCCTTTGGATTTCACGCATTATGCCGGCCGATCTATGATGTAATTTTCTGTTTGATTATAACAGGAAATGGTGAGATTTTTCAAGTGAAAAATGTAAGGCAATTCGGTTCATCTATGTGGTTAGCATTTGGAATCAACTTTACATAGAAGCGTCTGTCCTGCTTATATTAGATATCATGTTATAGAAATCTATCTTACCATAGAACTATTTTCCATCATACCCAATTACTTGACAAAAGTAGTCAGACAAATTAACATTATGTTTAATTTAGAACATGATGTTAATGTAAAACGCTTAGGTTGGAGTGATTTATGAAAGGAAGATAATATAAAATCCTTAGGTTGAAGTGATATATGAAAGGAAGATAAAATGAGTTTTTTTCTAAAAGTAGTCGTGAGTCTGGTTGCAGGAGCCGGCGCCGGAATCGGAACCGGATTTGCCGGGATGAGTGCAGCAGCCATCATCGGACCGATGTTGGCAACATTTATCGGTATGCCTGCTTATCAGGCTCTGGGGATCGGTCTGGCCAGTGATGTACTTGCCAGTGCCATCAGTGCCTGGGTCTATCACAAACATGGGAATCTTGATATTAAGAATAGTTTACCTCTGCTGATCACCGTTCTTTGTATGACAGTGGTGGGCAGTCTGATCGGTAAATTTGTACCAAATAGTTCTATGGGCTGTATGCAGCAGATTGGTTTGATCTGTGTTGGAGTCAAATTTCTCGTGAAGCCAGGAAGAGCTACCAAGGAACAGATGGAGAATCTGGATCCCAAGAGTCGCTTTGTTAAGGCAGTTGCGGGTGGTATTGTCGTCGGTTTCATCTGTGGATTCATTGGAGCCGGCGGTGGTATGATGCTGCTTTTGGTGCTGTCATCCTTCCTCGGTTATGAGATGCATATGGCAGTCGGAACCAGTGTATTTATCATGATGTTTACTGCTTTTACGGGATCTGCCAGTCATATGATCATCGGTGGTGTACCGGATCTAGTTTGTCTGATCAGCTGTATTATATTCACATTTCTCTGGGCGAGAATTGCAGCCAAGATTGCGAATAAGGTGGATTCGATCACTCTGAGTCGTGCAGCCGGTCTCGTGATGGTGGGCTTCAGTGTAGTAATCCTGGCGGTGAATTATCTTTTTTGATCGTAAAAGGGTAGCACGAAATCAGGTGTGGTGCTTCATACCATGTGGAGCGACGCATATCGCATGGAAGTTTTTTGTGTAAAATTTCCATTTTTAAACCATCATATATAAAAATATAGTAGTTATGATGGTATAAATTTTAGAGCAGTTTATTTATCTGTCTTTGTGATAGATCAATTTTTGAAATAAACAGTAAAAAAATAATTTTGTTAATTTTGATGGAATTGAAATAAAACTTAGAATACGGGCATAATAAGAGCACTCGTCCCTGACGGCATGATTCATTCATGAATCGCGCCATCAAAGACGAGTGCTTTGCTTTTGTTCTTGTGGGCAGCCTCTTCTTTGTCATAGCCTACCTTGCGTAGGATCTTTGATAATGATGAGATACTTTATTGGGCCATCGCCTTCTTATAAGCTCTTCCGATCGCATTCTGTTCTTTCATACTATCGATGAAATCCTTTCGGGTGATTCCCTTTGGACGGAAGGCCCATTCTGTCGTAGTTTCTGCTTTATCTGCCATCGCTTCAAATTCATCTTCTGTGATCTCCACATCATCAAAACAGATAGGGAGTCCCATTTTTGCATTAAATTCCATGATGCGGTCTCTTTCTTTTTCGTCCTTCATAAAGGTAAGAAGACATAAGACACCCAGGGAAACAACCTCACCATGAAGATGAGCATGTCCTTTCTTTGTTACGGTTGATCCATAGTAAACACAGTGAGCCAAAGAGGAATTATAGTAATATTCCGGGGTATGGGAAGTCATATTGGACACAAGACCAGTGGAGATAATGATATCCAAGGTGCATTCTTCCAGGGCCTTATTACTAACATGATCTTTGATGGCCTTCATGGCTTCCAAGCCATTTTCAATCAATGGAGTACTACAAATCTTCGAAAGCTGCACACCAAGGAGAGCTGTATGGTCTAAGATATCATCCTTACTGGAAAATACCGCCTCGCATTCTTTGGAAAGTGCATCGCCGATTCCTGCCCAAAGTAAGGTTTCCGGAGAATCTGCGATAATATCACTATTAATGAAGGTATAGTCTGCAATCTTTGGATAATAATATTCGCGGAAACTGCCATCCGGATAATACATCACGCAGATTGCAGTGACAGAAGCGCAATTGGAAGCGACAGTCGGAAAGTTAAAGAGTGGCTTATCCAACTTGTCAGCGACATATTTACAGGTATCGCATGCACGGCCGCCGCCGATGCCAAAGATGATGTCGGCATCCCGGACCAGGGGATTCTGTATTAAAGCATCTCCGTTCTCATAGCTGGAGTCTCCACCATACCAGATCCAGTCGCTAATGGTGATATCAGATCCGGCGATACCATCAAGAATCGCTTGTTTGCTCTTTGCCATCGCTGTTTTTCCACCGATTGCTACTACCTTTTTTCCGTAATTACGGGCAACATAAGGAATCTCGGAATAACAATCTGAGCCGATGGAATAATTCGGTAGATTTACATTATAATGTGCCATATCTTTCGTCCTTTCTGGATATAAATTTTGATAGATAAAGAAAAAACGGTCACCGATATCCTGGAGACCGCCTTTGGTACAAGACTACTATAGCACTAAATTTTTAATGATACAAATAAAATTTTTTCTTCGTAGAATTGTGAAAACTGCTTTAACTTTGGAGCATTTCCGTAAAATGCTTCGTACCCTGCCAGATGCCCAAGGTCCTCTGCACATTATTTGCCAGATGCCCAAGGTCCTCCGCGCATTATTTTATAGGAAAAATGTGGCTTTCTACTATGTGAATTGTGGTCTGTTTTGACGATGATATCCTTTTCAATTTTGTCTTTGATATAATGAATATAATATAAATATAGTGATAGTTATGTATTTTCATCATAAATAGCAAGGAGGATATGCGATGCCTATTACATTTGACAAAGAGAAAAAAATATTTAAACTGGATACTCCCAATTCTACTTATATGATTGGAATATTAGACAAAGAGCATTTTATCACCCATTTATATTATGGAAAATATATTCCGGATAGAGACCTGTCCTATATATTTGCACCAATTTCAGATGCCATGCCATCAAAAAGAGAAGGGCATCGGGCCGCCTTTATGGATAATATTCCTTTGGAATATCCGACCTTTGGAATCGGTGATTTTCGCGATCACTGTCTGGAAATCGAAGATGCAAATGGACATCATGCATGTAGCTTAAGCTATGAAAGCCATCGTATCTATCATGGAAAGCCGAAAATTCCTTCACTGCCGGCTACCTTTGCGGAGGAGAAGGATTGTACGACATTGGAGCTTTCCTGCAAGGATCATATTCTGAATCTGAATATTGTACTTCGTTATAGTGTATATGAGGATCTTGATGTGATCAGTAAGTCTGTGATCGTAGCGAATCAGGCAGTCACCCCAATCTATTTGAAGAGAATCTTATCCGGCTCGCTGGAATTTTTTGGATGGGATTATGACATTGTTACTTTACATGGCAGCTGGGCCAAGGAGTGTCAGTTCTATCGCGTCCCTGTGACGGCCAATAAAGTGATCACCGAAAGTATTCGAGGAGAAACTAGTGCACAGTCTTCTCCAATGATGGCAATCCTGTCTAAGGATGCTACCGAAGACTACGGTGAAGTATATGGTATGAATCTGGTCTACTCCGGTAATTTCTATGGTAGTGTGGAAGGATATCATACTCTTGGTACAAGAGCAGTCATGGGTATTCATCCATCGAACTTTTCCTGGAAATTAAATAGTGGTGATTCTTTTTACTCACCGGAGCTTATCTATGTTTACTCTGCAGAAGGATTGGGCCAAATGACCCGTACCTTCCATGATCTTTATCGTAAGCATTTGATCCGTAGTCCATATAAGGACAAGGAAAGACCGATTCTGGTGAATAACTGGGAAGCAACTTATTTTGATTTCGATGAGAAAAAATTGCTGGAGTTGGCCAGAGAGGCCAAAAAGTGCGGCATCGAGATGCTGGTGTTGGATGATGGCTGGTTTGGAGAGCGAACCATCGATGACAGGGGTTTGGGTGACTGGATCGTAAATGAAAAGAAGATAAAGGGCGGTCTTGGCAAGCTTTCTTCCGATATCAATGCCCTTGGCATGAAATTCGGTCTATGGATCGAACCGGAAATGGTGAATCCGAATTCCAATCTCTTCCGTACCCATCCGGATTGGGCCATCCAGATTCCTGGCAGGCCATGTACCTTGTCCAGAACGCAGCTGGTATTGGATTGGTCCCGAAAGGAAGTAAGGGATGGGGTTTATTCCCAGATTAAAAATGTGTTGGATCATGCAAATGTGGAATATATTAAGTGGGATATGAATCGTCATCTTACGGAACTTGGCAGCTTTGGTCTGCCGGCGGATCAGCAGCAGGAATTGAGTCATCGTTATGTTCTTGGTGTTTATGAGATTATGAATCGATTGATCAGCGATTTTCCAAATCTATTGTATGAGAATTGTTCCTCCGGTGGTGCACGTTTTGATCCGGGTGTTCTATATTACAGTCCACAGATCTGGGCTTCCGATGACTCGGATGCCATCGAGAGAATCCGCATTCAGGCCGGAACTTCACTCTGTTATCCTCTTTCGACCATGGGTGCTCATGTCAGTGCAGTACCAAATCATCAGACCGGTCGTATAACACCGATGGAAACCCGTGCAATCGTCGCCCTTTTTGGTAGCTTTGGTTATGAGTTAGATATCACAAAGCTTTCCGACCAGGAAAAGGCTATGATCCAGGAACACACGGCACGTTACCATAAGTATCATCCTATCGTCAGAGATGGGGATCTCTATCGTATCTCCGATGTCTTCCATCCGGCTGATGATGCCTGTTGGTCTGTGGTTTCGAAAGATAAGAAGGAAGCCTTACTTGCTTATGTGCAGATTCACTCTCGTCCTGGCAGTCAGATTTTCAGCAAAAAGATTCGTTTAAAAGGTTTGGATCCGAATGCTCTTTATGAGATTGTCGAGCACATCTATGATCAGGAACATGCCCATATTCCTTATGCTGCCGAAGGAGAAGAAATGGAAGAAAAGCTTGTTTTATCCGGAGCTGCTTTGATGAATGTGGGTATATGGATGAAGCATTCCTTTGCCGATTACACAGCACAGTTGATTTATCTCCGAAAAATATGATGCAGCAGAGTTAAAAGAATTGTAAAAATGGACGCAGTTATCCCGTGGATAATTGCGTCCGTTTTTTTATAATATGAGGGGAAACCGCAGTCTAAAAAGAGTGCAAATGAACCTAAGGGCTCCTTTGCGAACTTTTTTAGACTGTGGACTCACGCGTATCATAAAAATGTGATATACTAAAAAAAGATATAAATTCAGACACATTTTTTGTTTGTCTTAGTATAAAAAAGGAGAAAGTATGAAAAAAAGAATTTTAACAGTGATTTTTGCTTCCTTTATGCTGGCATCCTTGACAGCATGTGGATCTTCTTCCGATTCCCAACCGGAAACGGCGTCCACGACAGAAGTAACAGAGGATCTGGCATCGGAAGAGGATATGATGGAGGAGATGGATGCGGCAGAAGCTCTCTGGCAGGATGAAGAGGAGAATAGCATAAAGTTTGCTGCCAGCGGGCTGGAAGATGCCTTTGATCTCCAGTCCTTCACGCAGCTGACCATTGCGAACACCTCTCAAGAAATCGAGATGGATGCAGAGTCCTGCGAGGAGGGACTTTTGATCAAGGGGGACAGCAAGGAGTTTGCTGACGCTGTTTTTACCTTGGAGAAATCCTTTGATTTCGGGGAGAAAAGCGTGGATCGTCTGGAAATGGATGGACTTTCGGATGCAGAGACAGTCCTTCAGGTTTTTCTGGATGAAGACAGTGAGCCGATCGCCAGCTTTACCTTAAACCTTTCCGGACAGGAAGGAGAGACGGAAGATGCCTGGTCAGAGGAGAAGCCTCTCGTGGTGGATCTGTCCGACCTGGGTATCACTGGCAGCCATACGGTAAGCCTGAAGTTTATCATGGATGGAAATGATGCAGCACAGACACAGATCCTGCTTCGCTCCATGCAGTTTATCGAGGCATCCGTACCGGTCATGTATTTTCATATCGATGAGTCCAAGGGTACGATTGAAGCTATGAACAATGATGAGGCCCATGAGACCAAGTGTTATGGGGATGTGACCATCACCCTGCCGGAAGGCTATGAAAACAGCTATGATGAGGAGGGTACTTTCACAGGTGGCAGCTATAAGCTCGACTATATCCGTGGCCGTGGGAATTCTTCCTGGTCAACCTTTGTGAAAAAGCCATATAAGATCAAGCTCGAAGATGCAAGCGATCTGTTCGGTATGGGTGAGAATAAGCATTGGGTGCTCTTATCCGGCGCCTGTGACCGCAGCATGTTGGATAATCGTTTTACCTATCAGCTGGCAGATGCCATCGGACTTCCCTATTCGATCCAATGTCTGAATGTGGATGTTTATATGAATGGAAAGTATATGGGAGATTATTTACTGAGCGAGCAGGTACGTATCGATGATAATCGAGTGGAATTGGATGATCTGACCGCGGATTATAATGAGGATACGATGACTGACCAGGAACTTAGCGGCGGATATCTTCTTGGTAAGATAAATAACTCTGCTTCCATCGGAGAATACGGCTTCCAGACCGAACATGGAAGTGAATTTACTGTGGTAGAGCCGGAATCGGACGGAGATTTCAGCTATGATAAAGCAAATGATTATATCGAAGGATTCATACAGCGGATCGAGTATGCCATTTTTCAGGAAAAGAATGAGGATGGCATCGTAGAAAATGTCTGGGATCTGATGGATCTGGAATCTACCGTAAAGTATTTCCTGATTCAGTATATCTCTAATAATTCCGATGCCTATCATAATACCAGTACATATATGTATAAGGCCAGAGATCTGGTAAAGGAAGACGGCAGTGTTAGCGAGAGTAAGCTTTACTGGGGACCAATCTGGGATTTTGATATGGGCTGGTGCAGCTCGGTGGAGGCTACGGTCCCGGAGGATGTGATCATCGATGATATCTGGATGAGCTATCTCCTTAAGTATGATGAAACATTTCAGCAGGCGCTGGTGAAATACTGGCCGGAGGTGCGCGAGGGCCTTGTGAACATCGCATCGGATGATGGAATTCTGGACGGATATGTGGATGAGATGCTGCCTTCTGCCATCCATAATTATCAGGTCAATCACTGGATCAAATGGATAGATACCTATGAGGAAAGCGAGGCGGTAGAAGAAGATCAGGAGTATGTCATTAAAGATTATTATCTGGATTTGATCGCAGCGCAGAAAAAGTGGATCATGACCCGTGTGAAGTGGATGGATGAGCACATTGACCATCTGAAGGCTGCCCGCATTACGGTGACCTATATGTCAGAGGATGAGGTTTTCTATCAGACGGAAGAGCCATATGGCAAAATGTATGATTTTCCGGAGGAGATCCCGGTTTCCAAGGATTCGAAGAAGATCTTTACCGGCTGGTTCGCATCGATGGACGATGGAGAAGGTGGAAGCACGGAAACCAGATTAAAAGCCGGCGACACGCTCTCTGTTTTTAAAATCGAGTCCACAGAGGATGGATATGCCTTGACCGTGACGGCACAGTTTGGGGATGCGGACAAGACTATCATCCCGGACCAGGTTACATTTGAGCAGGATATTTACCAGGTGGACTGTAGTGAAGGAAATAAGAAACTGGGATACAGTGTGGACATTCACTATAGTTATACCCCGGAAGATGCGACGGAAACCTCCTTTGATTGGACGGTAAGTAATAATTCCGGTGTCTTGTTCTTCGACGATGAGGATGCCCATTGCCTGACGGTGATGTTTACCAAACCAGGAGAGTATCTTGTAACCGGACGAACCTGCGACGGTAAGACTTATACCTGTCAGATTCAGGGAGAGAAATGAAGATGCAAAGGTTGAAACTTAAGTGGAATCTAATCTTTATACCCGTCAGATTCAAGGAGAAAAATGAAGATGAATCGAAAAGAAAAATTCTTTGGAAATATACGTAACAAATGTTGGCTCCTCCTGCTGCTTTTTACCTGCCTATTACCATTCCTGTCATTTTCTGCCAATGTAGAGGCTGCCAACAGCGAAACTCACTATCTGGCCTTTGCGTCGGATCGACATTCCAATACGAAGGCAATCAGTAATGCGATGCAGTCATTTCAAGTGCAGACGGAGTACGTAGGACTGATCGGTGACATGGTCAATAACACGGATACCTATTCCACTTCCACCGTTAAGAATGAGGCAACCGCATTATTTTCCAATGCCACGGTTCAGATCATGTGGGGAACCCATGATAAGAATGCGAACGATAATAGTAATATCATGTTCGGTGTGACTGCCGGTAGCTCCGGTCTTGTTTACACGGGCAAAAATACGGATTCCAGTGTGGCATATTATGTCTATAATATTGCCTTTTACGATATGAATAACTATTCCAATGCAAGCACAGCAAGTACTGCTTTTAAGAAATGGATTGCTTCCATCAGTGATAAGACCATTCCGATTTTTGTCACATGTCATATGCCGCTTCATTCTCAGAGAAAGGATAATAAGGGAGCTTATCTTTGGAGCAAGGCATTAAATTACGCAGCAACCGGTAGTGAAAGTGGTACGACTGTCAGTAGAGATGTCATTTATCTGCATGGACATAATCACACCACGGAGAGTAATAAAGAATATTATTATGCTGTCGGCAGCACCATGAATGTTCAGGACCAGAGCCAATCTGTCTCCACGAAGATCGCCTATACTTATCTGACGGCAGGCTACCTGAATGCCAACAGTCATGCGACGCAGGTTACCATTACCGATGAAGCAATCTCATTTCTGCGGACCGGAACATCTCTTGGAAGTGTTACAAGAGTGGGAGCAAAAACGAGCTTAAGTGTATCAGCGGTTCCGAAGACCTATACCTTATCTGCCACATCTTATGTATATAATGGAAAGGTAAGGACTCCGTCACTGACCATAAAGGACTCCGCCGGGAATACCATTGCTTCTTCTAACTATACCATAAGCAGATCCAGTGGAAGGAAGAATGTCGGTATCTACTATTATAAGGTTACATTTAATGGGAAGAACTACAGTGGAAGCCATACCGTAAGCTTCACCATTCGACCGAAGAGTACAACGATCCAATCCCTTAAGGCTTCCAAAAAGGCATTTACTTTAAAATGGAAGAAGCAGTCCACGCAGACGACGGGATACCAGATCTGTTATTCCACCAGCAGCAAGTTCACGAATGCCAAATATATCACCATATCTAAGAATAGTAAGCTTTCTTATAAAAAGACCAAGCTTAGCAGTAAGAAGAAATATTATGTGAAGATCAGAACCTATAAAAAAGTAGGAAGTAAAAAGATATATTCCGCCTACTCTGCCAGCAAGAAAGTAACCGTAAAATAATCATTTGCTTTTATGCAATGACTCACAAGGAGATTGGGGAGGAAGAAACATGGAGATATTATTTATAGATGCCTGTCCACGGGAAAAATCCCGGACCAGGGAACTGGCCAGAAAGGTGTTGGAGCATTTGGAGGGGAATGTCACGATTCTGAAGTTAACAGAGGCAGACATTCCGGATATCACGGAAGAAGTCGTCAATATGCGTCAGCTTGATGGAAAGAGAAAGCTATTTCAGGATCCGGTCTATGATATGGCCAAGCAGTTTGCCAGGGCGGATCTTCTTCTGATCGCAGCTCCATATTGGGATATGTCATTCCCGGCCCTCCTGAAAAGATATATCGAAGCGATAACTGTGACGGGAATTACTTTCCGTTATGCTGAAAATGGAGCGCCGATCGGAATGTGCCGTGCCAGAAAGCTCTATTATGTAACTACAGCCGGCGGTCCGATCATCAGTGAAGCCTTTGGCTATGGATATATAAAAATGCTGGCACAGGGCATGTACGGTATCGAGGAATGTTATTCTTTTAAGGCGGAGAATCTCGATGTGCTGGGCGCGGACGTGGAGAAGATCCTCACAAGCGCATCCCAAGGGATCGATGCATTTTTTGCATAGTCTGCTGGAAAAAGGAGAGAACTATAGATGCCCTATCTTGCCCAAGAATTCAAGATGCATAGCCTGATGGGAAAAGGAAGGAAACGGAGAAGTAGATGAAAACAGGGAAAGAATACATGATTCATTCGATCGGCGATCTGATCGCCGTGATCGATCGATTGCCCAAAGAAGAAACCTATTGGTATCGAGGCCATGGTAATATCAATTATCCATTAATTCCTTCCGTACAAAGGTCGGATTATCTTGGGAAAGAGCAGTATCTGGCCAATGATTTTTATATGAAAGCAAGTGTCACTTTAAATAATAAGCCGGACTACAGGAATTACTCCGCTTGGCTTTCCATCATGAGACATTACGGACTGCCGACCAGGTTACTGGATTGGTCAAAATCTCCACTGATTGCTGCATATTTTGCAACAAGCAAGTGGAGAGAAGGGTCACAGAAGGATGGATGTCTGTGGGTATTAAAACCGGAAGAATTAAATGTGGAAGAGGGATTTCAACGCTACCTTTATTCCATTGATTCCCACACGGCAACACAGATGATTCGTCCGGCCTTTAAAAAAGAATATGTTCCGAGTAACCCCCTTGTCCAGGATAAGATTCTTGCCTGTTATCCGATCGAGCATAATATGAGAATCTATGTCCAGCAATCCGCATTCACACTGCATAATACCCTTCGACGCTTAGAAGATATTTTAAATGAGGATCAACTCATGAAGATCATCATTCCGGGCCAGGCCAAGGAAAGGATCGCCAAGGAATTGATCTCTCTGGGAATTACCATCTCCCATATTTATCCGGATTCACAGAATATCGCTGCAGAATTAAGTGAAAAGTATAAATAGTATTTAATCAATTCTTCCATTCTCGTCATCGAAGCATTCGGAGAATCTGGCAGCAAAAGACGGTTGTAAGCCAGCCATATACAGATGAGAAATATCTCCGAAGGATTGCATTCGGAATACAGCCCAACCCTTTCTTCTTTCTTCGCTTGTAAGAGTTGTTACGGAAGAAGGAGCAGCAACCATTCCGTGCCAGAGCTGCATCGGTGAAATATTAAGCAAGTGACTTAGCAAAACACTTTCCACACCGAAATGGCAAAAGAAAACCAGGGTATCGTGATTTGCCTGATCAACTCTATAATGCAATCCTTCTCTGGAATAACCATGTTTTTCCAGTAGAGCATCCAAATTCCGGCATACCCAGTCATATTCTTTTTTTACATGGCTCTCCTTCATGGTCTCTGCTTCATACCAGCAATCTTTCTCATAAAAACGTGACTCCGCCTCATAGTCTTGAGGCAGCCAGTCCCAGGTAATGGCTTTTTTCTCCGGAATATTAGGCTTATAGATCGGAGCCTCGAATTCCCTCAGCCACTCATAGGTGGTAAGAGGCTTGTTGGTGTTTTTCATGGCAGTTTTCGCCGTATCCTGTGCTCTTCCCAGAGGGGAAGCATAATAATAATCAGCCTGCAGGCGGTCAATTCTTGGAGTGAGAAGCCTGGCCTGTTCTCATCCGATTTCCGTTAAGGAATCGATGGAATAATCCGGATTAGCGTGTCTGATAATGATAATTTTCATGATAGTCCTTTCTGTTTTTTCGATTCTCTGTTTTGGAAGCTGCTTGCAGCGAAGCAATTCCTGCACAAGGCAGGCCCTTCGGGTGAAACGCGTAGCATCTCTTGTGGAGCAAGGCAGCATAGCTGGCTTGCAAGCCGTGGAAATCTAAGAAGTCAAAAAGGCCTACAATAGATGCAGGCCTGTGCTTTTCTCGATTGCATGAAGTGTACCTTTTGGAATATCAGCATTTTTGTGCTTCGGAACAGTGACCATTCTTCCGCTGCTGGTATGCTGGAATTGACAATGAGAACCAACTGTGCGGGTTAAAACCCAACCATTCTTCCTAAGTACTTTCACAACGTCACGATAACACATAAATGCTACATCCCTTTCATGATGGATAAAATTTGCTTAAATTATGAGCTCCTATTGCGGATCCGGAATACTCCGTTATACCCTTTGTTCCTAAGGATAACTATGTATTCTTATAGAACAAAACTTGTATGAAATTGTTGCAAATCATCCTGCCATGATCGTTCTTTCTATGGAGTGACTTATCTGTATTGTGATTGAAAAGCAAGATAAGTGTAGCATATATTTGTATATGGAACAATTCTTTTTTGTCATATGGTGGAAAAAACATACATGCAAGTCGACCAGGCTGCCAACATGTGTGTTTTTTAAAATATTATATTGACACGTATCGGATACGTGTTATAATAAAAACATAAATGTACGAAAGGATGAAAAAGATGTCTGATAATTACACCTATCCGGTGGTATTTGATTATAGTGAGGAAGGATATATTCATATATCCATTCCGGCATTTGAGGGAGCACTTTCCTGTGTGGAGGTCCAGGAAGATCCGGTCAAGGCAGCCCAGGAAGTCCTGGCTATGTACATCCAGGATTATGAGCAGACAGATCGACCATTTCCGGATGCCCAGGATATACCGGAACTAGCGGAAGATGAGAGATTAGTTTATGTCAATGTGTGGATGCCGTACTATAGAAGCAGAATAAAGGAAACCTTTGTGAAAAAAACACTCACTATCCCTTCCTGGTTGGATATTCTGGCCAAGAATAATAATATTAATTTTTCGGCCCTCTTGGTAAAGGCATTGAAGGAAGAACTTCATATCAAGTAAGGTTCCCTGTGAAAGATTGATTCGGTATTCATGATTTAGCATGCTAGGAAAGAATCCGGGAATCCTTGGTAATCCAATGGCCGGGCCGATCACGAAGCAGGAATATTTTTGAGAAAGGTTTTCCGGCGTAGAAAGATGGATGGAGAAAGATTTTCCGGTGTAGAAGAGATGGATGGAGAAAGTAACGATGGCTGAACATTCCAACGAAATGAAAGCTGTACAAGGATATTACAGGGAAGAAGCGGTATCAGATACCACTTCCAATGAAGTCAAGGCTATAGAAGGATATCCCGGGGAAGATGCAGCATCTGATACGATAAATATTCTGATTACGAATGTTAGTACCTTGTCCATTCGTGATGATGGAGAGATTCAAAATAAGACTCGCGTATATAAAGATGAAAAGGGTTACATTTTCTCAGGTAAGATGACAAACGAAGCCCCGATCAAATCAATCGCATATCGATTGGCGAAAGAAGGATACCGTTTAGATAAGATTCTTTTTATTGAGAGTGATAAAGTGAGAAAAAAGGAAGTTCTCATTGAGAATAAAGAGTATTCACATGTCGACTATCTGAAAGAAAAGATTCGAAGCTTTTTGGGAGAGGGTAATAAGAAGCATACCGAATTCATCGATGTCGAGATTAAGGATGAACCGAGTAAGGATGACGTTTCAAGTACAGTATTTGATATCTATAAGAAACTGTTAGAATATATTGAGCCAGGCAAGGAGATTCATATTTATATCGAATCGAATGGCGGAGTTCGCTATGTTCTGACCATGTTATTATCCCTTACCAAAACATTGGAGAATTATTATAAAAACCTTCACATCATGGAGATCACCAGTATGGTTTTCCATCCGAATAGCAAGGAAAAGCAGAATCATCCGGTGGAGATCAGGAACACCAAGGATGTCTATAATACAGCGCAGATCACCGGCATAGCCGATGAATTTTTGAATTATGGCAGAACCAACAGTCTACAGCGCTATATCAATGAATACAAGGATGAACTGACCCATGAAGAGAGGGCAGATGTCGATAAAGTATTTTCAACACTTTATAAATTAGCGGATGACATTCAGTTATGTCGGACGGCGATGATTCTGGATGATTTCTATGGCGATGAGAATCTGAAAAGCACCATAGAAGCTTTCTGTCATAAATATGATCCTGCCATTTCCTCGACCATATCGATCCTGGTACATTTATTGCAATTGATCTTAGAGGATTTGAATCAGACCATTTATAAGGATCTTAACTTAGAAGTGGAAAAGAATCCTGCGATTTATTATCTTCCGAAAACGATTTCCTGGAGTCTGGAGAAGTCCTTTGTACAGCAGTCTCTGACTCTATGTGCGGAAAGATTACCCGCTTACTTATTAGAAACCGGAAGAATACGACTGGATCAAACACTTTCCTCCATATTAGAAGAGAAGGATAGCCAAAAATTTGAAAAGAAATATTATTTTGTAGCACATTTCAATGAGTTTGTAGATGAATTAAAAAAGCCTGGAAGGAAGGGCCTTTTGCAAGAGATAAAGAAGAGAAATCGATTAAATAGGTTAAGGGATGAAGATTGGAATTCCATCTTTAAAGACTTCAAGCTCCAAGATGCATCTTACTCTGCAGATCTGTCTGATCTGGCGGAAAAGGTGGAGAAATTATGCCTGGATTATATGAAGTTACCATCTACCTTCAAAGAGAAAGCATTAGAAGACTTATTCGAATCCCATGGCTTCGGGAAAGAAGCTCTGGATGCCAAGGTAAAGATTTCGAATAAGGTAACGACTTCTATGCGCCTGGCCTTGCTTGGAATGTATGAGAAGGAAGGAATCGTGAAAGTCCATGAGAATTTGGTCGAAAAGGAGCAAAGGATCGGGAAAGTCTTACCTGTCTTAGTGAAGATTGTACTGGATCAGCCAGAGAAGGCGAGCCTTCTTCATGAGAAGAAGGTTTATGAAAGAATGATTTCTGAATTATTTGCAGAAGATGTAGAACTGAAAGATAACCTGATCGAAAGATATAGCAGCCGTCAAAGTCAAAAATAATATATCAAAGGTGCCATTAAAAATGGTCATATCTCTACATCGATGCAAGAAGATGATCTTCAGAAGCTGCTTTACCTTTATTCTCTATGTAAGGAGCAGAGGAATCTCTTAAATCATGCTTATATCCAGGAGGAAGACAGAGGAGTTGCTTTGGACACGAAGGAACTGAAAGTGATCATTCCGGAACTTTTGTATCTATGCGCTTCCGATGATCATGGAAAAATGATGCAATAGCGAAAGTGATGATATAGACTTATAGTAAAGTAATTATATAGATTTATAGTAAGGTAATTATATAGATTTATAGTTAGGAGACCAACCATGAAAAAATTTATCAGCTGTCTGGGTGCAGGCAGGTATATTTCCACAGATTATTACCTTTCCGACCCGACACATTCCTGCGCTACCCCCTATATCCAAAGAGCAACCATCGAACTGCTTCCGGAAGAGGAAAAACCGGAACAGATCCTTATCCTTACCACCACGATGGCGGAGGAAAAACACTGGAATATCGAAGGTGGTCTAAAAGACCAATTAAAAGAGTCGGAGAAGATCACACATATTCCGGCACCGGAAGCATCCGTACATATCCCCGATGGTATCGACGACCAGGAGAAGTGGCAGATGTTTTATACCATTCTTAATCTCTTAGAAGAAGGGGATGAAGTGGTAGCCGACATCACCCACGGCTTCCGTTTTCTTCCGATGCTTATGGTTTCCGTCCTGAACTATGCCAAAATCGTCAAAAAGATCAAGGTATTAAACATCTATTATGGCGCATACGAGGCCAAAGACCCGAAAAATAATATGACACCGATCCTTAGCATGGGTCTGTACGATCAATTATTGGACTGGTCCAATGCCACCTCCACCTTCCTCAAGTATGGGAATAGCGACGATTTCGTTCGTATGGCAAATGAGGATATCAAACTGCAGAGATTAAGCTACACTAGCAAGGAAGAGCATGCCAAAGCGTCCGAGATCACAAAATTTGCAGACAGTCTTCAGACATTTACAGAAAATGTAGAGACTTGTCGGGGGAAAGCAGCTGCCAGGAAAAATGAATCGAAATCCATCGCCAGAGCATATGAGATGCTCCGTAAAAAGCTTTCCCTTCTGGTAAGCAAGGATAACCGGCTTCTGGCTCCTTTGGTTCCTCTGCTGGAAATCATCCAGAAGGAAACCGATTTATTCCGGACAGATGCCACAGATCCCGGTAGCCAAATGGTCGATACCGGTATGGCCACAGTGCGCTGGTGTATCGATCGTAAGAAGGTATCCCAGGCCTTTACCGCCATGGAAGAAACTCTTATGTCTTACATTTGTAAAACATTTGGAAATACAGAGAGAACCGAAGAGAAAGAATACAGGGAATTCTTTGCCGGTTCTGTTTTAGCATCCGCCATCGCAGAGTTAAGCCAAAGTAATTTTCAGTTAAAAGAAGAATGTAAAAAGATATTAACAGAAGAAGAAATCGTGATTATCAAGGATGCTTATCATTTCCTTGGAAATGGTTTCACCAAGGTGGCCGACGATATTCAACAGACCAGAAATGACATCAACCACTTTGGAATCCGTGAGACTGCCCAGGACAGCAAGAAGATCATCCAGAAAATGAAGGATCTCTATCAGGAACTCTTACTGTCCATGGAAGAAATCGAAAATGGCCGAAGAATTCGCAAAAACTATGCCGTGATTTTAGCACCAAACTATGCCCAGGCGGAGGAATACACCCGCAACCATGATGTGGACGCCACAGTCGAAGCCGAATACGGCGACTTATGCATCGAAGGATCATTGGTGACCCTGGCCCACCATGGAAGCAGAAGCCATAACCCGGCCCCGTGTAATACAGAACATGTCCCTAAGCTGGAAGAGGGCCGGATCCTGGTATCCCATGTGGACCTGGATGCCCTGGGCGGCATTCTGGACATCATGGGCGTCAAACCGGAAGACAAGGCATTCTGGCAAGGCGCAGAGTTGATTGATGTAAACGGCCTGCATCACATCCATGAATTATCCCAGCAGGTCCAGGATAAACTGAATGCATTCTATGCCTGGAAAGACGCCCGACCACATAATAGACATACGGAAATTACCGATGTCACCGAGAGTATCATCGCCGGTTATAAAGCACTGAATGAGATTCTCGACCAAACCCACCCTTATCACCAAAAAGCCCTTGAAAAAGGAACCGCATGGGAGAAGAATGCCAGCTCCATGGTAGAAGCCAAGCTGGTGAAAGAAAGCCCTTATGTCCGCTGCTTTGAGACAGACGGCGTCTTCTGCTCTGCCGCCTACTACTCCCCGAATCTAGGCCAGATCATCCCGGCCACGGTGGTTCTCAACACGAAGTATCGAAGCATTACCGTCGCCTTCGCCGATGGCGGAAAAACCGAGAACGCCATGCAGATCGTGCAATCCCTCTGGGGTCCCCAGGCAGGCGGCCGCGCCGGCATCGCCGGAAGCCCAAGAAACTGGGATATCTCTCCCGAAGATCTTACCGCAGAATGGGAAAAATGCTGCGAGATGGTAGAAGAGAAGATGAGGGAAGGGAAAGAATAAAATCGTAAGATATACTAAAAGAAAGAGGACATCATTGTGGCAAGCAAGAGATTTATTACATCCGCACCCAGACAGAGAATTCAGCGCCCGGATTCTGGTGAGATCATACCTTATGAAGCCGTAGATAACGATAAATTATATCATCCGGAATCAGGATCTTATCCGGTCATGAATTTACTTCATGCTTATGTTGAGGCAGGAGATCAAGTCGAGATTCTTGTGATCACGGCTGATTATGATTTCTGCCATGAGAATTATCGGATTATTGAACAGGAAGCCCTTGCGTTATGTCAGGAGAAGAGGGCTACTTCCGTTCAGGTTACCAAGATACCAGTGGAATTTAGCGAGCATTCGGAAAATCATCTCGATATTTTCCGAAAATTGATCGCGCATATTCAGGAGAATGACCGTTTGTATGCCTGTATCACATATGGTTCGAAGCCGACTCCTTTATTACAGATCATGGCACTGAATTATGGATATCGTACCTTTAAAAATGTCTGTATTGAAGCCATAGTTTACGGGGAGATGGACCATAAGTCCGGCAGGAAACGAATCTTTGATGTGACGGCACTCTTCTTGATGGATCAGATTATCAATGAATTAAGCCAACACAAGCATCATAATGTCTTATCTGTGATCGAGAATCTTTTATCAGATACAGAAGATTTCGATGAAGGGGAATAAATCTATGAGTAATGATCAGCTTTTAGAAGCATTTAAAGAGAAAGCCTCTTATATCGATTCCATGGCTCTTCGATATGTAGAGGAGCATCGCCAAAATCAGAGATTAAAGCTTAAGATCTGGGAGGCATCCTATTCTTTATTTGATTCGGTAAAATATTTTGAGGGACTGAAAGGATATCATAAAAAGTATATCTATGGTTATGACTATGCAGTAGATTGGATGAGAGATGTCTACGCGGATACCATTGGCTATTGTCTCAATCGCTTTGACCCGAAACGAAAATCTTCCTTTACAGGCTATCTGATTGATTATACCAAGTTTCGTCTCTTAGATGCTTATAAAAAGGCGGTCAAGGAATCACAGCATTATGACCTCACAGAATCCGCGGAACAGAAGATGTTAAATAAAGATTCTTCTTATGGCCAATCTGCCGTCGGAAAGAAAAGGAAGCAAAATAATTCTTTCCCCTTATTCTCTAATGTTACAGAATCAGAGTTGAATATCGTTTTAAATCATTACCTGACCAGTATCTTGACTCTGGTTATCCGTTTCTGTAGTAAAAATGGTAATTCCCATGAGGATAAGCTTTACTTTACTTTCGATGATACCGGAGAGATTAAGAGTATCAAAAAAGCCGGATACTATCAATTGATCTACACAGAACAGGTAATCCA
>R25__coassemble_615_pt1 | contig 20725 bp, 16 predicted proteins | sample R25__metabat2_low_PE_006 | metagenome-assembled genome bin R25 | reverse complement strand
ATAAGAGCCGACCGAAGCGGAGCGAAGACCGTTAATGCCTGAAAAATGTTGCACACTTGCCCTAAAGGGCTTTCTGCGCCCATTTTCAGACCATGGACTCACGCGTATCATAAAAAAAAGCATCGCAGTAACGCTTTCCCCATTCTAAAGGAAATGGAAAGCCGCTACTGCGACGCCATTATACATCAATATCTGATATCTGATATGCTGACACTAAGATCTCCCTCTAAGAGAATCTTATTATATGGATCCTTCGGGAAAACAACCATGGAAGCCGTTTCCAGACCGCCATCTGCATAAATCTCCAGACAGCTTACGTCAAAGATCAGCTTCATATTAATATCTGCCGATGTTTCTCCATTTTGAACAAGATCACTGGCCTGATATCTGTCTACGGTACGAATCGCATACTCTACGGAGCAAAAATCATCGTGGAATTCACGCTCTCCCGCATTACTGCGATCGAAAGTAATCTTATCTTCCGTCACGGTAATGACCACTCTCTTACCATGATAATTCTCAAACATCAGCTTACCATGACTTCCGTGAATCTCCATGTGGAAGCATTCACTGTATAAGGTGTCTCCATCCTTGACGGACTTCGCTTCTCCAAGATAAGGAGCAAGTCCCACCGGCTGAAAACATAGACGATATCCAACCGTACATTTTACAAGGGACATCTGACGAGCCAGAGTCATATGACAACGATATTCATTTAATGCTGTCGGTACAAAATTGGCATAGCGCGGATTGACGCCCCAATTGATCATGATCGGTTTCTCCGTATCATTAAAGCTGACACCTGCATAATTATCCCAGCCAAAATCAATCCATAAAGGCTCATCCGTCGGATCAGTCACAGTAAAGGTGTCACCATCGAAAGAACCAATCAGATACAGGGTTCTGGCCATCGGATCTCCCGGACGATCCTCAAGACTGATCATAAGAACCCACTTCTCCCCATCTTCTGTATCAAAACGCACCAGATCAGAACAGGCAAAACAGTTAGTAATCTCCGTAAACGGATGCGTCACCTGACCGGTCTTGGTCCAATTCTTCAAATCATCGGAGGCATAGAACTCAACCTGATCAAAGGCGGATAAAATCATACACCACCGATCCTTCTTCTCATTCCAGAAGACCTTCGGATCACGGAAATCGAGGAGAACCTTACCATCTCTGTATTCTTCTTTTATGACAGGATTCCCTTCGTATTTCTGAAAAGAGATTCCCATATCGTGACTATAAGCCAGGCTCTGTGTCTCCACATTTGTCTCCGGATCATGGCTGGTATAAGCTGCCACCATCGGTGGAATCAATTCTCCGGTCAAGGGATTCTTGCCGGCCAAGCCACTGGTATTCTCCCGATCATAAACCATACTACCTGAAAAAATAAATTCCTGATCCGTCGGCCAGATGGCAATCGGTAATTCTGTCCAATGAATCAAATCTGAACTCACTGCATGTCCCCAATGCATAGGACCCCAAAAGCAATCCTCCGGATTATGTTGAAAATAAAGATTCCATACTCCGTCTTTATATAAAAGGCCATTCGGATCATTCAACCAACCCTTACGGGCAGAAAAATGAATCTTCGGTCGATAATCTCTGATTGTCATGAATTTCATAATCGAATCTCCTTTTCTTCTACACGAATATTTTCCAGTATGAAACCCACTTTACATGAAGAAAATAATCTTGTCAACCAATATATGACAATCGTTTTACATATTTTAACCATACATTGCTTTCGTCATTACTTTCATCATGGATTTATATTACTTGCACCATTGGCGATAACCATAGAACGATCGACTCGTTCTGCCGCTTCGACAATCACAATATCTGCATCATATTCATCCACAACATGCTGAAAATCCCCCAGGTAATCGCCCCAGATTATAAGCACCTCATGAAAACTCTCTGCCAAATCATCCAAAAGAAAACTGTCAAAATAACTATCGCCAATGATTAAGAGTCTCGTATCATTATCTACACGATCATTGGTAAAAAAACGATGTCTTTGGTCCTCAGAATATAAGGTCAGCTTCTCATTGGTAAGGACAGCAGCCGGATTCTTAATCTGAAAATTCTCTAAGAGTTCGATTCGATGAATCCCGCCAAATAAAGTAGTTCCTTGATCTACCGTCGCAATATCATAATCTTCTTCCTGAAGGACTTTATATGGTTTTTCGGCATATTGATTCAAGGTATTCATCAGCTTCAGATAACCGATATAAGCTCCTCTTTGTGTCCAATGAGTAGGATCACCTGCCACACTATAGGTCTGATAATCCTTCTTGGCAGCGATCAGCTCCTCTTTGGGAGAAATCAAACAAACATCTGTATCTTCAAGAATGGCTTGATTGACAAGATCCGTTTTAGACAAGTCACCATACTGATATACCGTATCCGGAAACTGCTCCGGATAGATGGAATGCTTATCCCAGCATTGATAATAATAGAACTGAGCACCTTTCTCTTCCACATAGTCTTTATACTTCTGATAACCGGCAGTAATTTCTTTCAGTTCATCTTCACTATAATAATTATTATGTTGATAATCTAAGAGCATAGCACTGGTGGCATAATTAATTTCTCCGTTTGGTCCCAAATACATATCTGTATTATTGGCCAGTACATGAAACATATAATACTGCATCTTAGCATTTTGAATCACTAATTCTGAGCGGAAACCAATATTATCATTGATCCAGGTTTCAAAATCCGATGTAAAATTCGTATTAAAATCTCCATTCTCATCATAAAGCTTGGCTGGAGCAGCCAGCTTTCGATTTTCAGACTCAGATACTTTTTCCGGCTCTAAATTCGTTTTTGCCAGTGGAAGAAGTATCATTCCGAAAAACAGGATGACAAAGATAATCTTTAAAATCTTTCCATTCATTTATTCTTTTCCTCCAGGTAAATCATTTCGTACTTGACACATGAAAGCTTTTCCGTTCATTACTCCTAAAAAAAGACTTACTCCATGTCATAGATCAAAATTGGAAATAAATAAAAGGATTATAGGTTCCTGCTACAATACGGATCAATGCCATATAGAATAAAAGAAGCAATAGTATGTATTTGAAAACTTCAAATACACGCGCAGGCATCACATTCTTTAAGTATCTGCCAATCTTTGTCGGAAGGGAAGATGCGAAAAGAATTCCAAACAACATGATCACGATCGTCCAACGATCCAAATACCAAAATAAACTGTAGCCCACTCTTTCCGGTATTACAAGATGAAACATAGTGGCAATATATTGAAAAGCTAAGCTTATATTGTCCGCGCGAAATAAGATCCACCCTATATCCACAATAAATAATGTATATATTTTTAAAAGGCATGACCGAAAGAAAGAATTGGTCTTCTTTACTCCTCTTGACTTATTCCTGATTCGAATATAACGCTCGATCAGAATAAAGATTCCATGCCAGATTCCCCACAAAATAAAATGCCAGGATGCACCATGCCAGACCCCGGTAAGGAGAAAAACGATTGCCAGGTTAAGATAAACATTTTTCCGATTGCCACCAAGAGGAATATAAACATAATCCCTGAACCAGGAAGACAAGGAAATATGCCATCTTCGCCAAAATTCACTGATGGTTTCGGAAACGTATGGCAGGTGAAAGTTCTCATTAAAATGGAATCCAAACATCCTACCCAGACCGATGGCCATATCACTGTATCCCGAAAAATCAAAATATATCTGCAGAGTATAGGCAACACTTCCAAACCATAAAATAGGAGCAGATGCCGTATCAATTCCATGGTTCCATATGGAATCCACCATAACCGCCATGGTATTTGCAATGATTGCTTTCTTGGCTACTCCAAGGATAAAACGCTCAATCCCGGAACTAAAATCCTCTAAAATAACCTTTCTGTCATTGATTTCTCTTTCGATATCCTTATAACGAACAATCGGACCTGCAATCAGCTGTGGAAATAAAACAATATAGAGACCAACTTTAAAAATATTTTTCTGTACCGGAACATCTTCTCTAAATACATCGATGACATAAGACATTCCTTGGAAAGTAAAGAAGGATATTCCAATCGGCAATACGATTTCTCGAAGGGCAAAAGAAGTATGCGTAACCATATTAATACTGTCAATGACAAAATCAAAATATTTAAAATAAAATAAGATGGCAAGATTTGCAAAAACCGAACAGAATAAGATAAACTTCTTTTTCGACACAAAGAAATCAATCAGCATAGCACACGCATAATTGATCACAATATTTAATAAAATAATCCACAGATATTGATACTGAGACCATCCGAAAAAAATCAAGCTGACAAGTAATAACCAATAATTTCGAAGCTGTCCTCTGAGAATATAATATCCAAGGAGAGTGATTGGCAAAAAAACAAATATAAAAAGAGTTGAACTAAAAACCATTTCTTACATCCTCTATTACACAAGGAAAGCTATGCCACCGGCACAGCATGTCCTACTGCACAGCATACCTTGGGTAATGCATGTACAGTTTCTTTACGTGATGACAAAACAGACAAGTCGCAAAATATGCCACTTGCCTGTCATTTTATCGCCTTTAATGAACGCATGCGTATCATGAGTTTTTTGCTTGCCAAGTAGCCTCAAGATAAGCAAAACCATAATCGTGATCCGGTTCCATATAGGTACCTTCTCCCCATTCATTCCATGCATTCACGAAAATCATCGGTTCATCCAGATCGCTTCTGTGTTTCACTTCCTCAATTAAATCATCCAGCCATTTCTTATATAATGCCGGTGTGGAGCCATAGAATATGGATCCCTTATTATTTCTTCTGGCTGTATTATCCCAGGATGGCATAATTGCAGGATACACCTTTTTATGACGATTATTTTTCAAAAAATACTTTTTCTTATTTACCAGGTCAGCATAATCAAAAATCTCACCGGCAAAATCTTTTCTTAATGGGTGCATCTGATCTGTGATATCTTTGGAATAAAGCTTCACGCTTTCCATCATCCACTCATTTTCCGCATCGAATCCTTTTTGAATCCAATTCGTTTTTCCGTCTCTTTCCTGACAAGCAATCAGATATAATTCCTTGTGACAGATTTTTCTGACCTGCTCTCTCCAGTAATGAATGACATCTTCTAACTGTGGAACAAGACCCGGACGATAGATCTGCAGTACGATCTTACCATCAATCGTAAAATATCTCGGATCCGAAAAATGAGGAATCACCGAGTGAATGAAATCCTGATAATTCTTCACGGTCGGCTCCATTCCGATTAAGACGCTTTCATCCGTACCGGAAAAGCGCTTCGTCCAATTTTCATTGGCCCAGCAGAACATATAAGGCATATCTAAGGATGAATCTTCCAAAAACATATTTAATGGTTTTTCCAGGATTCTTTCTCCGGCAAACCAATAGTAATAGAAGCTAAATACATCGATTCCATAATTCTTCGCCACCTCAATCTGTCTTCTCATATGGTCCTTGATCCTAAGATCATAAAATCCAAACTCTCCCGGAAGTCTTGGCTGTCTATGACCGACAAACTGCGGCACTGCTTTCGAAACATTATTCCATTCTGTCGTTCCTTTTCCCCACCATTTATCATTATGCTCATCCGGAGAAAATTGTGTCAGATAATAAGCAACCAAAGTGGCTGGTTTCTTACAAGTTTCATGTTTGATATAATCCTTATAGCCTTCATAATTCTTAGCAGGCTTTTCCAAAACATATTGACAGAATTCCTTCTGCAAGGAAGTATCATCTAAGACAGAAAATGTATCCCTTTCCATATCCTCTTTTGCAAATTTCTTCTCTGCATAACGAATTCTCATCTTTTCTTTCAGTCTTCCCGGCAAAGGAAGGGCCCAGAATATCTTCTTTAATCGTCTCTTAAATGTTCTCATCATTGTATACCTTATAATTCCTATCGATAAAATCTGACCATTCCATAAGTGGAGCAGACTCTTTGATTCTTCTTCTATAAACAATATGTTCTTCAGACATTTTAAGAACTGCTTCCTTTAATGCTTCCACGGATCCTGCTTTAATGATCATGCCACCCTCTCCAATGATATCCTGTGCACCGACACGATCGCTAATGATGACAGGAGTGGCGTAGCTGATTGCTTCAAGAACAGTAAATCCAAATGTTTCATACCATATACTCGGTGCAAGCAGAAGATCTGCCTCAGAAAAAATAGAAGGAAGTTCTTCATATTGATAACCATTTTCTTCTACGATCATGTATGGACTTCTTTCAGGAACATCCGAAAAAAGTCTCAGACTGAAAAATCTTTGACCCTCTTCCCATAATTCATCCAGGGCCTTCTTTAAGAAAAAGTACCCTTTGGGAAGATTGATCGGTGATAGATAAACAAGCCTTAGCTTGTCCCCTTTCTGCCATGGATTCTTTCGCATGTCTGTAATATTTTTATGCGTAATATTCATAAGCAGGGACTTACGTGGTGTCATATATCTAAGATATATATTTTCAGACACGGAAGAATTAAAATGAATGCAAGACATTTTCTCCAGCATTCGAATATAATAGGCTCTTAAATTTCGATATTTTTCGGCATAAGCTTCCACATCAAGTTCCGGCATCTCCGGTATCTCTGTCTGTCCAAAAAACTGCTGTCTGTGAGATCTCCTGATTTTTTTCACCAGCCAGGAATCCTTAAGAAAGCGATAAAAAGGAGACTGCATGATTTCTATCTTTTTCATAGATAAAGCAGATAGATTACACTGGATACAATCCGCACAGCCATGATCCTCCCGGCAAGCCGATCCATAACGAAACAAGGTTACCTTTGGACAGATTCCAAAATAATCATGGGATGTAAAAATTGTCTGAATGCTTAACTGATTGGCCGCATCGATGAACTCTTCATGCAAACCCATCAGCGTGTGTATATGAATGATATCCGGCCTTATGGAAGACAAAAAATCAAGATAAGTCTGGATATCACAAGGCTTACAATATAATCCAAACTCGCAAATCCCCTCATCCAAAGGAACCGGCAAAGGATTCACCAATTCGTAATTTACGATAGCATTCATGCTATGCTTTTTCTTTATTCTTGGTTTTCCGCCAATCTTTAACATAGTTCCCGGCCATAATGCCATGACATCATCCCCACGATCCTTCTGCGCGAGCATAAGATCATAAGCATATTTTGTCAAGCCGCCGGTTCGGTAAGGTGGAAATCCTAAAAAATAATGTAGAATTCTCATATCGTCTCCAGTCAAGTAATTTTAAAGAGTTGACAAAAAAGTCTTCCCTTTCACTCTCTTAAAATGACATCAATATTATGGCTGACTCTCTGACCTTCCGGCGGAATCTGCATATAGTCCCCATAGATATTTCTCAAACAGGTATCATAATCTCCCGGTACCGGAAATTCTCCTTCGACAAAGGTATGGGGCGTCAATGGCATGATAGAGTCAAGGGAATAATCAACTCTTTTTGCCTCACTCCATGCAATATTACCAACGATATTGGAATCTTTATATGCTTCATTGATCGCGATACAATAGGAATCAATCTTTTTCGATACTCCCTTATATCCGCCACTACAGACATATTGAAGCTTCTTCATCCATAAATTAATCGGATTACGAATAGCAACCTTCCTCAAAGTTCCCACATGAAGAATATTCTTATATCCACGTGATTTCTTCAGAATGGCCTCAATTTGCGCAGGATCGTCCGGCAAATGATCCAAAGGGAAGATATCCACCCAAACGGATAAGCGAAATTCCGGTTTTATCAATTCATCATTTACCAATGTTTTTGTATCCACAACTTTAATAAATGGATATGGATAATTCTCATCTTCCGCAAGCATGATTCGATATCTTTCGTCAATATTCGGATTTTTTTGCGCAATTTTTTTCAAACGTTCATAATCACTTCGAAGCATTCCCACATCGATATCATCGTCCCAGGGTATGAAACCTTCGTGACGGATTGCGCCAATCAGAGTTCCGTATAGCAGGAAGTATTTCAAATCATTTTTCTTTAAAAAAGTATCCATGACCTTCAATATATCAAATTCCAATTTTTGAACACTTTTTAAATCATCAATTTTTTTCATTTTTTATCACCTTTTCATTTTTCCTATAATCTTCTTCATAAAGTCAATATAATACTGTCTGGTCAAAAATAAAACAGCACACATACCAATCGATAACAAGAGATAGGACAGAATTCCATTTACATAGGAGCATGCCAGCATATATAACATCACAGCAAGCAGGCGCATGGAATATGGCGTCATCGCATCAATCGGAAGATATTTTCGTGTATCTATGATTCGAAAGATTAATACCGCCAGATAGCTGGTACAGGTAGCGATCGCCGCTCCGGTAATTCCCATGGTAGGAATCAAAAGAAAATTCAATATAATATTTACAAGGGCACCGACAAAGGCGGACTTCAGATTCCCCTTCATATCCTTTTCCACATAATAACTCGTTCCAACAAAAGTACCCAAGGTGGAAAATACAGAACCAAGAATCAAAAAAGGACTATAAAGCCAAGCCTCTCTGAACTCCGGTGAAACATATAATTGCATAAAAGGCCGATTGATCAAGAGTAAGCCGGCGCCAACCACACTAACTGTCGCAACATACAATTGATACATGCGATTATTATATTCCACCTTATCCGAAGCATCGCATTCCTTGATGGCCGAATACTGCCAGGCCTGCATCAAAACCGTATTCATGGTGGAAAGCATGGTAGGCAGTTTCGTGGAAATAGAATAGATGCCATTGGCAGCCGCAGAAATAAAATATGTCACCATCAGCTTATCCGACGCATTGGTAATCCACCATAATAAAGAGTTAGGAACCAGTGTCAGAGAAAACTTCGACATCTCTATAAAAATCTCTTTTTCAAAATGAACATGCTTTAAATCCTGGAACTGTCCACCTAGCACAAAAGCCAGAAAAGCGCATATCGCATAAGCGAGTACATAAGAGAATAAATAGCCTTCCACTCCCTTGTGAAGATATACCAGAAAATAAATATTCAATGCTGCAACCACAAAAGTCTGCAGTAAGCTGCAAAAAGTATAAAGATGAAGCAGTTCTTTTCCTCGCAGATAATCAAGGCAGGTAATCACTAAAGCATTAAAAAATACATATAAGCTCATCAGACCTGCATAATCTGCGGTTCCCGGTATCAGTCGAAGGATCACGAACATGATCACACTTACTACAAGTCCAAAACAACACCAGATAAATTCAACGGTCTGTATCCCATAGATATCAGCATTTTTATCTAAAAGATATCTCCTCACTGCCTCGCTGATATTACACATAACCAAAGGCACTAAAATATAACAAATACTAAGCAGGCTATTGATCGTGCCATATTCCGAGGTTGTCAAAGCATAAGTATATAAAGGAACCATAAAGAAATTGATCAATTTGGTTCCCATATTACCTATGGCAAATATAGCTGTATTTTTAAAGAGATATCTTCCTCTCGACTCTTCTTTCATCGTATTTTATGATTCCTTTCCAAATGCCTATCATCGTATTATCCCATGTAGTGCAAGACAGCCTGTCCGGCATTCTTTTTTACGCTTTCCGCAAAATTTTTTTCACAAAAGCTTTCATCGCAAAATAGGCATAATACATACGGAACATAGAAAGAAACTTTTTGCCGCAATTGGAAAGAATCAATTGCTCATAATTCTCAAAAGTAAAGGTAAAATGCTCCGGATCATGCTTCACCGTATAATACCAAAAAGCGGTAAAGCGAATAATATTCTTCTGTATCTTATCAAACGTCTTTTGCGTAATTATCTTGCGATCGAGAAGATCTTCCCTTACCATGGTCAGATATATTCTTACGAAATTATCGATCAGATTATATCCACCCTTCTTCTTCGGCTGAAGATTCTCTACATATTCGTAGTCATCTACTACATATAATTTCTTTCCGGTCATACGATAGAGTAAGGTCGTATGCGGATACATATAATTAACATCCACACCTTCTTGCAAAAGTGCATCCAGATCCTCTTTCCATATAGAAAAGCTGGTGCTCCAGGTTGAAAAATAATGAATATTATACATAAAATCATCAAAAGTAGTAAATTCCTCCACTTGATGGTCATTCTTCAGTTCTCCCATGGAGAAAAAGATTTCCGGCTTGTCCTTCTCATATTTCTCTACCAGAGAAATCATCTTCCTCAAACTGCCTGTTTTAAAAATACTATAATCATTATGTAATTTTAAAAACTTACCCCGACCGAATTTCAAGGCTTCCTGCGAATTCAAAAAACCCTTACAAGTGGTTTTCTTATATCGAAGATTCGGTATCCCTGAAAATTCCTTCTCGAGCATATCCTTCGTCTCATCCGTTTCAGAATTATCTGTAATACATACCTCAAAAAGAGTAGTATCCACTCCCTGTGAATAAATGCTTTTTAACATATCCCTTACAATATATTCCCTTTTATAGGTTGGCACACAGATAGAAAATAAAACTTGATCCTTCATCATTCTTTTTTCTTCATTCCTTTATCATATAATTCAGATGTTCACGGATCGCCTGTCGCAAAGACAGGATCATGATCGATAAACATAACATAATATCCGTTCTTGTAAAACACTGGGTGTATAGTGACAAAATCAGCAGAAATCCAATCATTGTAACCCATTTCAACATGCCATAGACTATACTTGATCTGGTCATTCTGACATTATACCATGGACCTCTTTTCCCCGGCTTATGAAAAGACACAAATGACAAAAATAATCTACTATACATAAAAAGAAAAAACAAGCTAAACCATAAACCACCTAAGAGAAGAATACTTCCCAGATCTGCCTGTCCAAAATGGGCAAAGCCTTGGTAACCTTCTTCAAAAACCATGGCCGCACCAAATCCTTTTCCTAAAAACCAGGTAGAAAGTGTACACAAGGCATATTTTAAAATCGCAATTCTTTCACCACTACCATTGGCCTGATTCCCCAGATGGATGGAATCTCTCATCATTCCAAGAGTTTTCACTATAATTTTATTAAAAATATTTCTTACCATCGCGTTGGTATAATAAGCAAGGAATAAAAGAAGAGCCAGAACAAGGAAAGCCAGAACAATCTTGATGATTCTTTCCTTACTGATCTTGTAAGTGTAAACAAAAATAAAATATACACACAAGACTACCGGTAATAACATAAAAAATGCCTTATTATCACCAATAAGAGAAATAACACACATGGCAAGAATAATGCAAGCAATATATATCGTAAACAATAAATTTTTCAATCTTAATATAGGTGCTTTTATAAAAGATAAATTATATAGGATAATAAAGACCATAAAAACGCACAGAGTATGTGTTGCACCATAACTAAAGAAACCAGTAATGTTATCAAAATCCATAACCTCATAACCATAGGTATTCACCGGACAGATCACATTCGGTTTAAAGCACTGAACCAAAGCACCAAAAAGATTCATTATTGCCGTAAAATTAAAGAAATAGAAATACTTCTTCATAAAAGTATCGACAAAAGATGGTTTATGCTTACATAGGTAAAGAATAAAATAAGCCTGTGCCATGGGATATAATAAAACGAGAAAATTCCGGATTCCTATGATCAGTGATCCATCTCCCTGTATGACTGACATAGCCATCAGAAGAAGGAAAAAGAAATAGAATATCATATCATTCGCACATTCTTTATAATGCTTTATCAATCTTATAAAAATGAGAACAAATATCACTTTATTAAATAATTGTGTTAAGCCAAAAAAGCCAAGAATCGTTGCTTCCACATAGATTAATAATAAAAGACATTCATCAAAATTTATCTTCCATCTCATATTACTTTTTCCTCATTAATTTTTCGGAAAGATCTGCAAGGTCTTCCGGAGAAGAGATGTCACGATACAACTCTTCCATATAAGTAATAATTTTATCATCATCTATTAAAGAAAAATCTACCTTACTGAATTCATCGATGATTTCCTGACGAAAGCGATACTTGACCACCTTGGCAGGAACACCGGCCACGATGGCATAAGGAGGAATGTCTTTTACGACAATACTACCCGCTGCGATAATCGCTCCTTGTCCGATATGGACTCCGGATAAAATCGTCGCACCATAGCCGATCCAGACATCATCATCTACGATGATATCCCCCTTGGAAATACCTTCGAACTCTTCCAGACCATATTTTACTTTAAATGGAAAGGTCGAAAAATGCTGGGAAGCATGATCCGAAGAAAGTAAAAATTCCACATGTGGACCGATGGAGCAAAAGCTGCCAATTTTTAATCTTGCTGTCTCATTAAACATAGAGACTTGAATAACGCCATAGGTTTTTCGTCCAACCTCAACCAGAGCAGGATTAAAGATTCCCATCGGATAAGTGCCATTATGCTGATTTAATTTTCTCCATTTTCTGGAAAAGAAATATTCTTTGATTCTGCTTGTGATTGACATAGTTTCTCCTTTTTTCGCGGAAAGAATAGGAAGGCTTCCTACTGTTCTCTATCGCAGGAACTCACTGGCATATCTGTCGCAAATGAACTTCCAGCTATAAGCTTCCAGGATCCTCTCTTTGGCTTTTTTACCATATTGTTCGATGATTTTTTCTGATAATTGATCGGCTTTATCGATCAGATGGGCCAGATTTCCTTCTTTTTTATTCCAGTAAACCGCCGCATCCTGTGCGACCTCTCGGTTAAATCCTACTCCTAAGAGAAGATTCAGCTTTGTACTTCCCAAGGCCTCTAACAAGGATGGATTGGTTCCACCGACTTCGTGACCATGGAAATAGGCATACGCATTTTCTCGAATCTTCATAAGAAGTTCCTGGTTATACACCGTACCGACAAAAGCAATCCGATCATCCTGTTTAAAATGTAATTTTTTCTCCAATTCATTCAGAAACTTTTCATTTACATTTGTGATAATGGCAAATTTCTTCTCTGTATGACTCTTCATAAATTCCCGGATCATAATCTCATAATTATTCTCCGGAACAAAACGACCTACCACAAGATAATACTTTCCTGCTTCTAACTGTTTTTCTTTTAACCAGGAGCAAAAGGTAGGATCCTCATCCGCCAGCTGACTCTTTCTGGTCTCTGCTCCATAAGCGATATAAGTTGTGGCAGGATCTCTCTTTTCGATACCCTTTCCATCATAATTCTCATGGATATATTTCTCAATATTGATGGAATCACAGATGACATAATCGGAGTATTTTACCATCATTTTTTCTGAAATCTTCCAATATCTGCGGATCGGAGCGGACCATTTGGCGCGCTTCCATTCATGTCCATCCGGATTCAAAAAGACTTTTCCACCTAATTTCTTTATCTGATTGTAGTACTTTCTTATAAAGGGTCCGATCCTGCAGGCCATAATATACACGATCGGGTGAGGAATCTCTTCCTTTTTAATAATATCAATGCTCTTCTTCAAAGCGGCGCAATCATAATAAATCGCTTGTGCAGGACCCAATTTTTCCGGGATAGGTATCCGGAAACATCTGGCATTATGAAGGATGAATTCCTCTTCATTGATGATCTGTACACCTGGTGTATGGTAGGGATCCATGCTTCCATCTCCATTGGCCTTACAGGCGACATGATACTGAATCTCATCCAGATTCTGGTGGTACTCTGTTAATTTATTAATAAATGTCTCATATCCGCCATACGCTCCTAAGGATTTTGCCCCAATCAGAAAAACATGTTGTACATGCTGCTCTGTTAATTTTGAACTCATAAAACTACCCCCATCTTTGCAAAAACAGATTAATCCCTTCAAGACTCACTCCGCATGCCCTTTGGATAGAGGTCACGAGGATTCTGCGTCACGAATCATACAAATATGCATCCTAAAACTTCTACATGTCTCCTGTCACATTCATGAAGCAGGTCATCGATTTCTTTCATCTTAGATTGATCGATTACTTCTGCCAGAATCACATATTTTCTTTCCAACGATTCTCTGAAAGAATCCATGTCCTGCATGGAGAAATCCGACACTTTGACATCCATTCCATTTTTCTTCAGTTCATCACATAAAACAGCAATATCCGAGTTTTCCTTCAGAAAATCAATATGACTGCTGATCAAGGCAAGCTTCTTTTCTTCGGTATCCATATCCATCGTAATCCGGGACACCATGGATCTTATAATGACATCCTTCGTCCGGATATCAAGACAGTCATTTTTTAATTTATATAAGAAATCCGATAAAAATCCACGTTTTTTTCTTGAATCTAAGCTTCCATAGACCTCAATCTTATAATTATCTTTCCATTCATTGACGGACTGAAGCTTAGGATTAAATAACCAAATGACAAGGACACACATGGCGTAGATCATACATCCAAGAATCATTCCCACTAAGATCATCTTTTTACTGATGGATGCCGGGGAGATCTTAGAAATCATCTCCTCTTTATCCTTCTCTATTCCCGCTAACTCATCGGTATATTCCTCTGCAAGTGTAGCCTTATCTGCACTAAGATTCGATACAATAAGATTAATACGATAGGATAATTCATAGATTCTCTGGTCATTTTCCTCCTGAAGTTTACGAATCCTTTCATCTTCTGTTTTTTCTATGGTCTCTGACAGAAGAGTAATCTCGTGTTTCGTCCATTTCTGATTGGCTTTTCCCACAATATCATCCATGGTTTTTTTGACCAATTCCGTAATCTTCTTCGTCTTATCTTTCTCTGCACTCTTAATCGTTATGGAGAAAACAGGATTATCCCCACCTTCATCGCCGGTTTCCATAAGATCTGTACTAATACATTCATTCACTGTACTGTCATCTTGACGCAAGGATAGAATGTCTCTGCACTGTTCTTGTATTTCTTCTGTTTCCACCATACTGACATAGTATTGTTTCATAAGAAAGTAGTCACACTTTCCATCGGATTCGATCGCATATTTCAGTTGACATTCTTCCACATGATAAGGATCCAGCTGCATGGCAAAACTATTCTCTTTGTAGTTGCTGGCATCTCTGAGAGAAAGATTCAGCATAGCGATATCTTTGATTTTTTCCTGATCAGAAGTGGAGAGTTCTTCTAATTCTTCCGAAGCCTTCTTCTCCTCTTGAATAGAAAGAATCTGTGCTTTCTGCAGGTGACAATCTCTCACATACTTTATAGCAGTCAAAAGGATCGCACACAAACATACCGATAAAAAGAGAAGCTTCCATCCTTTTATCAAATGATATATAAGATCTTTAAAATTATAAATTCTTTCTTGTCTATTTGTCATCTTCTTCTCCTGTCTCAGAGGATTCCTCTATTTTAACAACTTCCCCCTGACTGATACCAATTCTATAAGCAGAAAGTGAAACAATCTTCCAGCCTTTTTCTGTCTCTTTTAAAGTAAATCCCATCCGATAGGAATTGGTATTATAATCAACCAAAACAACGTATTCATTTCCATAAGCAGCTTCACCTATGGAATGAATGGACATGGTATGCATCTCATCCGGGGATAACATATCGACCAATTCATTACTCGTGAAATCCAGGTAATTATAGTTAACCCCGATCGTAACTGCATACGGAAGATCGGCTAATCCCTTATAAAGATAGGATAATTGCTTTGCAAAATCTCCCTGCGAAAGGAGCATATCCTCCAGTGTATCTGAATCCTCATAAATCTGACAATAATTCAATGCTTTTTTCGGATTATGCCGGATCAATTCCATGAGGAACTGTGTAATTACCTGATTCGGTGTCTCACCATATTCGGAATCTACCAGCATATAATTTAAAGGCAAGATGGCATTCTCCGGATCAGACACCGTATGATCTACCTGATCGACCTCATACTCCAATCCATCATCTGCCAAAAGGTTATCCATCTGTTGGACAAATTCATCCTCATCAACCTTGCTTATCAAAGAAGAGTAATCTACATCTTTTTTATTCATGACATAGACATCATCATCCCATTCTAAGAGGTTCGCCTGTAATTTAAATATCTTATAGTAATTATCATATCGCGCTACCGTGATGCCAAAAACATAATCATTACCTGCCACTCTTACTGTTGCAATCAGATCGATCATAAAATCTGCATACCAACGATTACATTTATGGGTTAAAGTTTTCAAATAATCTCTCTCTAACTGTTTCTCCGGCTGAAGGATCTTAATATTCTTTATCTTGATCTCTATATTCTTCTTTCCCGATTCCTGGCAAAGCTGATCCATCAATTGATTGTATTGATCAATAAACTCACTGGTAAATAGCATAGAATTCACCGGCTGATATTCTTCATAAGAGCCAGCTGGAAGATAAGCCCCATTATAAGTGAACTTTTCAGAGCTGTAGGACTGCATGATATAAGTAAAGGAATACTTCCTTGACCGCTCATCAATGGCGCAGACACGCAAAAAAGAGTCCAGATTCTGATCTTCCAAAGCTTTCGTCAGATAACTTTCGAATTCACCTAAACTATAAAAACCGCTGACGGTTTCCTGTCTCTTCATCTCATTCTTTTCTGTCGTTGTATGACTTTCAAAACAAAATCGGTCATAAATATCTTTGGCTAAAAATAAAACTGTCAGGCAAATCAATATGCAGCCTATTTCTTTTATTGTAAGAAATTTCCTTCTCTTTATTCTTTTTGCTCTCATATCTTCTCCTACTGCTAACCACACTCATGATAAAAAGCTTCCATGCGACATGCGTCGCTCCACAAGGGATGATACGCTTTCGGAATTGCTTCTTACCATGGAGTCAAACCATCTCAGACGTCATTCCCAGTCTTTGACATAAGATCTGCCTCATCCTTGAGGGAAAGATCATCTGAAAAATCAGATAAAACACACCATAAAAGAAAATTACAGCTAATATAAAACATTCCTCTGTCGATAACGAACTGTAATGCATTCATCGTTAATATAAATAAAAGCAGCCATCTTTTTTCTTCTCTGGCCTTACAATTCATCAAGAATAGAGCATAAAGGAATACACCCAAGAAAAATACACCATATTTAAGCGCAATAAAAAAATATCCACTATCGATCACAAATCCATTTCGATTGGTTTTCGAGGAAAAAGTGACAATTTTCTGTCCCCACAAAGAAAATCCATAAACTTGATAGCCCTTTAGACACAGAGACAAGCGATTCGATACTAACTTATTCAAAAAATTCATAATCGCAGAATCCGAATAGGATAATATCATCCCTATGGAACCAAGTCCAAAAATAATCGGGGAAAAACTAAAGACCATGTCAAGTGGCAAAGGAAGCTTTTCAATCCTTCCTGCCTTTTTTTCCTTTCTTTTTAAATAAATGACACCAAGAAGTAAAATTGTAATGCAGACCAGGTAATTTCGGCTACGGCAGAAATAATAAATAAAAATATTCGTGATCTCTATGATTGCTAATTCTATATAAGTGATCTTTAAAGAACGAAGAATCAAATATGCGCATATGGCATAAAAGAAAGGGCATGTAATGTAGAAATAATGGGTAGCTCCAAGACAATAACGAACTCTGGCCCCTTGATTCTGAACATAAGTAAAATTCACAATACTACCCTTTAAGGCATCCAAAATCGTATAGAGCAAAAGACTATAGGTAGGAATAAAGTAAGCGGTCGCAATCCTTTTTATGGGTATATCGATGGCTCCGATCATCATAAACATGATATTCACTAAATCGCCTTGTGTATTGTCATGAACATACGCCTCATAAAAAACAAGAAGAATAAGAAGAATCAAAATCCCTGTCTTAACATCCTTCTCCTTATTCAAGGTAAGCAATCGTAAGATCACAACAGATATCAAAGCAACTCTTAAATGTAGCATAATATTTTCCGGCCAATTTATTTCAAACATAGTATTTAATAAAAAATAATATGCTACCATTAAGGCACTGATGATCAGATAGAAATATTCAATTATATCTTTATATGTAATATTCTTTAATTTCAACAATATTCATCCTCTTACTTTTCGAAAAACGAAACGGTATCCGCCTCACTTGCCTCTGTGTCACTACTCTGTGTCATTTTCTTCTCTGTGCTTGTCACCTGTGTAGAAGCAGACGTCGATCCTGTACTTTCGCTTTCCTCCTGCGCTTCACTTGTTTCCTCGACTTCTATGATATCATCCAGGCTATAACTGACCCTTTTGAACTTTCCATCATAGATGGATAAATCCACATCAAAAAGTGAATCATCAGAGCTATCTTCAAAAATCAGACGAATGGTCTTATCTCTCTGCACCACAATGTATGCCTTTCGATCATTGATCAGGAGATACGGACCTTTTCCGTCGAAATCATCACAGATCTCCACTTCCGTTTCTTCTGATAAGGAATCCTGCTCAGATTCATCTATGCTACTCTCTTTTACTGTAGTGGAATAATTCTGAAAGCAGGCACCTACTCCTGAAAATGTATCAAGCGCAATCAAAACATCCTGATCATTTAACCACTTTCCTTGCAATTCATTGGAATCAAAAACTAAAAAGTTAGCCGAATCATCTTTCTCAAAAATAAGTCCGGATAAGGAACCAACGGATCCATAGAGACTTTCCACTCTGATTTTATGATTCTTTTGTGATATAATCTGATACATTATGCCATCATAAGAAATGACCAGACCTTCCTCAGAGTCCAGGTAGTCTCCACGACCGGTAAGCTTCGAAGGAGATCTCATGGCATAAGATAAACAATCGTAATCCAGGGTTAAGGTCCAGCCCTCTTCATTTACCCATGTTCCGGAAAGTTCTTCCCCTTCCGTTTTTTCCTCTTCGCTCTCCACGGATACCGATTCCTTCTCATTCTGATGTTCTCCGCATGCACAGCATAATAATGCCATAAAAATGGTCCCTACCATGATATATAATAGCTTTCTTTTCTTCATCTGATCTTCCCCTACATGGCGCCATCACGTTTCAATACAACCATAATGGTTTTGAATAATATTCGTAAATCCAAACCGATACTCCACTCATTGACATATTTCCGATCCAGCTTCACAACCTCATCAAAATCCATAATCTTACTTCTTCCACTTACCTGCCACATACCGGTAATGCCGGGCTTCATGGCAAGACGGGACTTATGATAATGTTCATATATGGCAACTTCACTCACTAACGGAGGTCTGGTACCTACCAGGCTCATATCTCCCTTTAATACATTAAAAAACTGCGGGAATTCATCGATGGAAAGATCACGAATATAATTTCCGATTCCCTTTTTAATGCTGCCATCCGGCAGACGCTTACAACCTATAATGCGCGGATCAAATTCCAGCTTAAACATATAGGCATCTTCCATCTGATTCTGCTCCATCAGCTCTGCCTTTCTGGCCTCCGCATCCATATACATACTACGGAACTTATACATCTTAAAGACCTTACCATTTCTTCCCACGCGATCCTGTTGAAAGAAAATCGGTCCCGGAGAAGCAATATAGATCAGTGGGCCAAAAATAATAATAAATATTAAGGTAATAAAACAACCGATGAGACCACCGACTATATCCATCATTCTTTTTATAATAACTTCCATCGGAGAGATTGTATTCATGCTTGTGGTCAAAACCGTAGCACGACCAATTTTTTCAATCATCTGTTTCTGTCCAATGATATTCTCCAAACGTCCCAGATCGATATGTACGGTAATGCCCATCTCTGAGATCATCTCTATGATCGAATCATGAAACTCTCCTTCTGGCTTATTAATATCTGCATACTCTGAAACAGAGAACAATACCTCATCCACCCATTCATTGGTCAGATAATTTAATAAATTCTCTTTATTCGCCACAACGGGAAGCCCGCCATATACTTGTCCTTCCCAATCCTGATCCAGGACGACAAGACCCTTGATATGAAAGAGGTTGGCATAAGTTTCATCCAAAATAGAGAATGCATAGTCCACACGGTCAGCAGTTACAATGAATATGAGGGATCTCTTACTAAAAAAAGTCTCACTATGAAATAAAATATTCTTCCACAAAATACGAATCGCATAACTAAACATGAGATAGAAAAACGGAAAGAATACAAAGGTCTTCCTGGAATACAAGGATGTACTTTTCACTAAGAATGTATAAAATAAAATAAGTCCTTCGACAAAAATCACCTGATTAATACTAGAAATCAGTTCTTTATAATAGCCTCGCTTTAAAACACCATGGAAGCGATCACATAATAAAATGATCACCAGATCAGCACCAGGTAAAAGTATTAAAATCTGACGATAAAAGCTATTAAACAGAATCGGAAGATTAACGGAACCATGACGCAAAAGAAAAGCAATCACAAAGGCAATCTCCGCACATATAATGTCTAGAATAATAAAATCCAGATGCTTTATCCACTTTATATCTTGTTTATGATACATTTTTATTCTCTTTCTATATATAGAAATAATACTTCAATAATATAATGCTTCAGATGAAAATATTATTTCATATGCCTAATCAAAAAGTAAGCAGATTATTTCACTGCAGTTCTATCCATAAATATGTATTTTACTATAAATTCTTCTTTCTCTCAAGTAGAATCTGTTTTCTCCGTTGATGAAATGAAAAACGGTGCCAGTTGCTCCGTATGTCTTTGGACTGTGCATCCTTTTTCCGGATTAAGGTAAAAAATCTGCCGAAGGATATCCGTTCGGCAGATCTGGTAAATTTTTAGGCTCAATCACAAATTTTGTGGGATTTCCGATTCCTCTCGTAGCTCTGTCG
>R25__coassemble_568_pt1 | contig 21760 bp, 18 predicted proteins | sample R25__metabat2_low_PE_006 | metagenome-assembled genome bin R25 | reverse complement strand
GAAGCAGGTGGCTTAAGTCGCAATACAGAATACGAAGCAGGTGGCTTAAGTCGCAGCACAGAATACGAAGCAGGTGATGAGTATGGCTTTAACGATAAGATGGCTGATGGAGAAACGACTGGGGGAACAGAATTTTATTTGTCTTGCCGGAGAGAAGGGGCTGGATCATGGAATCCGGGGGATCAATATCATGGATAATCCGGATACAGTGCCTTGGTTGAAAAAGGATGAGTTGGTCTTGTCGACGGGATATATCTTTACGGCAACCAATATCTATAAAAATATTATTCAGGATCTATATCAACAGGGATGCAGCGGTCTGGGTATCAAGATGCACCGCTATATGGATTCGATTCCGGAGGAGATGATCGAACAAGCCAATCGTCTGGATTTTCCTATTTTTTCGATTCCTTTTTCGCTGACGATGGAGGAGATTGTGAATCTGGTATATTATGAGATGTTTCGTAATGAGATATCAGAAAGCGAGCAGTGGGTGATCAATTATCGTAGTCTGATGGAGACTGCTTTGGAGCATCATAAACCGCTTCCTGCTCTTCAGAAAATCTCCGGGATTCTGAAAATCCCGGTTCTGATCACGACGCCTTCTCTGCAATTGATCGAGTATGCCTCTGCATCCGGTAATGCTTGGGGCCGCTTATTCACTTCGGGAGAAGACCATTATATTTTTAATGATAGTGATCAGCATTATCTGCTGGATCTATTGCAGGATAGTAAGAAGCCTGTCCTGGAACATACCATGAGGGATGAGGAGGATATCTATCATATCTATATCTATCCCATTACCAACAAGACCCATCTATCCGGTTATTTTATTGGAATAAGCTTTAATAAACAGCTAAACAGAAAGCAAAATGAGATGATCATGAATATGAGATCCATCCTTGAGATCATCTTTGCGCGGAGTCAGTCGATCTATGACAATAGCCAGAATTACTATGATACCTTTTACCAGAAGCTATTGTCAGGAAGTCTGAAAAATACGGCAGATATTGAGCTGGAATGTCGTCAATATGGATTTAACTTTGCCGGAAACAGGGCATGTCTTCTCTTGCAGTCTGACAGTTATCGCCAGCATACCATGAGCAGGAAGCGTTCTGTCGTGAATAAGCTGGTTGAGGTATTTCAATCGCTATCGGCCAAACTGTCCTTTTCCTTTCATTATGCCTTATACCATGAAGATTTTGTGGTTTTTCTCTTTCCGAAAATGTCCCCTCTGTCCTTTGAGTATGACTGGCTTGAGGAGGTGGGAGAGGAATTGGAGGGCAGACTGCAAGCCATAGAGGAGGATTGGAGGATTGGTTTCAGCCGCCTGTCAAATGGGGCTGCAAGTATTCATCCTTCTTATATCGAGGCAGGGCGCTCCATCGACCTGGGCAAGCATCTTCATCCGGAGCAGGGGCTCTTCTATTATCATAAAGATCTAATCTATCATATGCTGAGTTCCAACATGACTTCGGCCCAGCTATATGATTATTATGATATGGCTCTGCAGAAGCTGGATGAATATGATAAGAAAAATCACACTTGTCTGGTCGATACCTTATATACTTATCTGCAGTGTGGACAAAATCTTTCTCAGACATCCAAAAAGCTCTTTATCCACCGCAATACCATGATACATCGTATGGAGCAGATTAAAGAGCTCTTATCTCTCGATCTGAAAAATGTAGATCATCTTTATTTGATTCAAACTGCTTTTTATGCCAGGAAACTTTTATAAGACTCGTTTCCTGAAACCATGCTTTACTTTCAGAAATGATTTCTGACACGGATGGAAAACTTATTTCCTATAAAACTCGTTTCCCGAAACCATGCTCTACCAGGATATCCTGGTGGTAAACTTCCTCTCCCCGGATCAAAGTCCTCTCCACCTGGCCTTTTCCGGAGAGGCCATGGAAGGCGGTGAGTTTTACCTTATAATAGAGCTGATTCTGATCGATGGTCCAGGCTTGCTCCGGATCAAAAATGACCAGGTCCGCATCAAATCCGGGCTTGATATCTCCTTTTCTTCCGTAGAGGCCCCATCGTTTGGCTGGGTTGCTGGAAAGAGCCGCCGCCAAGAGTCTGGGATCCATCCCTCGTTTATTTACTCCCTGATCATAGATTACCTGGAACATGGTCTGCACTCCACTGATACCAAATCCGGTCTCATAGGTTGCTCTGCCCACATCGGAGCGGTTTTCCGGCATGCCCGGAGAGTGATCGGAGGCGATACAGGATAGGACGCCTTTTTTTACATAAGCCCACAGGCCTTCCCGACTCTCGGCGCTCTTCATAGGTGGTGCACAACCATACTCACATCCTTTGTTCAGATAATCCTCCTTAGAGAAGGTAAGATAATGTGGACAGGTTTCCGCTGTGATATCGACGCCTTGAATCTGGGCTTGTTCGATCAGGCGGGCGACTTGAGGATCACTTACATGACAGATATGAACCCGACAGCCGGTCTCCCGGGACAGCTGTATAATCGTCTGGGTTGCGATCAATTCTGCAACCAGGGGCCTGGAATCCAGGAAGGCCTGTCTGCCGTCTATTTTTTCTCTTCTGACTCTCTCCCTTTCATAATCGATGATGGAGAAATCTTCACAATGAAAGCCTGCCAGCCCGTCAAATGAGGCAATGATCTTCATGGCTTCCCGAATCTGTCCTACGTTTGGAGCTTCGAAATCATTTCCTCCGCCGGACATAAAACATTTAAAGGACACCGCACCTGCCTGGTGCATTTCCTCAAGATGTGGAATACTGGCAGGAGTAAGTCCGCCCCACATCACATAATCGATATAGGACTCTTCCTTCAGCTGACGGTCTTTTAATTCCAAGGCTTTCCGGTCAAGTACAGAAGGGGAGTAAAGATTTAAAGGCATATCGATTCCGGTGGTCACTCCACCGGCAGCCGCTGCTCTGGTGGAGGTCCTCATATCTTCAAAATCTGCCTCATATTCACCGATGTGAAAATGTGCATCGATGGCTCCCGGGAAGATCAGGCGACCACTGGCATCTATGCTTCTTTTCGCCTCTTCCTTCAAGTCATATCCGATGGCTTTGATCTTGCCATCCTTCACACCGATATCTGCCGAATAGATGGCCTCCGTGCTGATGATTTTTCCATTTTTTATCAATAAATCATACATCTGGGATTCTCCTGACTTTCTTTCACTAAAAATTTCCTTCACTTTTCACTGCGCTGTTCATACCATTTGATCGATTATAAACATCCATTTCTTAAAGCTTTCCTTAACTTTCCACGGCGCTGCTCATACCATTACTGCGCCATTTAAATAAGAGATTCTCGATCGTTGTCATGATAGCATGGATGACGGAATATAAGAGACCGATCACAATGGCTGCCATAAACATATCCGACATCTTAAACCAGTTTTTGGAAAATACAATGATATATCCCAAGCCGGTGGAAGCGCCCATCATTTCTGCCACGACCATAGCACCAAAGGCTGCACCTAAGGCACCCTTCATTCCTTCAAAGATATGAGGGAGGGCTGACTGAAATTTTACTTTTATAAAAATCTGAAGAGAGGAAGCGCCCAGGGAACTGGCGGAACGAATCAATACCGGATCCGTATCTTTGATTCCATTGGATACATAGGATACCATGTAGATCACTGTCGCATAGGTCACGAGAATGATCTTAGAGGATTCCCCGATACCGAACCAAAGCACAAACATGGGAAGGAAAGCCATGATTGGAATTGGGCCGAAGAGATTCAGGATGGGAGATACCACATTATCGACTGCCCGGAAGGAGGCGATCGCTCCTCCCAGAACAATGGCGATGACCACGCCGATCAGGAATCCAACCAGTACTCGATAGAGACTGATTCCGATGTGTCCCCAGAAAGTACCATCCTGAATGTAAGTGATCACTGCCAGGATAATTTCAGAAGGCATAGGAAGGAATTTCGGTTCGATCCACAGGGTAGTCAGGTTAATTCTTCCGAATAATTCCCACAGCAGGAGAAAACCGATCAAAGCGATCACTTTGAAATATTTATCCTGCCGGGCTCTCATTAATGCCGCTGTCTGGTAAGAAACGGCTTTCTCTTTCTTCTTCATCTCTTCTGCCTCCTATTCGGTGATCACGCTATCCGATGAACTGCCGGTGATTGCGCTCTCGAACTGCTGAACATATTGATTGAATCTAGGATCACTGATGTCTCTTGATCTGGGGAGATCGATTCTCTGATCCATCTGGATTTTTCCTTTATTTAAAATGATGACACGATCTGCCAGAAATACTGCTTCCGGAACACTATGCGTGATAAAGAGAACCGTTTTCTCTGTCAGCTTCCAGATTCGTTCAATTTCTCGCCGCATGGAATCTCTGGTCAAGGCATCCAGAGCGCCCAGTGGCTCATCCATCAGCAGAACCTCCGGATCATTGGCCAAGGCTCTTGCGATACCGACACGCTGGGCCATACCACCGGACAAACCGGATGGAAACTTATTCTCATATCCGTTCAAGCCGACCATATCGATATATCTCATTGCAGTGTCCCGTGCATTTTTCTCGCCTTTGATCTCGAGACCGAACTGTACATTTTTCAGAACGGTCCTCCATGGGAATAAGGCATGCTGCTGGAATACGACTCCTCTTTCCGGGCCGGGACCGTTGATCTCCACACCATCCAATCGTATACTTCCCTTATCCGGCTTTAAGTAACCCGCCAGGCAATTAAGCAACGTTGATTTGCCACAGCCTGATTTGCCTAATACACAGATAAATTCACCCTTCTCCATGCTAAGGCTAAGATTGTTCAATACATACTGCATCTCCCCATTTTTCTCTTCATATGCCTTATATAAATGATCTATGATAACTGCCATGATATTCCTCCATATCTGATTGATCACACTCTCGTATCATTATTTATAAGATACCAGGCTTGCATCGATTGCAGATAAAGTATCTGTGTAAGCGAACTGATCAAAAGTAACCAGAGAAGTATTCAAACCGGACTCTGTCATATAAGCGGATTAAGAATCACAGGAATCCTTGAAGGTCTGGTCATATGCTACTTTATAATCATTTTTCTCCATGATGCTTAAACAAGTGTCTGTATCAAGATTGATTTCTTCTGCGATGATGGCTGCGGCATCTTCCTTATTTTCATTAATATAATCGGTTGCTTTCATGATGGCACGTACATAAGCCTGTGCGACTTCCGGATTCTCTTCGACATATTCTCTGTTGGCGTTGATGGCTACCATAAAATCAAGATAATTTACATCGCCTTCATTTTCCGGGAAATAAGATTTGGTACCGGTAAATAATACATAAGCGCCTTCGTCTTCTGCTTTGATGCCCCATGGTTCCCAAGCGGCAAAGCAATCAATCTCTCCGCTTTCCAGGGAAGCAAGCATATCCGATGCCTGAAGATTTACCAGCTCGATGGCATCAAAATTAACGCCCAGATCGTCACACATATTTTTAACAGCTACGATGACACCGGCACCATCGGTATAGCCCATCTTTTTGCCTTCCATATCTTTGGCATTTACGATGCCGGAATCCTTACCTGCCACCACTACCTGTGTATTACCGGCATTTACGGTTGGAGCTAAGAGACATACATCGGTGCCTTTATCTACCAGGTTGATGGCCTGATAATTGGATACGGAGTAAAACTGTGCTTCATTGGAAGCGATCATGGTTGTAGATACGGAAGGGTCCGTCAGAAGCTGTAAGTCCACATCCAGACCTTCTTCTTCGAAGTATCCCATCTCTGCAGCGATGACCTGCTGACCGGAGATCTGTGGATCGAATTCTCCCAGAGCTACGACGGATGTCAGACTGCCGGAAGAAGCTGCTTCCGTAGCTTCTGTACTATCGGTGGATGCGCTGCCACATCCGGCTAAAGTTCCCATTGTCAAACCTGCGATCAGTAATGTACTTATGAATCTTCTCATTTTTTTCTTCTCCTTTTCTAAATGGTATTCCTTATAAAAGTATTCTTGCGACTTTCGTCACACTGAGGGGGGATGATACGCGTAATGGGCAACTGCACTCTTTTTTAGACTGTGGACTCACGCGTATCAAGAAAAAGACGTGCAGTGAAGGATTTTATCTCTTTTCCTTCATCGCACGTCTTTGTACATGGGTAAATATACACTGCTCCAAATTCTAAGTCAAAGCATTTTTCTTGGTTTTCTTGATTTATATGCAAGTAGCACACTCTTTTTTCCTTGGAAATGTGCACTCTATACAATCATATATTTGCAGGATTTATATTTTTAAATTTCATTTGATAGTTTGATAAGACTTTCGATCAACAGGAAGACAGCCGTATGAATGTCTTTCCAGTCCGTCCATTCCTTAGGGCTATGGCTGATTCCATCCCTGCTTGGCACGAAGATCATGGCCACAGGTGTAAATTCTCCAAGAAAGAGAGAATCATGATAGGCGCCGCTGAAGGTATGCATCCATGCCAGATCCGCATCCTCACAGATCTCTTCCATCATGGAAATGATATGTCTGTCGCAGGCCATAGGATGGTCATCGCATTTCTCTTCCACGAAGAGACGGATCTTCCTGGATGCTGCGATCACTTCTGCCTCTTTCAGAAATCGATCGACGACATATTTCTTAGAGGCATAGTCACAGTCTCTGACATCGATGGACATCTTTACCTTACCGGGGATCACATTGACCGCATTGGGCGTAAGATCCAGATAGCCCACAGTGCCAGTCGTATAATCACTAAGGCCCTGTCCGGCCCACTTCTCCAGAGCCAGACTGATTCCGGCAGCGGCCATAAAGGCATCCTGTCGATCTTCCATGGAAGTTCCTCCTGCGTGGGATTGTACACCCTCCAGAGTCAGCATTAGGTTCGATGGGGCACAAATGGCATCGACGATACCGATCTGTTTCTTGTGCTTCTCCAGATTGGAGCTCTGTTCTATGTGAACTTCCACCGCTGCATGGACCTGACCTCTGTTCTTCTTTACTTCAGGGAATTTTTCCAGATCAAAGCCACGATCGATCAGCAGTTGCTCCAGGGAGATACCATCCTCTCCCTTTATTTCGGCGAGTTCTTCCCGGCTAAGATGGCCGGCCATGGCCCGGCTTCCCACACAGCCCATGCCGAATCTGGTGGATTCCTCGGAGGTATACACCCAGACACAGATATCTCTCTGGTGGGGGATGTGATTCTCCTGGATCAGGCGGACGGCTTCCAGACCGGCAACCACTCCTGTCACTCCGTCAAACATACCGGCCTCTCGAACCGTATCGATATGTGACCCTGTCCAGACTGCCGGCAGTTGGGGATCCTTCCCTGCCAATCTGCCGCAGATATTACCGATGGCATCCACCGTAACCTGCAGACCCAAAGATCGCATATGGTCCATCACAAAGGCTCTGGCCCGCATCTCTTCCTCCGAGAAGGGCAGGCGGGTTGTGCCTGCTCCGTCTGTTTTAAATGTATCGATCTGTTCGATCAGTTCTTTTACCTTTAAAGGATCATATTTCCACATCTCGATTACAATCCTTTGAATAGATATAGGTAAAGGCTTCTCTTCCTACGCCGTAAGAGCATTGTGGGCAGTAAGGACCAAACCAGACAAAATCCTCCTTCTTAATGCCCATCCAGGTTTTATCCAGAAGATACATGCCTTCTCCTTCCAGGATATACATACCATGCTCCTGCACATGGGTCTCCACGATGGAATGACTGGCACCCGGCAGGAAAGAGAGAATGTGCATATTCATATCGTATCCTGCATCGGTAGGCAGGAGATCTTTGATGAAGACATTTTCCATCTCATCATATATGACATATTCTATTTCGTTGACATTACCGGTCACTACCTGCGTCTCATAGCCCTCCAATGGCACATATCTCTGCTTGTAGAGAAGAATTCTGGCATAGCTGCCCTGATTGGTGAAAGCAATTCCGACTCCTGCCGGTGCATAGGCATAGCCGCCGGCTGTCATCTCATACTCTGTTCCATCCACCGTAACCAGAACCTGGCCTTCCACGATATAAAGAAAACTCTCCTCATGGGCAAGCTTGCCGAAAAGATCCGTCGTTCTTCCTTCCGGACCGGCTTCCACCACATACTGTACAAAGCTTGCTCCCATCTTAGGAGAAGCTACGATACTGACCTTACAGTCTTTGATATAGGGAATCACATTATTGACCAATCCGTCCGGTGGAATGACTGCCCATAAGCCCGGATGAATTTCTGCCCTTGTTGCTAATAAATCCTTACGATAACCCATATGATTCACTCTTCCTTTCTTCTAACTCATATGATTTATAAAATCAATCGCGACTAAAACGGCTTTCGCCAGATCACGCTCATCGCTGTATTCTTCCGGAATATGGCTGCGGCCACCAACACTGGATACAAAGAGCATGGCTGTATTCACTTCCTTGCCGATAATGGCGGCATCATGACCAGCACCGCTGTTGATCCGCATCTTAGAGAATCCCAATCTTTCCGCACTTTCTTCCAAAGCCAGACTCCATTCCTTTTTCATCTGTGTGACTGTGTTGATCAGGGTAGGCTTGATCTCATAAGCGAATCCGGCTTCTTCCTTGCTCTTCAGCGCATCGTTGATCTGTTTGATACATTCATCCAGCCATTCCTGGTGCACACTTCTGACATCAATGGAAAATGTGATTTTCTCCGGAACGATATTAATCTCATTGGGATAAACGTGAATCTCGCCGACCGTACCCACCATGCCTTCATGATCCAGGACATATCGATGCATCTGGTTGATAATATCTATGGCAGCCATCACTGCATCGCTGCGTGAATTCATGGGCTGAGTACCTGCATGATCCGCCTTGCCGATCAAGGTGATATAGTATCTCTGAATTGCCACGATACTTTCCACGATACCGATCTCCACATTATTATCTTCCATGATAGGCCCCTGCTCGATATGAATCTCCAGATAGCCCTTCCAGCCCTTCCTCGGTCTCTCTGCGCGGATTAAATGGTTGGGATCATAGCCATAGAGAATCATGGCATCATAATAAGAGAAGCCATTTTTATCGACATACTCCTTCAGTTCGTTGGTGGACCATTTTCCTAAGAAGGCCTTACTGGACAGATATCCGCCACCGAATCGGTCTCCTTCCTCATCGTTCAGGCCGGCGATTTCCAGGGTGTAGGGTGGGACGATATTATTTCGTATATAATAGGCCGCAATCTCCAGACCACATAATATGCCGGCCATACCATCATAAGCGCCACCATGTTCCACCGAATCATAGTGAGATCCGATCATGATTCTTTCCGGAGAGCTGCCATCCAAAACACCTATGATGGCTCCGGAAGCATCTTCTGTCACCCGCAGGCCCAGTTTTTTCATCTCTGCCTCCAGATAGTGAACGGCTCGCTTGGATTCCAGGGTAAAAGGCAGTCTGGTCACACCTTCCCCGGGTGTTGCTGTAATCTTTCTGGTATCTTCTATGTATTTTTCTATTCGACCTGCGATAAAATCCAGCTGATCCTTCATACTTTGCCTCTTTCTTATCTCCACTGCTTGATACTTCGCCCTTTTCTTTCCGATCTCTACAGACCAGGTGTCTGCTTTTCTTTCTTATAATTTTTCAAGCAGGGCTTTCATAAATTCCATTCCATCAGCCACGATCCCATAATCTGCAAAGGAGAAGATCGCCGCATGGGGATCCGTATTGACAGCAATGCTGACTTTACAGTCCCTGACCCCTTCCGTGTGCTGGATGGCACCGGATACACCCAGGAATAAACAGCTCTTCGGATGAATCGTACATCCTGTCTGTCCGATCTGATATTCAAAGGGGATCAGACCTTGATCCACGAGGGGACGGGTACCACCTATGGCTGCTCCTGTTTTCCGGGACAGAGCGAGTGCCAGATCATATCCATTTCCTTCCAGAATGCCACGGCCAAGGGAAAGTATGGATTCTGCATCCACGATTCCTGCCATATCCTGATCCGTCGTTTCGATCATACGGATTGCTCCATGACCGAGATCCACTTTCAGTATGCTAATCTGGGATAAAGGATATTCCTCCGGCTCTTTCTCTCTTCCTGTCACGATCGTTACCATGGCGGGATAGGTTTTTTCTTCCGTAACCACGACAAACTCATTCCCGAAGGCTGGTTTGGACTGGCGGAAGACACCATCTTCCATATACATGTCCATGCAATCTGCTGTCATCCCCACCTGTAAGAGAACCGCTGCTCTGGCAAAGATTGCTTTGATGGTTCCCAAGGCTGGCACCAGGACATACTTGGCCTCCGCTGCCTGCAAATAAGCTGCAACAGCCTCTGCGGCCTCTTCTTCATATAAGAGATCCGATGTTTTTAAGGCAAAAAGATGGATTTCTTCTTCCACGGATAGTTTCCTGGCCATATGCACTAGCTCTCCTGTATAGGAAGCGGTCTTATCCTCATCGATCTCCGTAAAAATATAAATTCCCTCTGCCATATTATCCTCTTGCCTCCCTCAGTAATTTCAGGGTCTCTTCCGCCATATCTTCCAGGGAGCCCTGAAGCATCTTACTATGTTTGCCGGACCAGGCAGCCGGCTTGGTTTCCGTAACCAGGGAACGGGCTCCGATCAGACCAATCTCTGCAGCCTCCAGATTCAGATCCTGATTAGTCAGGATATGAATCTCTCTCTTTTTGGCCTTCATCTGATTTCGAAGTGTCGGTAATATAGGCGTGTTGGATCCCAAGGCCACCGTGCATAAAGCCGGCAGAGTGATTTCCATATGATGCAGTCTGCCCTTCCAGGACTTAAAGACCTCCATCTTATCCTCTCCCGTCACAGCAAGCTTCTTTCCTTCCGTCACAGAGGGAAGCTCCATGAGCTGCGCCAACATAGGACCCACCTGTCCGGTCGCTCCGTCGGAGGCGATGGCTCCGCAGAGAATCAGATCATATGGGCCTCCTTTATTCAGGGCCGCTGCCAGAACCTTGGCTGTTGCCAGGGAATCGCCGCCGGCAAATGCCCGGTCTGTTACTAAATAGGCTTGATCTGCTCCCATGGCCAGGGCCTTATATAGTACGGATCTGGCCTTTTCCGATCCCATGGTATAGACATGAATGCTGCAGGAAGTTTTTTCTTTCATATGAATGGCCTCCGTTAAGGCATTCATATCTGCCACATTGATATCCATTTCTGTATTTTCTCGCAACAGATTATGGGTGATCGGATCCATTTTCACTTTATCTGACACAGGAACCTGCTTAATACAAACCGCAATATTCATGAATTCTTCCTCTATTTCTTTGTAATTCTGCTGTATGCCCACTCTTCCAGAAGTAAAGTGGATTCCCCACGCATGATATATTTGGCCAGATCACGGCTTACGGCCGGAGCCTCTATGACACCATTGCCACCATAGCCAGTGGCAAGGAGATAATTCTTAAGCGGTGTCTCTCCGATGATCGGCAGGAAATCTCTGGTCTCTGCGCGATAGCTGAGCCAGGAGGAGGACAAGCCTCCATCTGCAAGCTCCGGTATATAGTTATCCATCTGGTCAAATAAAAAGTCGATAAAATACTCATCCGTTCCACCGGTAGGCGGTAATAGATCAGGATCCCACTGACCGGCATGCATAGGATCATCCAGATCCATAGACAGATGGGACTTACAGATAAAGACATTCTCTCCGGCGCGCAATCCGTAAAATGCAGGATATTTGATGATTGGGAAGACATAACCTTCTCTTTTTACCGGAGGGGTCAGGAAGAATGCTTCTGCCTTGGTATGCCAGATTGGAAGATCAAGTCCGGCCATCTTGCCGGTAAATCGGCTCCAAGGACCTGTACAGTCTACAATCACGTCAAAATCATACTTACTGCCATCTGAAGCCTTCAATCCAGTGACCTTATCTTCATCTTTGATCAATTCTACGACTTGTGTACCTGTCAGAATCTGTCCGCCATGTTCCTTCATTTTTCTGGCAAATGTATTGGAGATCATGGTTCCGTCAAAATATCCGTCATCCTCTGTGTATCCGGCTCCCAGGATAGCCTCGGCATTTATCCCCGGAAGGATTTCTTTCAGTCGATCCTTATCGGTAATATACTCGCCCTGATAGCCGGCAGCCTGAGCCAGGGCAATTCCTGTCTTAATGGTTTGCTCCACTTTCTCAGAAGTGGCAACGACTAAAGTACCTGTCTGATCAAAACCGGCAGAACCTTTCTCCTCGGCCTCCATTTTCAGATAGGTCTCAAAACCATACAAACGAACATCCCAGTATCGGTTATTCAGGGAGTCATCAAAGAGACACACCGTTCCGGCGGATTTTGCTGTTGTGCCACATCCGATCCGATCTTTTTCAAAAAGGGTGACTTCCGCCTCTTCATAGAGACTCAGATGATACCCAAGGGCGGTGCCGGATATTCCTCCACCGATAATGCCTATTCTTTTTTTATTCATAATATCCACCTGTTCTTTTCCTTATTTCTTCGATATTGTTTTTTTGTTTCTGATCTTCTTCGCTCTTTTTTGTCGGTTCCTCTCCCTATTTTTCGAATTTTGCAAAATATTCTTTTGCCATATTTGCGATGAATTCTGCGGTTTTATGTCTTCCCATGATGGAGGAATTAATCAGGAGATCTCTGTAATTTGTGGTATTATATTTGGTTTTTGTGAACCTCTCATAACATTTTTCTCTGGCATAATCCACTTCATCGACAATTATTTTGGCTTCTTCTGCCTTTAATTTCAGTTTATCTACGCTATTGGCGATACGATCCAGATAAGGTGCATAGATAAATACACTAAGAACGCTTTCTTCCTCCCTGAGAATGTAGTCGGCGCATCGTCCGATGATGACACAGTTTTCCTTTTCCGCATATTTTCTGATCAGTTCGCTCTGCACCATAAACATTTTTCTCTGCATGACTCCATCTCCGTATCCGAAGGGATAGGCCATCCTCTGATAACCGCGAATATGTTTATCTTCCAATAAGAGCAATCGCTCCAGACTCACATCCATCTCTTTTGCCGTGTCTTCAAGAATATCCCTGTCGATATATTCGTATCCCATGATTTCTGCGACATGCATACCAATATGCCGGCCCAGGCTACCAAACTGTCTGCTTATCGTAATTACGTTCTTCATATCAAACCTCCTTAAAACGTAAGTTTGTGAATCAAGAATCTCTGTTTTCTTATTTCGACGAATAAGAAAACTATGTAAAGTATTTCTTTGATATGAATATATAATCATTCCAAGGTCTTTGTAAAAGCCATAGTATCCGAAATCACGGTCAATCCCATTGTGCATGATGCCCATTTTTCGCGCATGGAAGAAATGCGTTTTTGCGAAGCAAAGTCTTCAGACTACAAAAAGCATGCAGGTGGATTACAAAAAAACACCCGCCATCGTAGGGATTCTATCTATAAAAGATAGAATCTTATACGATGCGGGTGTGCTTCTACTATAGACATGCCCCTTATAAGGAAAGTTAAAGGCTACATGGGAGTGAAACGTTTACAAATATTCATGAGTTGGTATAGTAGAAGCGGCTTCTATCGGGGAATCTTTGCCCTTTCCCCGGCAGGATCACAAAGAGGGTTGGTGATATTAGATTGCTAAGATCCTGCCTGAACATCATAGGATGATGTTCTCCGTAATACGTACTATGCCATGTGGCGCATGGCAACTCAGCTGACTTATATCTATGTATCTTAGATTTTTAGTCATCATATCCATTGGGATTCTGAGACTGCCATCTCCAGGAATCCTGACACATTTCTTTGATGCCATATTGTGCCGTCCAGCCCAGTTCATTTTTGGCTTTTTCCGGATTACAATAACACATATCAATATCGCCCGGACGACGGGCTTTGATGACATATTTAATCGGATGTCCGCAGGCTTCTTCGAAAGCATGTACCACGTCCAGAACGCTGTATCCATTTCCGGTTCCCAGATTATAGATGGAGACGCCATCCTTATCCTTTAATTTCTCTATGGCCTTCACATGGCCGACCGCCAGATCAACCACATGAATATAATCTCTGACTCCCGTTCCATCCGGAGTATGATAATCATCGCCAAATACGCCAAGGCACTCCAGTTTTCCGATGGCTACCTGGGCAACATAAGGGAGAAGATTATTCGGAATCCCCTTTGGATCCTCCCCGATCAGACCACTCTTGTGGGCACCGATTGGATTAAAATATCTCAGGAGGATGACATTCCATTCCGGATCCGAGGTATGGATATCGGTCAGAACCTGTTCCAGCATGCTCTTGGTCCAGCCATAAGGATTGGTTGGCTGGCCTTTCGGACATTCTTCAGTGATTGGAATCATGGCGGGGTCTCCATAGACTGTCGCAGAGGAACTGAAAATGATATTTTTACAGCCATGCTTTCTCATAACATCCGTCAGAATAAGCGTTCCTGTCATATTATTATGATAATATTCGATTGGTTTCGAAACCGACTCACCCACGGCTTTCAAACCTGCAAAATGAATCACTGCATCGATTTTATTCTCTTCAAATACCTGATTCATCGCATCCCGATCTAAAATATCTGCCTTATAAAATGTCAGGTCTTTTCCGGTGATTTCTTTGACTCTTTCCAGTGCTTTTTCACTGGAATTATAAAGATTATCTACTACGACAACATCATAGCCTGCATTCAACAATTCCACGCAGGTATGACTTCCAATATATCCGGAACCTCCTGTTACTAAGATTGTCATATGATTCATCTCACTTTCTACTCTTTTGTTTTTTCAGTGCGATATTATTTTGCCTTCTACTCTTTTGTTTTTTCAGCGCAATATTATTTTGCTTTCTACTCTTTTATTTTTTCAGCGCAATAAGATTTTACAGCTTTTCTTCCATATATATTCTGCTTTCCAATGGTTGCAATAGGGATTGACCATCATTGGTTTGATGATATTCAAGACAGCCATTGGAATCCATCGTTACATATTCCGAGTGAAGAATTTTATAATACTTTTCTACAGGATTCCAAGGGATCGCATATCCATTAAAATTCTGCACAAAAATAAATCGCTGCTTCTCATTTTCTCTGCAGGTCACTTCCACCCCTTCCGGAATCTCCATACCGAAAGGATTCTCTATCTCTGCCATATGTAATATGGCGGCATAGAGATCATCGTAAAATTGTGCTTCTGCATCCGCTCCGATATAAAATGCTTTCCCTTTTCCGTATGGATTGACGGTAACAGCCGGCATTCCTGCATAAAAATCCTTGCCATATCTCATAAATGGGATCGCTGTATCGATCTTAAGCAGCTGACAGAGATGTTCGCATCGATAGCATATTCCACCTTTTTCTCCATCTTCTTTCCTGTCCGAATTCTTAGAAGTTACTTCCGAAAGCTGCCAGCTATGTTTCTTTGAGAATCCCGGAAGAAAATCTCCAACTGCAAGCAAAGTATTATATTCACCATCATACAAAGCATCGATCTCACTGGCGCGAAGACCCATGACATCCATAAGACCGCCCGGGCATCCACCGAGGAAGCAGAGATCATGTTCATCCACGATTCCGCTCCAGTAAGTCATGAGGAAGATGCCGCCAGCTTCTACATATGCTTTGACCTTATCCGAAAAGCCCTGTCGGAACATATAGAGCATAGGCGCCACCAGAATCTTATAGCGATCGATGCTCTGTGTCATGTCTATGACATCGACATTGATGCCCTGTTTCCGAAAGGCATCATAAGATTTTTGCACACTTTCCTTATAATAGAGATTCTGATTTCTCGGTCCCATGGCATTCTCCATGGCCCACATATTCTCCCAATCAAATAGGATGGCAACATCCGCTTTTGTTTCCGAACCTAAGATACCGTTTAGCGATTCCAGGGATTCTCCCAGATGCTGACATTCCCTATAATTTCTCTCGTCATCCTTTCCGGAATGGCTGATCAAGGCTGCGTGGAACTTCTCATATCCGCCCCGACCCTGCCTGATCTGAAAGTAGAGCACGCTGTCAGAACCATGGGCCAAAGCTTGCAGGCCCTGCGCCTGAATCATTCCCGGTCTGGTCAGCTTACTGATTTCCTTCCAGTTTGTCGCTCCGGGACAGGATTCCATCAGAAGAAATGGCTCTCTTTTCAAGGATCTCATGATATCATGCTGCATAGCCGTATCTGCTGCTCTTGCTACATTGCTTCCTTTGTCCCAGGAAGGATAATTATCCCAGGAAATGATATCAATCACATCCGCTAATTCATGATAGTTTATTGGCTTATAATGATACATAAGATTGGTCGTCGTCGGCTTTTTGGCACCACCTTCCCTAAGAGCAGCGACCTCCCAGCGGCAAAAATCGGTGGTCTGATGGGAGGAAAATCTCTTCCAGTCCAGGGTCAGTCCATCGATGGAGATCTCTCCCATGGAAGATGGGCTTTCTATCTGCTCGAAGGATTGATAATCGTGTCCCCAAAAGCCGGTATTCCAACATCGGTTCACTTCTTCTATGGTCTGATAGCGCTCTATGATCCATTTCCGGAAGGCATCCTGACAGAGAGGACAATGGCATTCCCCACTATATTCATTGGAAATATGCCACAAAATCACGGCAGGATTTTTATCAAATCTTGCGGCAAGCTGGCGATTGATCCTGCGGATTCTCTCTCTGTAAACCGGTGAGCTGTAACAATGATTTTCCCGCATCCCATAAAGCTGCTTTCTCCGATCTTCATTGACACGAAGAACTTCCGGGTACTTGTCAGCCAGCCAGTGTGGTCTGGATGCAGACGGAGTTCCCAGGATCGTGGCGATACCATTTTTATAGAGCCGATCTATGATTTCTTCCATCCAATCAAAGGTAAAATGGTCCTCCTCCGGCTCAAGCTTGGCCCAGGAAAACATGCCCAGCGTCACGGTATTCACATGCGCTTTTTTCATCAGACGAAGATCCTCCTGCAGAATCTCAGGATGCTCCAGCCATTGGTCCGGATTATAATCTCCACCATATAGTATGCTATCCAAATTCATTTTCATAGGTATCCATACTCCTTGTCTTATCTATAAAATTAGCTGAAATGTTCGCAACAAACCTTGGAGGGTTTTCTGCGACATGGGTCGCTCCACAAGGGACGATAGGCGTATCATAAAAGAAAACGAAAACGCCACAATGAAAAATATCACTATGGCATTTTCGTTTTGGGGTGAGAGCTTATTTCACAGCGCCTGTGATACCTTCCACATAGTTTTTCTGAAGTGCGAAGAATACGATTGCTGTAGGAAGCGTTGTCATAAATACCGCTAACATCAGCATACCATAATCTGTTACATAACCGGAGATCAGGTTAGAGATTAACATTGGCATGGTCTGTGTAGAATCATTGGACATGATAACCTTTGCCCATAAGTAGTTATTCCATGCATTCATAAATGTGACAACCGCTGCTGCTGCATAGGTTGACTTCATGGTAGGAATAAATAGACGGAAAAAGATTCCGACTTCACTCAATCCGTCGATACGGGCAGCTTCGATAATCTCCTTCGGAAATGCCTGCGCACCGGTTCGAAACATCATGATCAGAAGAGGGGTGGCAAGAGATGGAAGCATGAAACCGATGGTAGAATTCAGTAAGCCCACCTTTGAATACATCTGGAAGAGGGGAACCATCAGGGCTACAAAAGGAATCATCATAGTCATGATAATGATTTTATAAACAACATTTTTTGCTTTATCTCTGTAAACGATGAAGGAATATCCGGCTAAAGAGCTTACGATCATCGCTACGATTGTAATCAGGATCGTATATTTACAAGAGTTAAAGAAGTTTCTCCAAAGAGGCTGTGCCGCAACAAGATTCTTATAGTTTTCAATCAGATTGGTTCCGATGGTCAACTTTCCGGCTACAACATCCACACTCTTATTGGTTGCAGCTAATACCATCCAGATCAATGGAAAGACGGAGATGATACTGAATAAGATCACAAATAGATACATAAAAAACGTTTTCACCTTACTACTCACCATCATCACCTACTTTCATCTGAATAAAGGATAATACAGCAACCAGGATTAAGATAATAAAGGACATGGCTGAGGTATATCCGAAGTTCGGAACACCCAAGAATGCTTTATTATAAATATAATGCGACATGGTAATGGTAGCATTACCAGGTCCACCGTTGGTTAAGTTCATCGATTCATCAAATAACTGTAAGGTACCATTAATGGACATAATGGTTGTCATAAGAATCGTTGGCTTTAACAATGGAACGGTAATTCCGAAGAAGGTCTGGACTGCATTCGCACCATCGATCTTGGCGGCTTCATAAACAGAATATTCGATATTCTGCAAACCAGCCAGATAGAATACCATATTATATCCGGTCCATCTCCAGATCAGAGCAATGATAATGATAATTCTTGCGCTGGCAGAGTTAGACAAGAAGTTGTAAGCACTATCCAAAACACCGATTTTCATGAGAACGGAATTCACAAAACCATCTGTAGCAAAAAGAGAACGGAAAATGATCGCATAAGCTACTAAAGATGTTGCACAAGGCAGGAAAATCGCGGTTCGGAATATTCCACGGAAGCGAAGCTTCCGATTATTCAGAATGGATGCCAATATAATAGCAAGTACCAGCATTACCGGAACCTGAATGATCAGATAAAGAAGACAGTTCTTTAAGGACTGCATAAATACTGCATCTGAAAATACACGCTTATAATTGGATAAGCCTGCCCAGGACAGCTGTGCACCTGTACCGGACTTAAAAGATGTGATCAATGCCATGATCGTCGGATAAAAGCTCAAGGCAGTGATACATATCATCGCAGGCATTAAGAATCCCCAACCAGTCAACTGCTGTTTCTGAATGAGGGTCATACCACCTTTTTTCTTCATTTGCTTGACCTTTCTATATGGGAAGAAAAGAACTCCTCATTTCTCTTCTTCCCATACTTCATATTTTTAATGATTCATAAGTACATTTTTACATAGAATCGTAATTCATCCCTCTACTTATCCCCATAACCATTTGATAAGATTCTTCTTTCCTTAATCATTTGCTATGTTACTTGTTCCCATGCGCATGATGAATGATTATGTTTATGATGTCGAACATGCATAAGCAGGACGATTGTCCGTAATACAAATGTTCGCAGGAATTTCCAGCGTCCCTGGGACGAAGAGATTCCATGGTGCGTCATGAGCCGTAAAGCGACGTAGGGACAGATCAGGGGGGATACACGGCTTCATCAGGAAATATGTCAGAGTGTAAAGAAGCCGTGTACTTTCAAGGAAATGGATTACAATAAATTAAGTGGATTCTTTACTGTCCCATATCAAAGATGGTCGTATCTTCTGCCGTCTGCAGTTCGCTATCAATATCAGAACCGGAAACAACATTAGACAGAAGGGTTGCTACTGCCGTATTCTGCTCTGTATAGTAAACACCAAGATTAAATGCCGGTGTCTTAGAAGCAAAATCTGTGATCAAGCTAAATACAGCCTGTCCGCCATAGAATTCCTGTGGTTCTGCATAGACACTACTATCTGCAGCAGGGAGATAAGTGGATAATGCACCGGAGCTAGGAAGAATCGTCTCATAAAGCTCTACGCTGCCTGCAAATGTCTTGGATAAGAAATCAACGGCAAGATCATATTTATCACTACTCTGTGTGATGGCCCAAGTGGAACCGCCCTGATTGGAGTAGTTTGTTGCATTTGGCTGATCCGGAAGTGCCGGAATATCTGTGATATTCCATAATCCGGACTGATCTTCTGCGGTCTGGATGGAAGCCATGATCCAACATCCATTGATGACACCACAGGTCTTACCACTTGTAAATGTACCGATATATTCATCCCAACTGTTTACAACACGGATTACGCCTGCATCAACGGCTTCTTTATAGATTTCGATACACTGCTTCAGTCCTTCATTTCCTACCATGTAAGGTGTTCCATCATCATTCCAGGTAGAAAGGCTTGCAGACTGCATCATCTGATAGATCAAATCAGAGGATCCTGCCTGAAGAGAGCACAGAGAATATCCTGTCTTATCCAGGACATCTTTACCAATCTCGATCCACTGATCCCAGGTAACATCTGTCAGATCCTCGATCGTATATCCAGCCTGCTCTAAGATATCGGTTCGGTAGGCTGCGATATCGGTACCATTATCAAATGGAACACCATAATTCTTTCCATCGATCACAGAGTTGGATGTTTTTGCTTCTGCAAACTGTGTAAAATCAATACCACTGTCTGTAAGATCACAGTAGAGATCCGGATAGTTTGTTACATACTTCTGGTAGGCATAATCCTGCATCAGCATGATATCCGGAAGGGAATCATAATCTCCGGAACCAATGATCGTAGCCAATTTTGTCTGGGTGTCATCCCAGCTGATTTCGGAAATTTCAAGCTTGAAGTCCGGATTCTCCTGTTGATAGATCTTCTCTGCTTCTTTCATCGCATAGATGTTAAAGCTCTGGTCCCACGCCCATACGGTCAGAGTATTCGGATCGCTGGAATCTGCACTTCCTGCAGATGTGGAATCTGTACTGGAAGAAGACCCACCACAGGCTGTTAATCCAAGCATAATCGCAGCCATCGCTATCGCAACTGCCCCTTTTTTCATTTTCCTCATTGTTTTAATACCTCCTTATATTTAATGAAACTGCACAACTACATGCAGCCATTTTCATGAAAATATATACAAATTATACTAAGAAATACCATATTATTGGTGTCGCTCCCAATTGTAATATTCCCGTATCTTATCCTTCTTTCAATTTATTTTCTTTCCAACGCAAAGGAGAACATCCCACATAGTGATTGAAATTACGATAAAAACTGGATTTGGATTGAAACCCTACCAGATATGCGATATCCTCGATTGAACGTGTGCTAGTCAGCATCATCTCGCAGGCTTTCTTGATCCGTATCCGTACGATAAATTCCTGTGGACCCATATGGACATAGTTGGTAAATTTCTTACGCATATAAGACACACTCATATTACACAGATTGGCAAGGGCCTTTACATCGATATTCTCCTGGTAATGGTCTTGCATATAGCGGATGGCCGGATAGATTGCATCAAATCCATAACAGTATTCCATCACTTTTGTCTGCAAATCCGATAAGCCTCTATGGTCTCTGAAAAGATAAACAAACAAGATTTGTAACAGACCTGATATATTATCGATATGTAAGATTTCTTTTTCCCGGATTTCCCGAAATACAAGCTCGAGAATCACTTTTATGTGCGATAGTTCCGGATGTTCCTGATTCAGGGATAAAATTCGATGGAAGGAATCGCTGTCATATTTTTGGATAAAAGACTGATTATAGGGATAGAACATATGAATAATCTTATCCTGATCCACCCATACATATTCCCATTTTGTTTCAGATACAGCAGATCCGGACACATAATAATCCATACCGGCAGGAATAATGAGATAAGTGCCTGGTCCATATTCATACACGGTATGATCCTGTCTGATCTTCCCGGATCCTTTTACACAATGGACGATCTTCATCTGAACGGTATGTGTCTCATGGTAATCCGCTTGATCCGATGCCCATGTCACTTCGTGGATCTGATATTCCGGTTCTTTTTCCCCGGTTTTTTCTCCGATTTTTTCTTCTATTACTTTCTGTTCTTTCTTCTCCAAATGATTCATTTTCTCACCCATCATATCTATTCATTTTCTTCCATTCCTATGAACCTATTATAGAAAAGTCGTTTTAGAATTAGAATAAAGGAAATTAGACAGAATATGCATAATAT